>Ga0187851_10003088_pt1 | contig 14240 bp, 10 predicted proteins | sample June2016WEW_6_10_FD_132997 | JGI IMG/M metagenome (GOLD analysis project Ga0187851, IMG submission 132997) | Peatland microbial communities from SPRUCE experiment site at the Marcell Experimental Forest, Minnesota, USA - June2016WEW_6_10 | ecosystem: Environmental > Terrestrial > Soil >...
AACACAAGAAATCTAAAAGCTATATCACTTACCTCAGGAATTGAAACGTCGGTTGAAGGAGAAATAGATCGTGTACTCAAACTGCTTCCTACACTCAAAAAGTATAATGTCCCTATCGGGGTTTCTGTATACCCTACAGGAAACTGTTCCAGAAAATTCTATGAAGCAGGTGTTTCTGAAGTCAAGTACAATGTTGAAACGATGGATCGTGAAATCTTCAAAAAAGTTTGTGGGGATCTCATACTTGATGATATCTTGGACAACCTCAAAGAAGCTGTAGAGGTTTTTGGAAAAAATAAGGTTTTCAGTAACTTTATAATCGGACTTGGAGAGAACGATACTTCTGTCATGGAAGGTATCGAAAGCCTTGCAAAAATGGGAGTTATTTCTATCCTGCGACCAGTAAACCCGCATCCTCTTAGAGTTGGAGACTGTTTTACTGAGCGTCCTTCTGCAGAGCGACTTTTAAGGCTTGCAAAAATCGAAGCCAAAATTCTCCAGAAACATGGACTCAATCCGAAATTTGCACGGACTATGTGCTCGAAATGTACAGGTTGTGATCTTGTTCCCTTTGTTGACCTCTAATTTAGCATGAAAGTACATGAGATTATGTTCCTCAAGTACTCTTAGTCCTCTTTATCATAATTGAGAAATTTTACGAATTTTTATATACATTAATCAACTGAATAGGTCCCAATAACAACGATCCCCTTCCTTTGAATTTCTCCTTTTTGATATATATTCCATCTTCAACATCTCGTAATTTACAATCATATGCTTTATTATTGTGACAATTCTCCTTACCAGTGCAATAATTGCCTTTGAATGTCCAATTTATTTCTTCTTACGATTAAAAACCATCTTAACTCACTATTTTTCTTTCTCGCTACAGTTTTAGTAATTTGTATTAGAATTTGCCCTGCTTCCTTTGATTTTACTTGTTATGATCCCACAGTTATAAAATTTATGTTAATATTTTCATACATATTGGACTATTCCAAGCCAAAAAGCAAGCTGATATTCTGAAAAAATTATTGAAATCGCCTATTTCAGCAATTGAAGTTACTGCACTAATTTATCCAATACCAGGAAAATAAATTGAAAACTAATAAAACTTCAATAAAGAGAAAATCCAAATGGTAATAAAGAATCTCTGCAATTATAGATTCGATGACACTTTTATCCAGCACTGAACTTAGAAAACTTATACGTGCAAATCCTCCTTTGCTTGAAAATGCAATTGATATCGAAACACAGATTCAGCCTAATGGGCTTGAACTTACCCTAAAAGAGATAAAAGCAATAAACGGTCTGGGAGCCTTAGATTTTGATAATACCGAAAGAAAACTCCCAGATTCAAAAACTATTGAATTCTGCAGCGATGGTTGGATTCATCTACCAGAAGGGATTTACAAAATACTTTTCAATGAGATTTTAAATATTCCCATGAATTTAGCTGCGATAGCAAAGCCGCGATCAAGCCTTATTCGTTGCGGGGCTACTCTTGAAACCGCTGTGTGGGATGCGGGATACAGAGGGCGCAGTGAGTCAATGCTTGTAGTTTATAATTATTCAGGCTTCAGGTTGAAGAGGAATGCTCGAATTATACAGCTCCTATTCTATACTTTAGAAAAAGAAGTAGAAAAAGGATACTCAGGCATATATCAAGACGAAAACACAAAATGAGCTTTTAGGAAGAAAATTCATTTTGCTTACTTTGCAAAGGCAAGCTTATATAGAGTAAAAAATAAAGCGTAAAATCCAGCATCCAAAAAATCTATTGCCAAAGTATATATATTTCTATAACCTGTACTTCACAAAATTTCATTTTTCCATAATCAACGCCTGCATTTAGTTATATATGCAGTGAAAACACCTCCAAATGCCTTTTAAAGTACATAATATAGAATATAGTTAGAACAGAGTTTAAGTAAATCAATTCTGTTGACGATGTTTTACAACCTCTCAAGAATATATACAATACAAAAATCAATGGTTCATTAATAGATATATTTATAACATTTGGAGTATGATAATCGACAAGAATTCCGTTAAATCAGTCATAAGACAATAGAAGTTGCAGCTTGTGAAACATTCATGCGTACCATCTTAAAAACTAAACATTGAAGAACTTATCCAATCGAATGAAAAAATATAACTATTCAGCCTCGGCAAAAAATATCAATAGCCATCTTTACTAAGGTTCAATAAGCAAATTAAGATGAGCTTATTTTCGTTAATTATCAACTAGTAATAATTTATTTTATTTTCCTATCAGCAATCAGAAGTGTCTAATGCATCAAAATATGTATATTCCAACAATTTGGTTAAACCGAATAATTAGTTTCAACATAACCATTTGATTGTCCCTCAAAGTATCCCCATCCCTGCAAACTATTTCATTATTTTTCTGATAAATTTATCTGAAAATCATTAAGCTATGTAGTTGTTGTTTTGAATCTTCCATCAGCTCATAGTCCCTATCTATTATTCTACGAAGTTTATATCCAAAGTGGGACTTAATGATTTTTTTACTTTATTCAGTCGATTTTTCTTTTGTTTTGCTTTATTTTCCCGAGGTTTGTTCACTTTTGCATGCCCAAGATCTAACTGGATAGAAATAGCGTTCCTAATAATTTCTATTTTTATTTTCAAATCAAGGTAATCAAGTTGGTTTTGCAACTGTCTCCATATTTCCTTTTCCTTACAGTTATCAATATTTTTTCCAGAATGAATGCCTATGGTACTATCTGATATACCCAGGGAAACCAAGAAATCTTCTGAAAAAATTAAATCAATACATTGTTTCTCAAGTTTAAAGTCGGAAAGACCATCCAATTGTTGTAAAATAATCATTTTGAACTCAATGATTACTTCAGCTTTAGAGCTGCCTAAGTAACTGTTTTGCTAAAATATATGGACTCAACAAATGATACGAACAGATTTCCAATCAATTAAGAAACCAATTTTGGTAATTTTATTTTTAATTAACTGAAGAAGTTTTATTTTTCGTTAAGAGCAAAATCAATAAAATTTTCCACGAGTAAAAATTATTTTTGGTAGATTTAAATTATCTAGTACTCAAATGCACAGGAATTTATCGAAATTCTCACAAATTAATTACACTTCTAAAAATAAATTTTCAAAAGATGTTTTACACGCTTAAGTCACTCAAATTTCATAATTATGGAAACAATGAAAATGCCCCGAAATTCCCTTTTAACCCGTATTTTCTGTGCTTTCCGTATTTTTACCCCTAAGTTAGGGTTATTAAAGAATTATATAAATGCATTCTACTCATGTTATAAAGTATGATTTTTATATTAGAGACTATAATTTAAAATGAGGTGGCATTCTCATCACAAAAAAGATGAGTTTTAGAAGATATTCAATAGATTCACTTTGTTTTAGTGGGGAAAGTGCTACTAAATTAGTTTTGAGTTATGAATTTCGAACTTCTCTTTCGATCTCTTAACTGTGGAGTAGTATTCTGTGAGGTGCTGCTTGCCAGTGGGTGTTAAAGAGATGAGAACGCAATTTATACTACGCGGTCATCATATATAATATTTTAAACATTTAATATTGTTGTACCATTCTCTCGTTAATATACCTAGCTAATCTAATTTACGTGTATAATGTTATATCATCATATTAGTTACATATTTAAAACTCTAGAGATATCAAGGCACTGTAATCAAATCAGACAACTTTAATATAATTAATCTTGTTTCATTCAAAAAAGAGTATCATACTCACAAATATTAGTAGGTAAATATTTTGCAAGCTGAAAAGATTACTAATAGATGCTTTGTTAATAATTTTAAACCCTTATGAAACGTTATAAAAATTAAGAAACATATAATATTGACATGATCCACGAAAATTATATAAATATATATCAGTCAAAAAGCAGACTGGAAATCAGGAGATACAAATCAATGGAATCCATAATATATTTAGCAGTCACCTAAAAGTGCTAAAGACAAAAATACAATAATTTTATTAGGGGAATTTTATACTCACAAGAACTACATTTTGAAAAAATAGCTGTAGAAAACTTTATATCTCATTTCTTTTTTTAAGTAATCATGATACTACATGTTCCTCATATTCTTCTTCCAAATAATAACTTGGAAAAATGGGCAGTAATTGCTTGTGATCAACATACTCAGGATATAGAATACTGGAAAAGGGTTGAGGAATTTGTCGGGAACGATCCTTCAACTTTTAATCTTATTTGTCCGGAAATATATCTTCCTCTTGATGATAACAGATTGAATAAAATTCATAAAGCTAGTCAGGATTATAAAAAGATTCTTGTTGACCATGGATCCTGTTTTATCCTTGTAAAGCGTTCCGTTTCCATCGGAGAAAGAACTGGCCTTGTGGTTGCAATTGATTTGGATGAATATGAATTTGATGGATCTGATTCATTTATCCGACCAACTGAAAGAACAATTAAAGAAAGGCTTCCTGCAAGAGTCGAGATAAGAGAAAACTCTGAGTTAGAGCTTTCCCATATTTTAGTATTATATAATGATCCAGATTTTTCGGTTATTCCCAAAGATACAAAAGGTACTATTTATGAAGTCAATAAGATTTATGATTTTGATCTAATGGAAAAAGGTGGCCATATAATCGGCTATAAGATATGCGACGAAAAAATAATTAAAGAAATTTCCGATAAAGTTAACAATTTTGGAATGTTTCTTGTTGGTGATGGAAATCACAGCCTTGCTGCAGCAAAAAATTTCTGGAAAAAAATAAAAGGAACTGTCTCTAACCTTCATCCTGCAAGATACGCATTAATAGAACTTGTGAATATTCATGATCCAGGTCTTTCATTTGAACCAATTCACCGAGTTGTAATGGGAGTTAAGCCTATTGAACTACTCAAAAAATTCAATGCGAGGATTATAGAATCTCCAACCTGTCACACATACTATAATTCTTCAGTTGATAGCCATTCAATTGGGTATGTTACAAAAAACAAATGTGGTAAGCTTATTTTAAATGCCATAGGTTGTGATCTGGAAGTTGAAATTCTTGATGCGGTAATTGATAATCGCTCTATTGAATATGAGCATGATCCTGAAATTGTGGAAAAGATTGGGAAAAAACAGGGTAATATTGGTTTCTTCCTCCCACCATTAAAAAAGAGCGAATTTTTTACTCTTATTATCAAGAAAGGAATCCTTCCGAGAAAATCATTTTCGATTGGAAAGGAAAATGAAAAACGATATTATGTAGAAGCTAGAAAAATAATTTTATAATTGATTCTTAAACTTTTTTTCAAAAAGCAATTCAATAATTATATCCAATATTATTACCTCCACTTAATATAGTTTCCACAATTTCTCATCCTTAGTATAATGGATCCAAAATTCTATTTGATATAGTCAACTTACGAATTAATTACACTTTTTATTTCAGTAAAATATCCAATAGCATGCTGAGGGATGGGAACTCCCGAAAGAACCGCTATTAATTAATGGATTTAGTTTTTAAACTATTTTTGTACTATAAAACAAAATTATAGATAATTCAAATTTACCTCTGATTTTTTTTCATGGGAATCCAGTTCAAAGTCTTTCTCTGAATTAATGTATTTATGTAGTAATCTACTTATTTATTTGAGCAGATATTTCTTCTTTGGTCCACTATTCCTCGATTTTAAAGATCGTTTCGCTATCCGTAAGAATATCCCTTTTTTAAATGTTATCACCTAGTAGAGATTATAACACAAAAACAGTACACAACATCTTCAAATTCACTCTTGAACAGTGATGACAAGAATTTTTCCAGTTTGAGGATCTTTTCAGCTACTGCATACTAACTTTACTTTTTCTCTTTTTGAACCGATAATCTTCTAAATTTATCACTAATTCCCGAGAAGGTTCTTTTACTGTTTTTTCATTGTTGCATCAGAACATTTTGATTTTACTCCAGAGCATTCTTTATCCATATAAGCCACTAATTTTTTCTGATAAATCTACCTAAATATAAAGTAATGCAGTAATTATTGAATTTCTGATTAGATCATAATCACTTTCTATTATGCTATGCAACTTACACCCAAAGTAACGTGCCACCTGCGTACAACCTTTTTTTGTCAAGGTTCGATATCTACTTCGCCTTATTTTTGATTTATTTTCTTGAAGTTTGTCAGCTATTGCATTCCCCATACCTGAATGAATAAAGGTAGTGTCTTGAAGCATTCTCTGTTTTATTTTCAAACTAAGGCAATTAAATTCACTCTGCAACTGTTTTCATATTTATTCTTCTTTGCAATTATCACTAAATCTCTTCCGAATGGTCAAACTGTGGTACTACCTGGTATGTATCAAGAAAACCAAGAAATTTCCTAAAAGAAATGCGATCAATACATTGTTTATCAAGGTCAAGGTAAGAAATATACATAACACTAATGTAAAATAAGCATTTAAAAAATAATTATTTTTTCAGCTTCAGGTCTTTCTCAGAAAATTGTTTGTTAAAATATAGTGACTCAAATATGATACGGAAAAAATTTTGATCAATTAAAGAATAAATTTCAACAAACATGTATCCACCTGACTGAGAGAGTGTGGATCCTTACTTAAGAACAAAACTATTAAAAATAGATAGTTAAAAAGTTTACCTAATATATTTTAATTATCTTATAATTAGATGCATAAAAGTGTATATTCCTTACTAAAAATATATATAATATATCACATTCTTTCAAATTCATCGCAGGTTATTGGAATATTCTATAAATATAGCTGACTCGTAATTTTAATATCAAGATAGCAGCTAAAAATGAACACAAGATGTTCAGGGACTTGACGGTATCACAAGAAAATGCAATGAATTGAGATGCTCCTCCTTGACATGAAGCAAGAATGCGAGAATAAAATCAGTTCCAAATATTAGATATATATTGTAAAATACATGTATATATAAAAAAGATTGGTACAAACTTGGGCCAGCTATAACCAAAACAGAATGCATAGAAAGCATAGAATAGTTTAAAGAAATGTTATTGATGATCCCAGCATCTGTAATCCTTGCAGGTAAGCCAAATGTAGGATCGAAAAATAAATTTTGGAAATGATTGAATTCTTTTTAAAATCCTGCGGGCAAGAGGTTGCTATGGGAAAATTTATCTCCAGGTAAAAGACTTTATAGACTTGGTTAGGAGAATTATAAAAATTATTTGTGAGGTTTTGAGCGAGAAGAATTGATGAAGATGGCAAAGTAAATCAAATAGTAAAAAACTTATGTCGAATCAAAAACGGAGGCCTAACCCACGCAAAAATAGAAAATCGAAAAGAGAAAATTTAGAAGAATTATTGCAGTGGAAATCAAGGGGTGTTATTTTTTTAGAAGAAGATAGTTCTCAAAAGATAAAAAATAGGAACAAGTGGGGATCTGAATTAAAATTTCAGAGGATCTCGATGAACACCTAAATTTGGTCATATGCTATAAATTACATATAAGAATATGAGTAATTTAAATTTACCTAAGTAGAAAAAATTAAACCGCTTTTGCAAAATCAATAAAAGACCTCCTGAACAAATTAAAAAAATTAGTAGTAATACAGTCATTATTTCAGAGCATATGCCGTAGCAACTTACAAGAATGTATAGAAATCACTCAAGCAAAAATGGATCGTTTCACTACGCTTTGTAAAGTAGGTATGGACTAGAAAGTATTTCCAGAATGTCTGTTTGGCAAGAGCGCCTAAACTAACGACTGTCATCAATTTCTCAGAATATATATTGAGGTGGCAATATATTATATCGCAAGACGCCTAAATGAAAAAGAAGTTTACAAGACCAGTTACAGAGGATTTCTGTAGCCCGTCTGAAGTTTATCCCTCTAGTACAATTTCGATGTTTATATCCTTTGGTACCTGGATTCTCATGAGTTGACGCAGTGCTCTTTCGTCAGCTGCGATGTCTATAAGCCTTTTGTGTACACGCATTTCCCAATGGTCCCATGTTGCGGTTCCATCTCCACTAGGGCTTTTTCTTGTAGGAACAATCAGCTTTTTTGTAGGAAGTGGGACAGGCCCAGAAATATTAACTCCTGTTCTCTCTGCAATAGACTTTACCTGATTGCATACTCCATCCAGGTCCTTGGGACTGATTCCTGACAATCTTATTCTAGCTTTTTGCATACCTTTTGTTCTCCTCAAAAAATTAAAACCGGAGAGTGTTATTTCTGTTTAACACTCATACACATGCCTGCGGCAATTGTCATACCCATATCGCGAATAGCAAACCTGCCGAGTTGTGGAATATCCTTTACTGGTTCAATAACCATCGGCTTTGTCGGCTTGATGGTAACAATTGCTGCATCTCCAGCCTTGATGAAGGCTGGGTTTTCTTCCTTAACCTGGCCAGTCTTCGGATCCAGTTTTTTGTTAAGAGCTATCAGCTGACATGCGATCTGAGAGGTGTGCGCATGAAAAACAGGCGTATATCCCGCAGTGATTGCAGAAGGATGCTGAAGAATGACGATCTGTCCTACAAATTCATCAGCAACTGTTGGCGGACTGTCGACATGACCACATACGTCTCCTCTACGGACGTCATTTTTACCGATACCTCGAACATTCCATCCAATATTGTCGCCAGGGAGTGCTTGTGGAATTTCCTCGTGGTGCATCTCAATGGATTTGACTTCACCGGATGTTCCTCCTGGCATAAAAATTATCTTGTCGCCTTTCTTCATGATACCGGTCTCAACTCTACCTACAGGCACGGTTCCTATACCTGAAATGGTGTATGCATCTTCAACAGGGATCCTAAGCGGTAGATTGGAAGGTTTATCGGGCTCTTTAAGGTTGTTGAGGGCTTCCATCATGGATGGACCCTTATACCAAGGGGTCTTCGGACTTAGTTTGACGACATTATCACCATAAAATGCAGAGGTCGGAACGAAGGGAATTTCGCTTGGCTTGAACCCGATCATCTTAAGAATGCCGGATACCTGTTCCACGACTTCCTTGTACTTTGCTTCACTGTAGTCTACTGCATCCATCTTGTTAATTGCGACAATCAGCTGGTTAATACCGAGAGTTCTGGAAAGGAAGATGTGCTCTTTTGTCTGCGCCATGACACCATCAGGAGCAGCGACAACGAGGACAGCAGCGTCAGCCTGGGAAGCACCTGTGATCATGTTCTTGACGAAGTCACGATGACCTGGGCAATCCACTACTGTGAAATAGAACTTGTCAGTATCGAATCTCTTATGAGCGATGTCAATTGTAATGCCTCTTTCACGCTCTTCCTTAAGAGAGTCCATAACCCATGCAAAGGCGAAGGATTCCTTACCCTTCTGCTTTGCTTCTTCCCTAAACTTATCGATGATATGTGGAGCTACAGCTCCTGCATCGTACATTAAACGTCCTACGAATGTTGATTTACCGTGGTCAATGTGACCAATCACTGCTAAATTCAAGTGCGGTTTTTCTGCTGCCATATTATAATTCTCCTTGATTCTAGATGAGTTTCAACCGTATATCAAATATTTACTATATTAATATTAGGGCAAATCTCACTATTGGGACATCAGTTTATATATTTTTTATAAAATCAATCTTGTTAATTTCCCTTTTTCATTGAGCCAATATTTCATTAATATCCAACAACTTGGACTGTTTTCCCCCAATATAGGTATACATTATCTTAAAGCTTTCCGATTGGCTTTATCCTCTAACTTATATAGATTCTTTTCCCTTTCAGATAAATCAAAATTTAATTCCATTTAAAGGAAAGCATATATTACCTTGAGAATATTAAGAAAAAACGGAAAATTTCGTTTACTTAAATTGAAAGGAAGTCAGTGACTTTGGGCAATTCCTTTTTGAGACCTTTTCTCTCTCTGATCTGGCCTACCACTTCGGTCTGAATACTGGATGGCAAGATATCAAAGCCACCAAATTCAGTGCTCCACATAGCACGTCCTTCGGTTGCGGACCTGATTTCTCCAGCAAATCCGAACAGCTCAGCTACAGGCACCCTGGATTCGATAATTGCTAGGTCTCCTTCTGTGGTCATATTGAGGATAATTCCGCGGCGGCCTTGCAGTTCCTTCGTTGCACCGCCCATTGTGAGCTGGGGCACCTGAACAAAGACTTTCTGATAAGGTTCAAGCAAACAGTCCTCCGCCATAAGCATGCCAGCCTGGATTGCCTGCCTTGCAGCAGGAATAACCTGAGCCGGACCTCTATGGATTGCGTCTTCGTGAAGTTTTGCATCTACAAGTATGCATTTCACGTTTGCCACGGGTTCCCTCGTGAGAGGGCCTGCTCGCATAACTTCTTCGAATCCATCTAGAATCAATTCTATTGTCTCATTCAGATACTGAATACCCTTAGTCATATCTATGAAGATGTTGGAATTGAAAATTCCAGCAATGCCCTTTGCTTCGTCCTTGTCCATTCCGAGTTTCATGAGTTTCTGTCTACGTTCAAGTTCGGGCATATTCATGCTGATATCTCCTGACTTGATGAGGCTGACAATTTCAGTGTCAAGGGGTTCCACAAAGATATAGAACCTGTTATGCCTGTTAGGAGATTTTCCTTCCACAGCTTCAATCTTCCTCTTTATAGTTTCCCTGTAGACCACAATAGGTTTACTTGTTGTGATTTCCACATTTTTATCTCTCTGAATCCTGTGGGCAATGACTTCTAGGTGAAGTTCTCCCATTCCTGCCATCAGGTGTTCCCCTGTTTCCTCATCAAGTGTAATCTGAAGAGTGGGATCTTCTTTTGCGACCTGCCTAAGGACCTCGATAAGCTTGGGCAAATCTTTGGTGTGCTTGGCTTCCACAGCCACAGTCACCACAGGTTCACTTACATGCCTGATACTTTCGAAGGGTATCATGCTTTCAAGTGTTGTTACTGTAGAACCCACAATTGCATCTTTTAAGCCCGTAACTGCAGCAATATTTCCTGCAGGGATTTTTTCCACTTCGAGCCTTTCCGGGCCCATGAATATGCCCACTTGCTGGACTCTGCTCTTCTTTGCGGTCCCGGATGTATAAACTTCCATTCCACGGGTGAGAGATCCGCTAAACAATCTTCCGGTTGCGACTTCTCCTGCATGAGGGTCAACGGAAATGTCTGTAACCATGAAAGCAAGATCGCCATCTGCATTCGCATTGGCCATGGATTTGCCTATCTCAGTATTGGCATCTCCATGCCAGATAACTGGCACCCTTAATTTTTGTGCATCAAGAGGGTTAGGTAGGAACCTAATAACCATATCAAGGACAGCTTCGTGTAGAGGACACTTTTCTGCCAGGGATTTCATGTCTCCTACTTTACAACATTCATATACTTCCTTAAAGGAAATCCCGGTCTTCTTCATCATAGGCACACTGATAGCCCAGTTGTAAAGGGCTGATCCAAAACCTACAGTCCCTTCTGAGGCATCGACTCTCCAACCTGACTTGAATTTATCTGGGTTCATGTTTTTGATGAGCTTGTTCACGTGATCAATGACTTTTCCAAGACGAACCTGCATTTCCTGGGAATCAACTTGCAGCTCATTGATAAGTCTATCCACCTTATTAATGAAAAGCACAGGTCTTACATGTTCTCTGAGTGCCTGCCTCAGCACTGTTTCGGTCTGTGGCATCGTACCTTCTACGGCGTCTACGACCACAACTGCACCGTCCACAGCTCTCATGGCACGTGTGACGTCTCCCCCAAAGTCAACATGTCCAGGAGTGTCAATCAAGTTGATAAGGTAGTCTTCATTATCGAAAGTGTGAACCATAGAAACGTTGGAAGCATCAATTGTTATTCCCCTGGATTGTTCCTCTTCATCGGAATCCATGAATAACTGCCTTCCAGCAAGCTCTTTGGAAATCATGCCGGCGCCTGCTAGCAGGTTATCCGATAATGTCGTTTTTCCGTGGTCAATATGCGCGACTATCCCGATGTTTCTGATTTTTTCTGGTTCATTCATAAGCGTTGTAACGCGCTCGACCATTTTTTTCCTTCTTCCCATGCTGATACCTTTTAAACAAAAATAATTTTGTGATCTAGTATTTTCTTAAATCTGGGCAAATCGCATAATTAATTAGCGTGCTGCCTTTGCAACTCTTTCCTTTGCATCCTTCCGGTTGATAGAGAAAGATTTTGTATCGCGGTTTGCAGCACCTATAAGTTCGGTTGCCAGGCATTCTGCGACAGAACGCTTGGATTTGAAGGCTACGTTTTTGGTTCCCATACTGATATAACGTAGAGCTGTGTCAACACGTCTTTGAGGTGCAGTATCTACCGCCTTTGGCACGGATATTCCGCCATACTTAAGCCTGACCACTTCTTCCCTTGGACCAGCATTAGAAACTGCATCCACCAGAACCTGAATCGGGTTTTGCTTTGTCTTCCTGTTAACGATGTCAAAAGCTTCTTCAACTGCATGAAGTGTTAATTGTTTCTTTCCACTGTTTATTTCTGTTCGCATCAGGTTGTTAGCCAGACGTTCCACAATAGATATTTCTGATTTGTTAAATTGCTGCCTGGCGTGCTTTCCGCTGCTGTGAGGAATAATTACAGGCGTAAGGCCGACGTAGCGCTTAATTCCGAGGTCTCTTATCTCAACTTCTGTAGGGTCCCATTTACCAAAAATTTTGTACAAGAAAATCATCTCCTAGGCTTTTCAAGCCTGCCGATTACCAGCTGGTTTAGTGATACGTTATTTACGGCAATCACTTTGAAGCGTACGCCTGGAATGTCACCCATCGCACCTCCCATGCGACCTCCTATCCTTTCTACGGTCACTTCATCGTGTTCATCAATGAAGTTCACTGCCCCATCTCCAGGACAGAAAGCAGTTACTTGACGCCCATTTTTGATAAGCTGGATTCTTACGCACTTGCGGATTGCAGAGTTTGGCTGCTTTGCTTCAACTCCTACTTTTTCTAACACTATACCCTGCCCCTGTGGTGCGCCACCTAGAGGGTCAGCTTTCACGTTCAGGCCAAGAACACGCCTGCCATAGTATGTATCTTTCCAACGAGCATTTTTCCTGGCCTGTTTGAGAATATTGGCTGCATATTTTCCTTTAGCCATTGTTAATATCTCCAAGTTAAAAATTGATAACTATTTTTAGTAAGGCATTCAATGCCATATTGTACTTCAACACCTGATTAATGGATCAAACGTAAATAATGCAGATTACTGCAGGATTACATCTTCTATGTTATGATGGCGACGAGCAAGCATCTTTACCTTCTCGATATTCTTGCCATTGCGACCTATTGCAAGCCCCTTTTCTTTATTGGGGACCTCGGCATAAGCTAATCGCTTATCATTTTTGATTATAATGTTTACCGAATTCAAGGACACAGGACCGAAGGCATTCTTTAGAAAGATTATAGGGTCATCTGAATATTCAATAAGCTCTATAAGCTTGTCCAGGGCTTTTTTAACGCGATTTATATTTTCACCATTTTTGCCTATCGCAAGCCCCATATCACCCTGTTTTACGACATAGACGAGCCTTTCCTCTTCCAATATACAGTCGAGAATCTTGGCCTTCGTCATATTTTCAAATAATGCAATGTACTGGATGCTTTCTGTGGTAAGTCTTATTTCACCCAAGACGTTGCCAACTCCTTCATCAAACTGTAGCTGCCAGAATATCCGATTCTCCTACATCGAGAATTGCCATGGCTGCGATCGTAAAGGGCTTACCGCAAACGGGCCCTAGTTCCACACTTGTGCCTTCATATTCCATGATCGGAACATTAGTTTCCTGACTTTTCTTTTTAACATCTTCAGGGCAGTTTGATGCCAGGATTACAATTTTTGCCGAGCCATTTGCTGCTGCCTCCACGGTACGATTGGCTCCAAAGATTACTTTTCCTGTTTTCACAGCCTTGATAAGAGATTTATCAACATTAATTTTCATTTCATCAACTCTGTCTCAAATTAGCTAGTTTACGGAGCTATTTTTTACTTTTTGCTTGAAAGATCTTAATTTTCACCGATTTTATCACAAATTAGCTAATTCACTCTATTTAATTATTAGTAAGATATCTAGAATCAGCGATTATATGGTACTTTAAATACTTTATGCCTTATATTTATTTTCTGGTTATAAGCATCGAATACTCCATTTTTTGCAACAGGATTTTAATTAGTTTCAGAAAATAATGTAACTTGATATGGGCTGGTATTCTATCAGGTTATACATTAAATAATTATAGGTTAGAATTCAAGCTTTTTTAGAACC
>Ga0187851_10003090_pt1 | contig 14237 bp, 11 predicted proteins | sample June2016WEW_6_10_FD_132997 | JGI IMG/M metagenome (GOLD analysis project Ga0187851, IMG submission 132997) | Peatland microbial communities from SPRUCE experiment site at the Marcell Experimental Forest, Minnesota, USA - June2016WEW_6_10 | ecosystem: Environmental > Terrestrial > Soil >...
ACGACTGCGAGACCTTCGCCCTCTTTTGGCATGTAAGCAGTGCTTACGGAGAAGATTCTGCTCAGAATGTTCCGATGCCGTGTCAGGAACATGCCCGCTCCCAGGTCGCGAAAACGGCATCTCGGTGAAACAAACAACAGGAAAAGGGCCGTAAATTGTGGCACGGCCCCCACGAAACGACCAGCCAGCGCGCAAGAAACCTTGACGAATGATGTTGAGTAGGACACTAATCGCCGCGGCATCAGGCTCGAGGCTTGGTTCGTATATTTCCTCTGCGTCCCAAGGCGTGATTATCGGCTCGCCACTCTTTTTAAAACCCGATTGGTACCTCGACAAGATCGCTATCGGACGACTCGGCGGCGAAGATCTGCATAGGGTCATTTTCGGGGTTCCGAGCATGCACGAAGTGCACAACCCAGTTGCTAAGATCAACACGCTTTCGATGCATTCTATCTTGAGGTTAACACGCGCTCTCTCTCCTTGACACCGCTCTAAATGCACACGCAGATATGTTTACTCGCTCGGAGTGTACAAGCTTATGCCTTTCCAGGCTTTCAGCCGGTGAGCGATCAGGATGTATCCCTGCGAACACGGCGCTTCTTGAGAGTGACTCGGCCTGATCACAGTCCACCAAAACTGAACCGCAAGGTCGGGGATTCCGCAACCATGGTCACACTACCAGAGGTCCGGAATGCGGTTACGTTTCGCCGCCCGGCCGAGCCGACGGATCGTTGGATTGCCTCTGGTCGCACCATTATTGGCCACGTTCGGCTTTTCGGCGTGCCCGTCCGCACTGGTGGGTACGTTGGCCGTGGTGGGTCCCGCGCGGGCGCACGTGGGGCGAGTGTGGCACGGCTGTGGTGGCTTAATTCCGTTCCAGCTTCCACCTGGGGACCATCGGCGGATCGGCCGCGTAACCGGAAAATTGCCGCCCTTCTTGTCGCCGTTCCAGGAAGGTCCCGGTGAGACGCGAGGAACTGGAACGTTTAGCGGTTAAACGCTCGCATTCTCCGCGGGGGCAGCCCGCCTAAGCCGCAGCTTTCTTGGCCTTGCGGTAAGCCGCCCAACGCTTTTTCGTGGCTTCCCTAATTGCCTTCAACCCCGCCGCCGACATCTTCCGCTTCATTATTAGCTTCGCCGGTGTGGCTGGTTGCGCCTGTTGCTTCTTCTGTGCCGCCCATCTCGCTTTCTGTGCGGCGGCGATCCTGGCGCGGCCCGCCTTGCTGATCGTGCGGCGCTTCGCCGGAGCCGCGGGTTCCGTTGTGGTCGCCGGCGGTGCTGCGGCTGGCGTGGCTGCCGCGGCCTTGGGCCGGCCCGGTCCGCGTTGACCGAGTTGCGCTTTGATATCGGCGATCTTCGCAGCGATCCTCTTGACTTCGCTCTGATAACCGACGATGGCCATCTCCAGCAAGGTGCTGTCTTTTGGTTGTGCCTGTCTTGGCATGTTGGTTCTCCCATAGAACACTGAATTGCGACCGTGTTTGAAATCAGTGTGGTCGCGATTTGATCTTAGCACTGCTTCGGTTCGCGCGGTGGTCGCAGGAGAACACGACCCGGTGTTAGACGCTGGCGGGGTTTAACCTGGTTTTGTGGCGTGGCGCGGCCCGGTGTTAGACGCTGACGGATTGACGGAAATCCGCGCGGAGCATCCCAGAGCGGCGGTAAAGCGGGCTCGGAGGCGGATGCGCGCGACGAATTGCGCGCCCGTCATATATCACTCCGCGTGTTCCAGTTCCTGTATAGAAGTCCGTAGTCTGGTCGTATTGACCGGCATGCAAAACCCGCACAGTGTGCATTGCAAGGCGTCGATGCCCCTGAGGCCGGGATTCCCGAAAACCATATGACTCCCAGGAAAGGCCTTTAGTTCGCCAAAGCCACACACAGGGCAGAAACGACTGCTAAGAAGATCCAATGGCGGGTAGCCGGTCATCAGCAGGTGATCTATACGAGAAAGGCCGGCACGAGCGTCTGCGGCATTATTCCATCGATTTGTGGGGGTGTGCCTGATCGTCCTAAAAAAGATCCATTGTAAGTGCCACAGAAGCGGATGCTGCGGAAAGAGGGCCTTCATTGATTTTGCGCGGAAGGCGGGCGCTTCTCTCGCAAACGCAAACGAGCCCGTTACCGCAGACCATAGGAGTTTGCCAGCACTATACAAATCAGCGGACGACGTGATCGCCCCATCCGAACCGGCTTCACATTCGGGTGCCATGTAGTTCTGGGTCCCGACTCCTTCGTCAATCAACGTCACTGGTGCTGCGCCTTCGATCTGGCATAACCCAAAATCAATGACCCGCGCTTGGCCGTTGGGCAACACGAGCACATTCGCCGGGCTTAAATCGCGGTGTACGACGTTGACCGATTCACACCCGGCAATCACATCCACCAGTTGGCCGAAAAATCTAGCCGCGCTCAGACCTCGTCCGTGAAATGGGCTACGGTTGGTTTCCAGAAGCTTCTTTAGAGAAGTAGCACCTTCGACGAGTTCCATGACGATATGCGGGAATGCGGGTTCTAAGGACCAATCCACAGTCTTCACAATTCCTGGGTGATTGAGGGATTGAATGGCCCTCACTTCCCGCTCGAACCTTTTGTAAGCTTGCGACGATCCACCGCGCTTCAGAGTCTTCAGAGCGTACTTGGTCCCCTCGGGCTCAGACCGATCCACGACTTCTAGCACCGTGCCTTGCCCGCCCTCGCCAACTGTGCGACCTGTAGCCTTCCAGCGTAGCCCTTCGGGAATTCGCATACGTGTTCATTTTCGCACAGCGGCGGCGCGCCACATACGAAGGCGGGGCGACGTTGACAGATCTCGGATGCGAACCTGGCGAACCCCGTGCGCCGCCCAAGGAGTGATAGGCAGGCGGAAAACGGAACCGGCGGGCCTTTCGCCGTGCCAGTGGGTTGTACGCTCGCCCCGTCCGGCTATCAGCGGTGGTAGGATTGGGCGATGGCAAAGAAGAACCGACCTGGCGGCGGCGCTTCGGGCGCAAGGGCGGAAAGGTCACGGCAGGGCGGCTAAAGGCGACGGCCTATAATTAGGCCGGCAACGCGATGCAGTGTGGTGCGATGAAGGATACCACATGAAGAAATCGACACAGTTAGAAAAGCTGTTAGAAAAACTGGACTGGCGGTCGGTTCGCCGCCATTACGACCGGCGTATCCTTACCCACAACGAGCTGGTAACATTACTGACGAAAGGGTCAGTAGTGCCGTTTGCCGAACTGGCTTTGGGCATCACTGATGGAAATGCCAATTACAGCGCAGACTTGCATCGCCTAGGCCCGAGAATCATCGGGACCAATCTCAAAGCTGAGGAACGTGTGTTTGCGCTTGGAAACGAGTTCTATGCCCTGAAGGATGCACGGAATGTACCCGCTATTATCGAGCGTGCCAAGCTGAGCAGTCTCAGGATTGGCGTTGGTTCCGAAATTTCGTGTATGGTGAACCCTCACGTGTGCTGGGTAGCCAATGTCCGCACCATCTGGACACACCTAGTTGTGAAGCATAACAGTCTCGCTAAAGCAAATGAAGAACTAGCGCTGTACCGCGACCACGACGCAGCGTCGGAAATGTACTGGCCTAACTGGTCTGCCATTCATGCGAATGTTAAAGCAGATCTTGTGAAAGTGGCCAATTTTGGAGCAGAGCAGGCAAAGCTGGCGGGAATTCGTTGTGGCGATGTTGTCTACTTATGGGCAGATGCCATCGCCACGCATGTATACGGAATGCACCATCTTTCCAGGGCCACCGATGCAGAGGGATGACGCGCAGCGCTCCGCCGGTGCGATTCGAGCGCCAAATTGGGGAAAGCGCAACGCGAGCAAGTCGGAGTGCCGAGTTAGGAAGCCGGCGTTATATCAGTATCGAATCCGGAACGCGGATGGCAGCCATGAGCGGCGCCATTAGCATCCCCAGCCCGCTATGATTTCTTTCGAGAGGTGATCCAAGTCGTAGTACGTGGTGAATTGATTGATGTTTGCGCGATGGAGCTCCTTGAGGATTGTACCTTTGCTTGAAGCGGCCACCTTTATGGTAATCATCGTCGGATTGCTTGCGCTGGCTGCCTCATGCATATGCAGGGTAAAGCAGGAGCTTTGCTGAGCGATTCTACCTGGGGCCGCATCCGGTCTTACGGGCAGTACAAACGGATTCATCGGTGAGGCCGGTTCGTCCCAGAATGATAGTCCGATGGCCTCCTCAACATACTTATTTCGCATCGTCATAACAGTCTGATATAGCCTTTGGCCTTTGCGCGCCCTAGCGGTATCGGGAATGATCTTTCCTGCATCCATTGCATAGACGAAACCGTCCTCGCTTGGCGCTTCATTGCACGCGAAAAATAGCGCCGCGAGTGGATTCGTAGACCAATCGAGAAGCCGCGTGGGCATGCCGTAATGCTGGGCCGCGAAATAGACTTGTGTGGTGCTGTAGCCTTCGAGAAAGGGGGCACCTGCTGTGCGAAATTGCGAAATCATATAGCGCTCAAGATACAAGCGTTTGTTCTCTAAGCCGCCGCTCACTACCAAATGTTTCGCCCGCTCGCTGAAACTCCTTCTGTAAACGCCTGGCGCTTGATGAGGATAGTGCTCTGCGACGCCCCGATACCAAAGGTCACTCAACATTCCGCGGTTTGGTCGATTATTCTCCTCGTGCCACGCTCCCGAGGCGGTTAGAAAGCTATTCAGGCTCGTCACGGGTTCGCCGGAGGCTGGCGGCGTAACAATGTATCCCATTTGATTTATCGGAGGTACCTGATTAATAGCCACGCCGTCCATCCTTCGCCCTCTTCTGCTCACCCAGAGCCATGAACCGGCTATGCCTCAAATGCCGGCCCTCCATCCACTCCAGGAACTCGACCCGCGCCACCAGCACCGGCCTGACCCATCGGCAATCCTTCATTTTATCCGCCGTCAGCCCTTCACCCCATCGGCCCGGCCGTCTTTCCGGCAAGTTGCAAAATGGGCATACCTCGACCTCCAGCGGCTTCATCTTGCGCAGCAATTCCGCGCGCAACGCCGGCGTGAATCCGCTCCGCGTCCGCGCGACGTATACCAACTTGCCGTCCACAACTTCCCCGACGATCACCGCGTCGAAGGTGCTTCCGCCGACTGAATAGCCGCCGATGATGAATTCCTGGGAGCGGTTGACCCGCATCTTCATCCAGGCGCCCGATCGCTGGCCCGATTCGTAACGGCTGTTAGCGCGCTTGGCGACCAGCCCTTCCAGGCCCTGCGCTCTGATGGACTGATTCAGGTCCGGCGGGCTCGCTACCAGCACCGGCGAGCATCGGACCGGTTCGGGTAGATTTGACAGGACGTGGTTCTCTAATAGTTCCCGCCGCTTGACCAACGGCTCGCCCGTCACGTCCCTACCCCCGAGCATGAGCACGTCGAAGGCATAGAAATGGACATCGGTGGCACCGTTTTGCAGGAGGCTGAAGACCGGCTTACCGCTGGCGTCCAGGGCGACGATCTCGCCGTCGATCACGGTTTCATCCGGCAACTCCCTCAGCGCCGCCACCACGCCGGGATATCGCTTGGTGAAGTCCTTGTCGTTGCGGGACCGGAGTCGAACCTGCCCGCCGCTCTTGATCGCCAACGCCCGATAGCCGTCGAATTTCAGCTCGTACAGCCAGCCGTCGCCTTCGGGCAACTTGTCGGTCCGCAGCAAGAGCATCGGTTCGATAAACCGGGCTGTTCGGTCTGCGCTGGGCACAATCAAAGGATGACACAGCGCGGGGGATGCAGCGGTTGCCAAATCCGTGTTCCCGGATATGCAATGATCCCGGCGGGACCGTCCCGGCTCCCTCCCCATCCCCAGGACCCTTCGTCAGCGTCTAACGGCGACCCGTGTCCCGCTGCGTCTACGCGAAACGGTCCCAAAGAAAGAGCACGATCAGCGCGTGCATGGCCTGAGTCGCGTGGGAATATGCTTCACGGATCATTTGGATCGTGTCGGCAATCTCTTCGGCGCTCGGCTTGAGTCCGGGCAGCGTCTTTGTAAATGCGGTCGCGGCGATCTCGCCAGCGTAGTACAGCTTGGGACCTCCACCCTTTCCAGACGGGTGAAATATGATCTCAAGCTTGCTAGTCGCGTCTGGATGAAGATTCCTGGTCGCTAACGCGGCGGCATCATCACCGAAGTGACCGCCCACAGCATTACGCAACGCCTTGATTTGCTGATGATGACGCTCGAAAAACCGGAGTGAGCCGGCAATTTTGTCGAATAGCATCTTCTGGGATTTCAAGGAAAGTGGGGCATTCGCGTCCGTTGCTGCTCTGTGCGCCGCTCTGAACTCAGCCGTTTTCATTGTCTTGATGAGCGCACCTCTAAACTCAAAAAGGGTGGCTATCGAGCGTCGGAGGAAGTAATGCACACGATATCGCTTATCGAGGCAGTCGAGGCGTTTTACCTCTTCGTCGGAGGCGGTAAGGGCGAAAGTCTCTATACGCAGGTCCTCGTAGAGCACCGAGAGTTGCGCAATTCCGTCCATCACCGGTGAGCGGCCTTGCGCGAACACTTTTTGCAGGGAGGCAAATCGTGTGCGCGAGGAGACGCGGGCCATTGCGTTCCATTGTCGCGCAAACAGGCCAACGGGCTCAGACGGGCGAATAGCAACTATACACAGGTCTGCGTCCCTTTTGCGGCTTCACCTCGTAGAAATCGCCGAGATTCCGGCGGAGTGCGGGCTGGTGGAAGCTGGGGTCGCCACGGCGGACGAATGGAAGGGGCTGATCCGGCGGCAGGCCGGGTTTTTCAGCTTCGATCCGGACACGCGGCGATACTGCATGATCACCGTCCCGGCACCGTGGCGCGATACGCCCGGACCCACCTGGCAACTGGTGGCGGCGATGCTGCGGAATCAGCGAAGGGAACTGGAAGAGAAGCCGCCAGCGCCGCCGGCGCAGCAACGTCTCACGTTTGCATGCAGTAGTCCAGCGTGACAACTGCTCAAATCAATGCCATGGCCCCCCGATAGGGTACCCCTGCCACAGATATTCCAGAGCCTCGGGCAGGGTTTGTTGTTTTACGGCGCGGTCGGTGTGCCCGGCGTTACGCGCAAATACAAACTGATAGTGATAGCCCTTGGCGGCTAGCACTCTGGCCATGTTCTCGTTGGCGACAACCCAGTCGTGCATGTCGTCGCGCATGATATTCGGATTGAGAAGGTCTCTGTCGCCGACTTCCATCCACAGGCGTAACGGCTTCGTCGAGGTGTTGGGGATGAGGTGTTCATGGAACTCCCATGCGCCGTGGGGTGTCTGGGGGTTCGACGGCCACTGCTGGTTCACGTAGGTGCCTGAGTAGGTGAGAACCCGGTGGTAAAGCTCCGGGTGATACCACGCCATAATCAAGGCGCAGGAACCGCCGGAGCTGCCGCCCATCGTCGCCCGGCCTTCAGGATCTTTGGTCAGTTTCACGTTGCCTTGCTTCTCCACGAGAGGCAGCACTTCTTTCTCGACGAACTCCGCATACAGGCCCGACATCGTGTCGTATTCCAAGCCGCGTTCGCTTCCCTGGGCATCGCCGCTGCCGTTCCCTATGGAGATGGCAATCATCACCGGCACGCGGTGTTCGGCAATCAGATTATCCAGGGCCGTGAACAACATCCGGTCAGGTCCGTCCGCCCCGACGATGAACGGCGAGGAGGTGCCAGGGACATACTGTTTCGGGACATACACAGCCACTCGGCGGCTGTAGGGAGCGGGATGGCTGGTGGTGACTATCAACTTGGCGGGGTCGGTGGGGTCTGGCTTGCCAAAGGTGTCGGATTCGCGCGCGATGCCGGGATAGATCTTGCTGTCGGACGATTCCATGGTGAAGGTGAAGACCGCTCCCTGCGGCACACCGTCCTGCGCAGTCATCTCCGGTGCGGGGTTGTGCGTGGGACCGAGGATGAAGTTTCCGTCGGAGTTTGCTGGAGCGTTGGCGCCGTCCGGTAAGACTTTCGCCGTGACATAACCGGGCGTGTTGGGGTCACGGGTCGGCGGTGTCGGGCGCAGCGTCGGGCGCACCGGGCGTGTGACCGCAGCCGGCGGAGCTTGGGCCATTGCTGGATCGAAGCCTGTCATAAAGCAGCTTAAGCACGCGATGCTCAGAAGACGGAACATAAGCATCTCCTTTCTGGAAACCCATCACCGATCTTAACTCGACAGCGAGGACGCACCGCCAACGCCGGACACCGCACCGCACCGCCTCGCCTTCATCGTCGGGAACCGCGACATAGCGCTGCCGAGTATGATCGGGTGAGAACCCAATGCCGGACCTTCAAGCGCAACTCGGCCAGATCGACATCTACCTGTTCGATCAACTTCTCCGAGATCGTATCAGGCCAGGGACGCGGGTGCTCGATACGGGCTGCGGTTCCGGGCGCAACCTGGTCTACTTTCTCCGGGAGGGGTATGCGGTATTCGGCGTGGACACCGACCCTAACGCGATTGAGTGCACGCGCCGCCTCGCCGCATCCCTCGCACCGGCTCTTCCCGCAGACAACTTTCGGCTGGAGGCCATCGAAGAAATGACCTTTCCAGACGCTTTCGCCGACCTCGTGCTCAGTAGCGCCGTGCTCCACTTTGCGCGCGGCGACGATCATTTTGGAGCGATGCTGCGCGGGACATGGCGCGTATTGAAACCTGGAGGGCTGCTTTTCTGCCGGCTGGCATCTGCGATTGGGATGGAACATCAAGTACAGCGCGTGGCGGGACGCCGCTTCCGGCTGCCTGATGGTTCAGAGCGCTATCTGGTGGACGAGCCGCTTTTGCTACGCTTCACCGCAGAGCTGGGTGGGCAATTGGCCGACCCGTTGAAGACCACCATCGTGCAGAATCAACATTGCATGACCACGTGGGTCGTTCGGAAGAACGCCTGACCCGCAATGCAAGCGAGAGTGGAGCCGAGTCGAGCCGCACCATGTGCCGCCAAAAGACCCGCGCGGAAAGGCAAGCCGGCCAATCCCGACTACGGATCATCGTTCCCGCCCTTCCCCTTTCGCCAGCGCCATCAACTTCCTCTTCCTCGTACACTCTGCCGGCGTCTTCCCCTGACTCTCCAGCCACCGCCTGAAATCCTTCATCCTGACCCGGTGCTCGACGGCGGGCTGCTTGACGCGCACCTTCAACTCCGTCAACCCCTCGCATCTCCTCAACCCACTGGTCCCCGCGCAGGATTCCCAGCGCTTGCGCCACCGCCTCGTATAGGGATTCGGCGGTCACTTCGACGGCGTGCTCGGTACCGGCGAGGTCGCGGCAGGAGACCAGGCAGGAACGGAGGGCCATGCGGAGAAGGGTAGCATGTTTCGCTGTGTGTTCGCCTACGCCTTCGGCACTGCGGATGAAACAGACCGCCCAAAGATGCCGCTGGTCGAGGTCATGCGGAATGCCCATCTCGCGGCCGGCACGGATCGGCTTGAACTGACGAATGGAACGTCGCGCTGCTTATTCCGTTTTTGCTTCAGCCGCCGGCTTCAAAGGCCTGGGTTGTGTCAGGCGCAGCAACATCTCCGCCCGCGTCGCCGTGGCGCATTGCTTGCGGGTATCCTCGGGAGGTCCACCGGCGTTGGGTGGAAGTCCGTAGCCGGCTTCCAAAAACTATCTAAAAATAATGCTTGACGGAATAGCTCAGAAGACTCCGCTGCTCCAGCGGCGGCGAGGCGTTATCACGAGACACTCGCCAGCCGCCTAGCCATGAATCCCGTCTGGACCCTGTACTCTACCTTGGTTCCGGCGTGGTGCTGTGGGCGTTCCGTTCGGCCTTAACCTTCCTGGTTTCTAGGGTCCTTGCGAAGAAGTTGTCAGCAGCCTCTATGTCTGCCCTGTAAGCTTCCGGCGAATCTTCCAGGTCCGCCTTCTGGCGGTAGAGGAGATTCACGTACGCCATGGCGTCATCGTACTCGGGATCGATTTGCAGCGCCTTGTCGAGATCCTTGATGCCCTCATCGACAATGGGTCCGTTCTTGGCGGCCACCTCGGCCCGCACCTTTTTGTCCTTCAGCGGGCCGGGATCTTCGGGCTTCATGCCCAACTTGGCCCGCGCTTCACCGTCCGCTACCAGAGCTTTGGTCCAGGCAATTACGCCCAACGTATAGTAGGATTCTTTGTTCTTTGGATTGAGGGCGATCAGCTTCAGGTTCCACTCGTTGGCTTCGTCCCACTTCTTCTCGTTGAACAGCAGAGAGGCGATGGAGGCGACGGCCAGCTCGTTCTTGGGGTCCCGTGTCAGAACCTCCTGAAACTGATCGTAGGCCGCCTTGGCCATCTGCTGGTTATCCGGCGAGTCGGCGCCCGGAATATATTGCTGCATGTAGGCCGTGGCCAAATACAACCGCGCCGTGATGAAATTCGGATCGAGTTCGACGGCTGTCGTGAAGAACGCCACCGCCGCGGGATACAGCGCGCTCTTAAACGCTTGGACGCCCTTGTTTACCTGGGAGCGAGCCTGGACCGCCTTATCGCTGATCCGCGGCGCCTTCTGGTCGCGCCCGCCCTGATGCAAAACCAATGCCGTCACCGCGCCGCTGGCATCCTTCACGAACTCGATTTGAGCGTCCACCACCTTCAGAAAGAACATCGTCTCCGACTCCGGGAAAATCGGGAACGTGGGCTGCTCGCCTAGCTTCTCCGAAAGCTGATCTCCGTCCAGTGTGATCAGCATGCCAGCGCCAGCCATCAATTCATACGCCCCGACGTAACGTGCCAGCACCTTCGGATCGACCGTGACCTCTTTCCGCTCGGTCGGCAACTTCACCGCCTCTCCGTGCGCCACTGCCGCCAGCTTTGCGGCAATCTCGCCGGGCGCCGCGCCGCTCACGTTACCCAACACCACGACCGTTAGCTTGTCGTCCGGGTAGTACGTCAGTTGCGTGTTGAAACCTTCGATGCCTCCGCCGTGCTCGATCACCGTGCGCCCGTTCTTCGTCTGCACGCCCAGCCCGCATGCGTAATCGTTCTTGAACGGCGTCGTCATCGTTTTGAGTGACGCCGCCGAAAGCAGTTTCCCGCCGAACAACCCCTGCTCCCACCTCAGCAGGTCCTCGGTTGTGGAATACAGTGCTCCTGCCGAGAATGGGATGGTCATGTTCACGAACCCCGCGTTCTCCAGCCCGGTCTTGCCCGCCGTGTACCCCGCGGCCCGGTGTCCAATCACTGTCGAATTCGAGTCATACCCCGAGTCCTTCATACCCAGCGGGGTAAAGATATTCTCGCGCACAAACTTTTCATAGCTGGCGCCGGTGATCTTCTCGATAAGGTACCCCAGCAGCACATATCCCGAGTTGCTGTAGCTCCACTTCTCGCCTGGTGCGAAATCCAAAGGCTTGTCACGGAACCAGGCCACCTCTTCCGCAGCCGTAGTCGCGAACGGCTCCCACTTGGCGTACTCCGGAAAACTGGTGAAACTGGGAATCCCCGAAGTGTGCGTCAGCACGTTATAGATCGTGATCTTGTCCCATGCCGCTGGAGCGTCGGCCATGTACTTCTTCACCGGGTCTTGCACGTTCAATTTCCCACGCTCCTGAAGAAGCAGAATCGAAGCTGCCGTAAACTGCTTGGTGATCGACCCTAGCCGGAATTTCGTCGTCGGTGAGTTCGGCACGTCCCATTCCAGGTTGGCCGACCCGTACCCCTTGTTCAGCACGACCTCTGTGCCCCTCGCTACCAGTACCGCTCCCATAAATCGCTGGTTAGCAGTGTAGGCCTGGATAACCTGTTCCATCCGGGCGACATCCTGCGCCCAGCCGCGGCACGCCACCAAGAGCACAATCGCAAATCGCGCACATCGAAAGGTCATGCCATCTAGGGTAAGCCCCTCGGCGTATCGGCGTCCAGCCCCGAAGAACCCGGATCGTCACACTCTGCCCAGAAGTGGGCTTTTCGGCCTTGGACGCGTCCGCTGAACCCGCCCGCAACATTGGTCGCTGTGGGCGACACCGGCGCAACGTGGGCGAACGTGCGCGACGGGTGGCGGCCTTCCGGAGCGCACCGAACTGGTCGCCCGCCCAGCATCACCAGAAATGGCCGCCCTTCGCTCACACTTGGCTCACGTCGCGCCCAGTCGCGGCGGGACGGCTCGTTGTACCAGTCCGGCGTCCAGGGCGCAAACGGGGCGCGTGCGTCGGCCAACTTTTTTGCGAACCACTGGGGGGCCCTCGAGCAGCACCCCTACCATTGGCCAACCACCTGACTTCGGGTTACGGGGCGACCGCGATGGTGACCTGGTTCGTCGTGGTCACACCGCCAATTCCGATCTGTATGGGCACTGCGTCCCCCGTGGGCGTGTTGGCGGACGGTGTTACACCGATCTGATACTCGCTGACGAATTGCGGCGAGAGTACAGAATAGATGGGCATCGCAGCGACGCCGCCGATCAATACAGTCGGCGTCAGGACCGTGTACCGGAGCATGCCATCCGACGCGGCCACGTAGTTGTCTATGGATGGGTTCACTGAGCCCAGCCCGGTGCAGGCGATGATCAAGGCGTGTCCGGAGCTGACAGAGATAGGCGCTGTGGCGAGACTTCCAATGGCCACGCCGGCGGGCGCGGCGACCGCTCCCGTGGTGTTGTCGTACGCAAAAGCCTGGCCCAGCCCGTTCGCAGTTGTGGTGAAAATGCCTGGCGACGCCGGCACCAAGGACACGGTCTGCGCGGCTGACGTTCCGCTGCTGCGGGTGACCGCGATGTTCACCGTGCCTCCCTGGTTCGACGGCAGCACGTTGAAGGGGAGCTGCGCATTAATCTGGTTCTGACTGACAAAGTACAGGCCTGCTGGAATACCGTTGAATGTCACGGACGTAGCATCGCTCAGTGTAGTGGGCAGCGGGATCGCGTTTGCGGAGGCGGTTGAGGCAGTCAGATTCGTGCCAAAGATGGATACGATGGAGCCCGGCGCGACGCCTTGGGTAGTGTAGCTCGCGGAATTCAAGACGCCCCCAGCATTAACCGCCGGCACCGAGGGGACAAGCCCTACGGACAGGGCGAAAATCGTGCCACAGCCGTCATTGCAGGTATCGTCGGTCCCGCCACTGTACGTCATCCCGTAGAAGTCCCCATTGGTGGCCTGGATCAGCGGCGCTTGGGGATTCCCTCCGTCCGCGCACCCGCTCTGCGCGCAGAAGCTATAAAGCGTTGTCAGCGTGCCGCTCGGCGTGATTTTGAAGATCGTGCCGCCGCCGTCGGGGAAGTAGTCAGCGTCGTCGTAACCTCCGCCAGAAGACGTTGTCCCGTAGAAATTCCCATCGTTGGCCAGAACCAGCCCCGCAAGAGGGCCTGCGCCGTCCGCGCAGTTTGTTTGGGAGCAGAAGCTGTATAGCGGCGTCAGTGTGCCAGTCGGGGTGATCTTGAAGACGTAGCCCCGGAGGTTGGCCCCTCCACCGCCCATAGTCCCGTATAAGTCGCCGTTAGCGGCCTGCACCAGCCCCGTTTGGGGGACGAAGCCGTCAGGGCACTGGCCGGCAACAATTTGGGAACAGAAGCTGTATAGCGTCGTCAGCGTGCCGCTCGGCGTGATTTTGAAGACGGTGCCCCCGCCGCCATCGAGAGTGTAAACCCCGCCATCGTACGTTGTCCCATAGAAATCCCCTTCACTGCCCTGGACCAGCTCCGAGGCGGGGCGTGAGCCGTCCGCACAGTAGGGCCCCCGCGAGCAGAAGTTGTATATCGTCGTCAGCGTGCCGCCTGGAGTGATCTTAAACACCGTGCCGTAATTGCCGTTGGCACCCCGATACCGCGTCGTCCCGTAGAGGTTCCCGTCGGTGGCTTGGATTAGCCCGTTGGGGCCGATTCCGTCTGTGCAGGCGTTTTGGGCGTCGCTTTGGGAGCAGAAGGCGTATAGCGTCGTCAGCGTGCCACCCGGGGTGATTTTGAAGACCGTGCCCCAGCCGCCGTAGGGACCGTTACCGCCGCCACTTGAGGTTGTCCCATAGAAATCCCCGTCGTTGGCCTGGACCAGCCCTGCCCCGGGAAGTGCGCCGTCCGTGCAGTTTGTTTGGGAGCAGAAGCTGTACAGCGTCGTCAGTGTGCCGCTGGGGGTGATTTTAAATACCGTTCCGAAGTCGCCGTTGGCGCCACCACTAAACGTTGTGCCGTAGAAGTTGCCATCCGTACCCTGAACCAGCGCGGAGGTGTAGCCATCGCCGTCCGTGCCATCGAAGCTGTGCAGCGTGGTGAAGGTCTGCGCAGGCAGCAAAATGGCCGTCGCTGCGCACAGCAAAGAAACAGTGCACGTCCTCTTCCCCCAGTTC
>Ga0187851_10003092_pt1 | contig 14231 bp, 13 predicted proteins | sample June2016WEW_6_10_FD_132997 | JGI IMG/M metagenome (GOLD analysis project Ga0187851, IMG submission 132997) | Peatland microbial communities from SPRUCE experiment site at the Marcell Experimental Forest, Minnesota, USA - June2016WEW_6_10 | ecosystem: Environmental > Terrestrial > Soil >...
GGCGCCAGCGGTCTGGACGCCAACATTGCCGGCTATGCGCATGAGAGTGGACGGTCGGTGATTATTCTCGTCAATAAATGGGACCTGATCGCCAGCGGCGAGAAGCGAGCTGTCTCGCAGTCTCGAACGTCGCGCATCGAGGATGCCAAGCGGCCGCAGGATCGCGTGCTTTATGAGGAGCGGCTGCGCTACGGGCTCAAGTTTCTGAGCTATGCTCCGGTGCTTTTTGTCTCGGCGCACACCGGCAAGGGGACGGAGAAGATCCTTCCGCTCATCGAGAAGGTGGCGGCCGAGCGGCGTAAACGCATTACTACCGGAGAGATGAACCGTTTTCTGCGGACCGTTGATTTTGAACGCGCATCGGTTCCGATGAGCAAGCGGGTGAGAATACTTTATATGACTCAGGCAGGAGTGGCGCCTCCTACGTTTGTGCTTTTTACCGACCGGCCGGTGAAGCTGCACTTTTCATATCAGCGGTTTCTTGAGAACCAGATCCGGGAGGCGTTCGGATTTATCGGAGCGCCGATTTGGATCAAAAACCGGGCGCGGGAGTAGATGCGCTTCCCGGACACGGGGCGTGGCGTAGGTTTTGCATCCGCGTGATAGCGATCTTCGCTCGACGGGTGAAGTTCAAAAACTGCGAAAGGCACGACCAAGCCTCCTATCCCGCCATCGACACATGCTTCCCGTCTTCGGTCAGCAGGCCCACGCGGTTCACACCGGCCATGCGGGCGCTGGCAATCACGTCGGCGACGTCCTGGAAATCGATGTCGTCATCGGCCTCGAGGTAGGCGATTCGCTCGACGCGGGCGGCAAAAATGTCCCGCAGGCGTTCTTGGAGGCGGTCCCATTCCACCGTTTCCTGGTTCACCATTACCTGCGGATGTGCTGCTTGCGATGGATTGGCTCCTGGCGTCGCAGGATGGATCTGGATCACGATCGTTGTCTGCGGCGGCGGGATCCGTTGTTCGGTGCGCTTGGACTGGTCCGGAAGGTCGGTCTCGAGACCCGTCGGGCGTTCGTCGATTACCACCACCATGAATACGATGATCAGCACCAGCAAAACGTCAATCAAGGGAGTAACGTTCATCTGGGGACCGGTTCGGAACGAACCACCGCCTGCCGTGGAGAATCCCATAGGAACTTCCTCTCGTGAAAATAAAGTCGGAAATGGAAACGGCACGCGCGTGTCTGAATCATTGGACACCCGCGCGGCGTAAGGAGTTCCAGCGTGCCCGGCTGCAACGGTCGGTGTCGGCTGAGGCGCGCGAGACCAATCGCAGCAGGTGAAGCAATCACTCCAGCCCGCAGGTTGGTGTCCGGCTTGGCGGTCGAGCGTTCGGGTACGGTCGCAAGCTCAGATCCGATGACCCCAGCCAAGGCAGCAGAGTTTTGGGCGGCGGTGGACTCTGGGAATAACCGTTTGCAGTTCGACTCCGCCGACCGACTCGTTTCGCGAACCGTGCGCATCGGCTGTAGCTGTTGAAAAAGGAAGCAAGGCAGTAATTTCAGTAAATGCCCACCGCCCGTGGCGAACGAACATTCAATGACTTACGAACGAATTTTGCTGATGAATTCCCCGAAAAGCGTGGAACAACTACTGGGTAGGAGAAGTCCAAGCTCCGCTTAAAGGGCTTTACCGCCGGAAAGGGCCGCATGGATACGCTTCGGACAACCCCTTGCGAGCGAGAACAACGTCGCGCTGGTTCAGTTTGTCCGGGTGGCTTGAGAGGTATTTTTCCAGGCCGTCTGCTGCTTCACCCAATGTGATAGCCGAGTGATCTTGCTTGCAGACCCTCATGGAAGCGATGACCCCTTCCACAACCCCCAAGCAGTACCCGGCGTCAAAACCCTGCACCTCTGCCTTGCAAGATATGGCAAGCTCGTTTCCGTCCAGTTTGTCGGGTGACAGGGGGATACCGCGTTTCACCATGGCGTCTGCAACGCTGGAGTCTGTTTTTACCACGGCTTCTGCTTTCTCAGCGTCTGCTTTTACCGTGGCGTCAGCCTTGTTACTTGCGAGGGCTGAGCCAGCCGTGAGAGTTAATAGTAAGGCTAAGCTAAAGATAGGTGTTAGAGAGCGCTTCATTTCTTCTCCTCCAGTACCGAACGATGTGCCGCATCGTGGCATCCCTGCTAATCTGGATTCCTGGGGGAGCTATACAGGGGGATATGCAGGACCGCTTGTGTTCCTACACTCGACGATTCGGCAGCAGTGGGGGAAAATTACCCGCCGCAAACTACGCAAATCGGCCAGGCCACGAGTCGAAACAGCACGTCCGCAGCCAAATTGGACCCAGCAAGGAGCTAAGCCGCTAACCAACAGCGGAATAAGTACATATTTTTCGGAGTGGGCGACTAATGGAGTTTCGCGAAAACCAATGCCGGGCAAAGCGCTTGCGTAGATTGGAAACCTTTTTCCCTTAGCCGGCAGAAAAGAATCATCTCCCCACAGTAGGCGGACAAGTCGTGGGCCTATTGAGTAACGGCTCGGCGATACGCCCACGATCACGAAACGAAACTTGCACCGTGTAGAGCAACTCGATGACCAGTAGGATCAGGAGGATTTGATCTTATGGCATTGGAGGCGAAAATTCCGGGCCACGGGGCATAGCGGCTCGAACTGATTCGACTCCGGGAGCCGCTCGTTCACTTCGGCTTGCAGCTCCAGCCATTGCAGGGTACTTGCGATGAAATGACCGATTCCTGTGGCCATCAACGCAGCACCAACGACGATGGCAACGATAAACACAACCAACAATTTACGCCGAAGCTCTGGAGGCTTCCACTCACCGAGAATTGACCGACGCCCGTCCGGGTCGAAAAGTGAAATTGCGATATCACGACAGCTACGAGCCCACATCCGCCGGGATGGGGTGCATGGCGCGGAATCCCTGTGGTGTTTCTTGAAAGTTATCGAAGCCCAATTGCGCGAGTTCGGCTTTTACTCTTGCGGTGATCGCAGAGCCAATCACATCCAGGACCGTGTATGGCGGATTTGCCGAATAGGTGCCGTGATGAGGGTCTATCGTATCCAATTCGTTGATGAGGATGTCTTCGGATGAGCTATCCTCTGGAACCTTGGACGTCGTAACGCCTTTCAAATGGCTACGGTCCGGGTCGGCGGCCGAAATCTGCTACGCGACAGTTCGGTTCACAGTAGTGTCCACGATCCACACAGGTCCGGTTTGAGCAAGTTCGAAAAGACGCTGGCCGTAGTCTCGATCAACCACGACGAAAACCCGATAGGGTCCAGTCATAGTCACAAGATACCGTTCCTGCTTGATGACTGTCGAGAACAGTCCATCAGGGTTTTCAGTATAAAAGCCTCATCGATGAGCGCAATCGAAATTTTTCACCAACTGACTTCCAAACCTCGTGCAAGTCCTTTTCGCTGACTGGCTTGGCCCGATCCTGCTGCCGAGAAACTGCCCAAAGCACCCGTGGCTGGCTCCAAGTGCTTGATAGCCTAACCCGCAGCCCGCAGCGACCAAAATAAATCTTCGCCCTCACATGATGTCTTTTGCCCCACCGTTTGCGCTTTCTTCAATAGAAGGATTTCTCAAGCGAAAGGAGGACGCGATGAAAATCAAGACGAATGTGAAGGCTGGTCCGACCATCCCAATTCCGCCACCGCACGCGAGGTGACCCTTTATGGCCGGGCTTACAACGAATGGCGCGAGAGTTGCATCCTTCGCTTTCGCGCCATGACGTTTGTCGGTCCATCCGCCGACGACATCCCTCAAATTGCGCCAGCGAGTGTAACCGAGATTTCACGCCAACCACATGCTAGCGACCGTTGGTCTAGCGATGCAATCGCTTGCTAAGAAACCAGAAGCCGGCGCTGCAACCAATGCCGAAGATGAGTAGTGGAATGCCGTTCACCCATTCGTCCAAAAATCGAAACAGGGTCCCAACCGACCGACCCGTTTGAGGCAATTCCCAGAACATACCTCACGTATATAGAGAGCGACACGAGCAGTAAGGCCAGCGCTCTTCCTGATTTGCCAGCTCCGTCTGGCAGCTACAAAAAAATTTCGCCTGACGTGGTCGTCTTTTGCGCGCCGTTTCCGATTTCCCTAGATAGAAGCCCCGGAGACGGCCAATTTATTTTCTGCTTCCGGTGATCAAATTCTGCGCGCTTTTGCGCTGTTAGAGACAAGGGGTCAGATGTGAGGGTCAATCACCAGATTTCAAGAATGGAGGATGGTCACCATGCAAACACAAGGCAAATTCCCAAAGCGGGCAGAGGCCTCAGCATTGGCCGCGAAAAAGCGAAAACAGGAAGAAGCGATGAAGCTTACATCGCGATCGCGCTCAGCGGCCATATTGGCCGTGCTATCCGTCCTGTCGCTGCTTTTGTTGCAGACGGCGCAAGCACAGACGGAAAATGACCTTTATAACTTTTGTTCAGGGGGCGGAAGTTGCTCTGACGGCGCGGCCCCCATCGGTCCCCTGGCCGCGGATGCTTACGGAAATCTCGATGGTACTAGCATTAGTGGAGGGACCAATGGCTCCGGAACAGTCTTCGGACTCTTCCCCGAGCCCGCAGGCGGGTGCGAAGCCGGAACCAATTCGGGCAACGGCTGGTGCGAATTCGTCCTCTACAACTTTTGCTCGCTCGCCAATTGCGTCGACGGAAGCGAGCCTCTGGGCAATGTATCCTACCTCAACGCACACTTCAGCAGACCGGGAAACCTTTACGGCACGGCCTACTTCGGCGGGAGCACCAATTCCGGCGTCGTCTTCGAAATCAGTTCCAAACCCATCGAGTCCGGTTGCCCAACGGGTAGCAACACGAGCGGCGGCTGGTGTGAGACGGTGCTCTATAACTTCTGCACCGATATCTTTGGAGACACATGCCTGGATGGTTCTCATCCGTTCGGGAATCTCGTCGAGGACTCGGCTGGTAATCTCTATGGCACCAATGCGAACGAGGTGTTCGAACTGTCTCCCGACCAACAGGGCGGATGGGACTGGCAGCTGGCTTACGCGGATGATTTCGTTCAGGGTGGATTGGCCATCGATGGCGCAGACAACCTTTACGGCGTAGATGCGGATTCTGTCCTTGGCCAGGGAAACGTTTTCAAGATTGCGCTTTCGCAGCGCGGCTATCCTGAGACAAATATCTACACGTTCAGCGGCTCGGAAGGTTTCCCGAATGGCCCGGTTGCGGTCGACAGCGATGGCAACGTCTACGGAACGACAATAGGCGGCGGCAGCAAGAATCTCGGAACAGTCTGGAAGCTGACCCCGGTGACTGGGAAAAAAGGCATAACGTACACGAAAAAAGTCCTTCATACCTTCGCCGCGGAGAAGAGCGGCGAATACCCGGGAGGTGGAGTTCTGCTCGACTCTTCCGGCAACATATACAGCACAACAATTGAGGGCGGTGGCACGGAATGTCTGGGCGGCTGTGGAACGGTCTTCGAGTTGGTGGCGGATGGCGATACCTATAAATTCAAGATCCTGTGGCGCTTCAATGGGACGGATGGAGCAGAGCCCCAGACGTATCCATTTCTGAATAGCGCGGGCGACCTCCTCGGATTAACTTCCGCTGGCGGATCCAATAATATGGGCACGATGTATCAAGTAACACCATGAGACAACGATCGCGCCGTTCACGATTGAGTGGTACGAAGAATTACGGCAAGATCCGTGAGAGGTGCCTGCGAGTCGCTGAAATGGAGAGCTGCCTTCCGTTTTTCGGAAACGTGAAATGAGCTATCGGCCGCAGAAGGTTGGTCGCCAATAAGTCATGAGGATCGGCCCCGCAGCAATGCAGGGCATTTTTTGGTGTGCCGAGCATGTTCGACAGCTTGGAGGTGCAAGTCCTCTTCACAATGTGATGGACGTGAAGTGATAGCGAAGCGCAACGGTGACATCACACTCGCCGCGAGGCGGGGCCGGAAAGAAGCGTGGAGCAAAGATGCGAGCCGATGAACAAGAACCGGATACGAGGCCTACGGTGGCGGGCGAGCGGGCCAATGACTGCGAAGCCCATATCCATCAAGCTCACTGGTGGTAAATCCGGCGGTTGTGCATCGAAGGCGGTCGAACTTACCTCGGGAGATCTGCGACATGTCACGGAATCGTGACTGAGGGTGAAGCGATTCATCCCGATCGTGGCGCAGAGGTCAGCAGAGGGCAAATTAGGTCATGCAGTCGGCGCGTGGAGCGAAGGGGGCAGGTCACCCTCGGTGAGATTGAGTCAACGGGTAACCGGAGGAACTCATCGTCTTGCCGCAGGCGGCAGCCTTTCAGGGGTGGCACGAGCCGGATGAATCGAGAGATTCACGTCCGGCTCTGTGAGCGGCTCGGGGCGAAAATCCCCGGGCCGACTCGGCGGAGGACGGGCGACCGTCCCCCTATCGATAACTGACTTTCAAAACCGTCGTGCAAGTCCTTTTCGCTGACTGCCTAGAAACTACGCATTACATGCATGACCGCTTGAGTTGATTGCTAGCTCCGCCCGCAGCCACAAAAGGGAATTCTTGCCCTCACCTCACCTTTTGCCCGCCGGCCCGCCGTTTCCGATTTCATGATTAAGGGGGTAGAATTTGGGCCCTCCTGAGAGAACTTCTCCCTAACAAAAATTGTTCCAGCGTTCCGATCAGCAGGTGATCAAATCCGCCCCTCTTTTGCGCTGTTAGAGATAGGGGGAAGTACTCCAGAGAACCGATCAAAAAATCTGAATACGGAGGATGGACAAATGAAAACAGAAAACAAATTCGCCAAGCTGGCGTTCCTGGTTATCACGGGGGCCCTGCTGCTTAGTCTCAGCACATTGGCCACGGCAGAAAGCGACGCCGTGCGGGCAATCCGCGCTTCGGCCGCCACTGTGCCCACTAATATCCCCGGCATCCACACCTATGCCGAGCCACCCAAGGGGTTCAATCCCGTTACCGCCCGCGACGTCGAGCTAGCCACCTACGGCTTCCCTCCGCGGCCCGACAAACGAGCAGATGGCGCCGGCTACGCGTTGTGGGAGAGGGCCATGACGAGAGCCAAGATTCGCTGGAATGGTGACTTGAAACCAGCGCTCGGCGGCGGGCGCGTTATGATCCCGGCCGGTTCGTCTCGAACGCAGTCGGTCGGGCAGTTACAGGTTCAACCTCAAACCGGGCCGAAGCAACTGTCAAACATCAGCGGTAGCGGAGTCAGTCTTGACAACGGCGTGAAGCAGTGGAACACCAAGACTTCTTTCATCAACATTTTAGCGACCATGAGCGTGCCGCACAGCCAGCTCGGCGACTCCGCCACGGGTTGCACCGCATCCGACTATTTTTCGGCAAGTTTAGTGGGGCTAGACGGTGAGATCTGGTATGGGGGCAATGGCGTACCTTTTTTCCTTCCGCAAGAGAACGCCGGCGTCCTGTCCGCCGTTGATTGCGCGGGAGAGGCAACTTACTACACCTATCTGGGGTGGGAAAACTTCAACACGGTGTTCCAAGTCAATCCTGGCGATGTCGTATTCACAGCCCTAGGTGCCAACGGCGGAGGGTGCAACTCGGGATTTGTGTATCTGACGGACTTAACAACCGGAACCTTCGGTTCCTACACAATCACGAACCCTTGTTCGGTCCCGCAGATCGGCCGTTTCGCGAACTGGATGGTGTGGCGGCCGTGCTGCGACGGCCCTGGACCAGACGGGGCGTGGCCGCTGGCCAACACCACCGACGTTTTCTTCGGTCTCGGGGAGACCCAGAACGCCGGCGGCAAATACCTCTACCCGGGGTCGCAGGCCGCTTCGACAGAAATCTTGACGATGATGGATGACGCGGAGGACCAGGCCATTGAGACCGTGATCCAAGGCAGCTACACCGGCACTGCAGGACTTATCTTCGAGACCACAGGATGCGCCGTGGGCAGCGGCTGTACGCCATAGCAAAAGCTCCTTATGCGGAACGGGCGCTAGAACCAGAGCGCCCGTCCTCGCATACGGCAATACGTAAACCGAATGCCGCATTTGGTTCGGAATAAAGCGGCGACTTCGCCGCCAGCTCATCGAACCCAGTCAAGCCAAGTGGTGAAGAAGTAGCCGCTCTGGACCTCCTTAGAATTGGTCGCTTCTCTCGGGCGGCATTTCTTTTGCATCACGCGGAGGGTGGAGCGCGGCAACTTCTGCTAAACAGGCATCTCTGACAATGTCGGCGTTGTCAATAACGCTCACCGAGAATTGGCCCGGCACCGTCCGCGAAAAAGCGAAATAGAGATCCTTCGCCAACTGGAGATCGACAAGCATGGTCAAGGCTTCGGCGCAATCACGAGCCGCACCTTTCCTCCATCAGGGAAGCCTGGAATTTGTCGGTGGAGGTCGCCCAGAAAAGAAACGTGTTCGTACAGATCAACAATGTAGGGCGTGTTATTTGAAGAGCCGCCTTCGGCGAACGCGAGAGGTACGCTAAATCCGATGCACTGCGTGGCATTCGGCTTTAGTCCCCGCGCAGCAGAGGCCTGCTCATCGACTTCGGCAAACCATTCATTCCTCTTCTCGGGCGTAGCTGTCAGTTCGTGAAACTGGGCTTCGGAATCCGCTACTTTAGCCAGTTTTCCGACTGCAACATCGAGTTGATATATCTCTCCCGACTCGTCTCCCAGAAACAGGCCTGCGTATGCATTTCTGGCAATCAACGTCATCGGCTTGGAACAAAGCCAACGCCACTCTCCCAGCAGGCGTTCAACATCTAGCTGATCTACACTAAACCAGTTCTGCATGCTGTCCACCAAATCGCGAAACGACCTAGCTTTGCGCAGCGATCTTAGCATCTGGCAGGGCCTACGTTGAGGTCAACTGGCTAAGACAGGCATTTGCGCCAACCACGAGCCGTGTCCGGCGTTTTGGATGAAAGACCTGCATATTGTTCGGCAGGGGAAAAGGGGGTACACTCCCCCCCCGTCTTTGAAGTCATCCTAAGGAGCACAGTGCTATGTCGAGATTAGCTCGGCGCGTCGCCTCCGCCGCGGTTGTTACGCTCTTCGCTTTCGTCTGCGCGGCCTCCGGCCAGAACGAATTCCAGCCCCTCACCATTACCGACGCCCACCGGTACGTCGCCGGCCAGGCACAAAACGCGCACTACCACATCCTACCCGTAACCACTCCCGAGGCTCGCGCCGCTGCGTCCCGCCTCAACGCCTCACAAAGGGGAAGCGCAAGACCGGTCACCGCCGACGTGCAGTACTCAAGACCGGTCGCCGCCGTGGCGGGCGACCCCGCCCCCTTCCGTTTCGGCGGCGACGTGCAATACTACGGCGGGGCCACTCTGACCTCAACCGTGTTTCACTCGGCGTTTGTCAACACAACCGTGGCCTGCCCGCCGAACGCATGCTGGGGAGATCCGCTCGGCTTCTCGCACGATCTCTTCCAGAGTGATTTCATCCACGTCATGGATCAATACACGGGCGCCTACGGCCGCTACGCGGTCGGCACGAATTTCGCCGTGAACTATCCGGTAATGCCCGGAGTGCCGCTTACGGAACAGGATATGCAGGCCATCGCCTACGAGGTCGCATCAAAAGTCGGCGCAGGTTACGGCAATATGGTGCACATCTTCCTGCCACCGGGGCAGGACGACTGCGTAGTCCCCGGCGTCTGCTTCTCGCCGGATAACCCCAGCACCTTTTATTTTTGCGCCAATCACGGGAGCTTCACCTCGAACATCGGAGACATCGTCTACAGCGTCGAGCCCTTCACCGACGTTCCCGGTTGCCAGATGGAGTCCGGCACGCCTAACGGACAACTGGCCGATACCATCAACTTCGGAGTCGGGCACGAGACTATCGAGGCAATCAGCGATCCCGATCCCGAAAGCGGCTGGGCGAACTTTATCAGTACATCTCTTTATGGCTCGGAAATCGCCGATGAGTGCGTTTTGTTTGCCCCCGGGCAAGGGCAAGGAGATGACTCTTAATTTTACTACGACCCAAGCATTGTCCGGCTGAACGGGAAGCTGTACGAGCTGTTAACCCAGGGTACAGCAATTCGGCGCACGCTTGCGCCACCATACCGGGAACCAGGACCAAGTTCCCTAGGCAACCCTAACTCTGGTAACTGAACCGCGCAGGTATGGATGAGGTCACTACTTTCAAAGGTGAGGGGAACCGCTGCGTGACATCATCATTCCGTCTTTAACCCGGATTCACTCCGGCCTTTATCACCGTGCTCGCCCTCGCTGCGAAGTCCCGCAAGTTATTCAAACGCATTGAGATGGATGTGCTCCATGGAGGAACGAAGGCGCGAGAGCAACGCAAAGCGTCTTCCCTGCATTTAAAATCATCGAAGAAAACTATGCACACTCGACATCTAGGCAACTCCGATTTAGAGATCACTCCCATCGGTATTGGCGCATGGGCGATGGGGGGCGGCGATTGGGCGTTCTCCTGGGGATGGCAGGAGGACAAGGAATCAATTGCAGCGATTCACGCAGCGCTCGATGCGGGCGTCAACTGGATCGATACCGCGGCCGTGTACGGACTAGGGCACTCAGAGGAGGTCGTCGGCAAAGCGATCGAGGGACGCGCACACCGTCCATACGTATTTACGAAGTGCAGCCTGGTTTGGAATGATCAGCGCGAGATCGGGCATAGCCTGAAAGCTGTCTCCGTGCGCCGCGAGTTGGAGGCAAGCTTGCGGCGGCTGAGAGTGGATGTGATCGATCTCTACCAGATCCACTGGCCTGATCCAGAGCCTGAGATGGAAGAGGGGTGGCAGACGCTGGCCCAACTCCGAAAGGAAGGCAAGGTTCGCTACATCGGTGTATCGAACTTCAACGTCACCCAAATGAAGCGGGTCGAGAGGATCGCACCCATCACCTCGCTGCAGCCGAACTACAACATCGTGACCCGCGACGTCGAAAAGGACGTTCTGCCATTTTGCCGTGAGCAGCACGTCGGCGTCATCGTGTACTCCCCGATGAAGTCGGGACTGCTGACCGGCAAAATGACCCGCGAACGCATCGCGTCTCTTCCGCCAGACGACTTTCGCCCGAGAACAGCGAGCTTTAAGGAACCGCTTCTGAGTCGCAACCTTGGCGTGGTGGAGGTGCTACGCGGAATCGGCGAGCGTCACAGCCGCACCCCAGGTGAGGTGGCGATTGCGTGGACGCTGCGCGATCCAGTCGTCACGGGAGCGATTGTAGGGATGCGTTCTGCAGACCAGGCGAAGCAGATCGTGCGCTCAGCAGAATTCCGGCTGAGTCCCGATGAGATTCTCGAGATCGAGGAGTATCTCCGGGCGAATCCAGTTGCTGCATGAGTATCGAAAGATCGCCCAATCCCCGGAGAGATCGATGAGTAATGGTCTAATGTGGCGATCGTCCGCAACCTTATTGCGTTGTAGTCTTGTAGATTATGACCGGATCAAGATTCAACGACGATAAGGATGAGCTACAAGAAAGGATCCGATCGCAGTTCCAAGACCGTGGATACTTCACGGTGGTGATTCAAAAACTCGACCTCAAAGTTATTGATCCGCTGGCTTCAACCGGGCCAAGGTTGAGCAACGGCTATTGCCGTAAACATTCTGGGTCACGCGATATTCGCGTGACCCGTGTTTCCCCGCACAATCTCGGGCCTTATGCCTTCGCGCAGCGTAGGGCTGGAATGCATGGTGCGGATGCTCAGAAAATGCCTTTATCGTGGATTGAGCAGTGTGCGGACCTCGGCGAAAGCTGCTTGCCAACATTCGCCGCGGGCAAATTGATTTTAGGATGCGTAAGTACGACGTCTGCAACCGACTTGCCCAGGTTTTCGTCTACCGGGGTCGCCAGATAGGCGTGGACGATGTTTTCCGCGTGCGGCCCGGCCATCTCCACCGCCATACCCGAGATTTGTCCGCTCTCATTGATGTTGCTAGCCGAGATTACGAAGAGGTGGGAACTTGCCGGAAATAGGGTGTTAAGGTCGGTCATCACGCCGTTCTGCCAGATGAGGCCGTGGGACCAGCTGTTGCTGGAGTTAAAGGAGCTTCCCACCACCTGGCCCCGGTTGTTGATGCTGGTGGCAAAGGAGGCAACATCTCCAGGCAGAAGGCCGCCGAGGCTTGTGACTGTATTGTTCTGCCAAAGAGCGGCCAAGGGTGTGCCGTCAGAGTTAACGGCTTGCCCAACAATTTGGCCGTGGCTGTTAATGGCGTAGGCTATGGCGCCCGGATCTCCGAGGTCCTGAAGCGGGGTGGCAGTGCCGTTTTCCCACACTACGGCGTAATTCGCTGCGGTGCAGGTTCCCGAGTAGCCTACGGCTTGGCCTTGATTGTTGATGCCGAATGCGACCCCGTCTGGATCGCCACCGACCGTGGGTAGAGTTTGGGCTTTGCCTTTGTCCCACAAAACCGGCAGGTCAATCCGATTATTAGTGATGTCAGGCGGGCACGTGGAGTCCACGATACCATTTTCCGCATATCCTGCGATTTGTCCGCTGTTATTGATGGCGCTGGCCTGCCCGTTATTCCCGCCCACCGTTGGGAGAGCGCTCATGAAGCCGTTTTGCCAAAGAAACGGAAGACACGTAAGGTGTGTGCCGAAACCGCAAACGTCTTCGCCATTCGGATCTGGAACAGATGTTTCGGACATACCGACACTTTCCCCGCGGTCGTTGATTCCGTTCCAATTGATCGAACTGTTCTTTCCTCCAAGCGTGCCGAGTTCGAGGTTGAGTTCGCCGATGCTGATCCTCACGGTGCCCTGCACGAGGTTGGCGGAAAGGGAAACGCTGAAAGGATCCAGGAGCTGCTCCATGTTCTCCGTCCAGCCGTAATTATTGAGTCCCATGGCCATGCCCAAGTTGTCAGGGTGCTGAACGCCCAAATCCTGAACTTTGTAGCTCGCTTGCGCGACCGCATTGCTGAAGCAAGCCAGAACCATCGTCGCAACTCCGAGTATCCAGAAATTCCGCAACTGTCTAAGCGTGATCATATGTCTTCTTTCCTCCGGTAAAGTGATGCCGAGATGACTGGCGATTTACGACAGGTACCACTCGGCGCTCGGACAGTTAGCTTGCAATCGAGAGCCGGATTGGCTCGCCACTTCACAAACCCCTGCTGAGTGAGAACTGAGGGAGCATGTGGGGTTCCACGTTCACAACTATTACGTGAAACAACAGGCCCAACATTTCAGAGTACGAAAACGAGTGACGAACTAACCAAACCCTGGGACGATCCCAAAACAGCTAGAGCGACCTTTTCTCCAACTTTTCATATACACACTGGCGAGAGGGTACGAAATTCGAGAACATCAGCAGCTAAAAGTCAGCCGGGGCGGCTGCTGGGCCGTTGTTCCAACATGGGCGGTATTGCACAAGGTCTTGTCCGCGTACATGGCTACATAGGCGTTAAGGAGAAGCAATGTGCGCAAAGGCGGGTTTGGCCTAGGCCGCCACTCCCGTGCGCATCGCTTCCAGGGCCACGTGCAGATAGTCGTTGTAGAGATCCAAGAACAGTTCTTGAAGTACGTGGTTCCGAATCCGGTTCTCGGTCAGCATCGTGGCCAGATCACGGGCCGTCTTGCGATATAGCTGGTCCACAGATGTTGTGTTCCAATTTCCTGCTACCACCGGCGTCACCCTTGCGCCGCTATCTTCGTCTTGGTCCACCCAATCGTCGATCATCTGCATGAGCAGCGATGTATCAGCCATCCACTGTTGTTCACGATTCCATTCGGTCTTTTCAAACCGCGCCAGGTTGCCGCTTAACCCCATACAGGGGCCCACCACATACCACATGCCTTTGGTCGCGGAATCAATTCCAGCCCACCGGTGGCCCATGCCCTTTGGATCTGGAGCGTGGGCGACGGCCAGCGCTTCCGCCAAACAGTACGCGTGCACCGCGGGGACAAGGACCGTTTCCCAATAGCCGGATTGCCAACTGCTTTCGCCGTGACGAATCATTCGAGTCAGGGTTGCTATTGGTTGCTCTGCTGGTAGTAACGTTGTCGGTGCGTGCGGGGTGATCAACGAAGCGATTCGTAGCACCGCCGCCTCCCCCGAAGAAGCGGCTTCATCCAACACGACATCTAACGCGCCCATCAAGGCAGAGGTCAACAGCAGTTGCCGGTGCAAAGCGTAGGGCAACAGCCGATGCAGGCCCGAGAGCAACGCGCCGCCGAGAGCGATGGCTATGCCTCTGGACAGTGGCAGCATTGCCGTGGCCCGCACCGGGAAGCGCAGTAACGCGGGACCACGAGCGCTCAACAACAGCATCGAATAGCACGCACGCGCGTACATCTCTGCAATAAAAC
>Ga0187851_10003094_pt1 | contig 14227 bp, 15 predicted proteins | sample June2016WEW_6_10_FD_132997 | JGI IMG/M metagenome (GOLD analysis project Ga0187851, IMG submission 132997) | Peatland microbial communities from SPRUCE experiment site at the Marcell Experimental Forest, Minnesota, USA - June2016WEW_6_10 | ecosystem: Environmental > Terrestrial > Soil >...
CTGGTGGAGAAGTAACTCGGAGTTCCTGATCCCGCTCTCCCACCGTCGTCCTGTACTTGCTTTCCAACTGCCTGAGCAGCGCAAGATCGGTTGCCTGTTGCTCTTCCGCCAGGCGCAGTTCATACCGCGCAAGGTAGTTGCGGTTCACGATTTCTCGCTGGATCGCCCTCTCGACATCGGAAAACGTGTATTCCGGATCTCCGTAGCAGGGGAATCGCAGCGTGTGTTTCAGGAACTGCACCTGAGCGGCGAGATATGAAAACCACTCCTCGTAGAATTGAGTACGGTTGTAATGAGCAATATGGCCGTAGCACATGGAGAGTCGGTTGTAGAAGCTTTTTGTGAAGAGCGCCGGCACCCACTCCGATTCAATAAAGTGCAGCAAGGTATTTCCGAATTCCGCCTTGTCCGCAGCGGTTGAAAACTTCGTGGCTGTGAAGTCCGATGGGAGAAATGGCCCCTTGGGCATGGTGATCTCCACGCAAATGAAAAGGGCCAGTCGCAGCCGACCCTCTTCCTTGACTTGGTTGAGACCGTAACGGCCTCGTTGGAACATTCTCCCAATGGAGACCCTATCACCCGTACATGCTGAATACCAGCGGTTCCAGGGGAGATTGATGGCTCTGTCGCCGTCATGCTGCCGCTTCGCCCATCGCCCTGAGCTTGCGGTATACGGTGGTCTTGCCGATTCCAAGCAACCGTGCAGCTTCAAGAGGTCTGCGATTCGACCTCTCGTAGGCTGCCACGATCAGCGCTCGCTCCACCTCCGCCATAGTCGGAAAAGCTCCCATTTCTGGAACCTGCGCTAAGACGATTGGAGCTACTGACTCCACGCACTGCTGTGTCAACCGCTCCGTTGCCGTGGAGATCAATCTGGAGGCCTGTTCGAGTTTCTGGAGGCATTGCGGATCCTGCCGGATCACGACCCTCTCCACCACTCGCTCAACAATTCTCACGATCGGCTCAGGCAGAGTCGTCCCACAACGCCGGCAACTGGCTCGATCACTCCATTGGACGAGTTCGCAACTGCGGCAACGAACCTTATCCCGTTCCTCGCTCATACTTTTACCTCTCGATTGAGAATGTGCAGGCTCAGACGATAAGGCTTTGCCCACAATCTGTTCGGGCTGGCATTTCGTCAGTGTGTCCGAATGGGCCCACAGCCGAAGAAGCCGCGTTTGAGGTGATCATTCCAATCACCTGTTCCCAGTACGGTGAACAACGCGTCTCTTTGCCAGCCTGGTTGAGGAAGATGGCGGCCATCACTTCGCTGACCGCAAACAGACCACTTGCCGAGGAATGTCAATCGAAGACCAAGAGGCCCTGGCTACGGTCGTCACAGCGGAATTGGGGATCGCCAGCGGAAGCCTGGTGTTCCGGATGCGGGCACACCGGCAACCCACCAACGCAGGAGTGCGCTTCGAAACGTCTGAATGCAAACTAAAGAAGACGCTGCCCGCTCAACCAACCGTCAACTGTTTATCGACGACTGGGACGCCGGGTAGGTCTCCGACGGCGCTCGCCGCATGAATGAGCAGATGCCTGGTGGACTCGGTCAGAGAGTTGAGATCACCGCCCTCAAAATAGACCAGAGCTTTCAGGCACTCGCTTGGCTGAAACGCTGAACCAAACAAGGAGCGCGCGGCCGCCAAGCCTCTCGCTAACAAAACACCGTTGCCCAGAAGAGTGGCGACGTCGAAGTAGTCCTTGGCCTCGACTCTCTGCAGGAGAACTTTTACCTTGGTTGCGAGCAGATCCTCCAGTGAAGCAACCTGGACAATTCCGTCGTCCGTCCATTGTGGTTTTCCGACACGGCCAAAGGTAATCGAACCGAAGAAGGAAACCTTAACTGCATGTTCATTGGAAGCATCGGAGGACGCCAGGACGGTGAGCGTGTCTGGGCTTTCCTGCAAGACCTGAGCTGTCCTGAGAAACGGAAGTGATTCTTCAAGCGACGCGTGGTCGAGAGCGCGCTCCGTGAAGAAATCGAAGTCAATCGACGCTCGGTGGCCCAGGCGAAGTGCAATGGCGGTTCCTCCATAGAGCACAAAACCAAGCTCCTTGATCGGACCGAGCTTATGCCATAACCGCAACTGCGGCGCGGGCAGTATCTCAAGGTGAGGAGAGAACGAACCCATCACGCCACTCTCCGTTGCGGGAGGGCGGGCACTTCGCCAGGCTCGGAGACGCCTAGCCGGTAATGCCAGTACGCCCACGATCTCTCATTGAACTCCCCGGCCTCAGCTCCCTGAAGCACGGCCCTCAGATACTCCTCATCCACGAGCTTGAAAAGGGCCCGAACGTCGTCATAGTCTCCGATGTTCATGATCTGGGCAACGATGCGTTCGGGTTGCATGAGGGCCTCATCCGGGGCCTTCCACCAGACATACTTTGTTGCCCAACGGCGGAGTGGCTCTTGTTCCAAAGTTCTCATCGATCACCTCTGGGCCAACGATGGTCTCCCGACCTTCCAGCAACCTCATTCACTTAATTCCATCTACAGGATAATGCAAGGCCCTTCGCTGGACGGCCGTTTCTCTTCTCTCTGGAAGGACATTACCGCGACTGAAACGAGTACAGGCGCGTATCGTGACTGCGCTGTGCCGCCGTCTCGAGCAGGCGTGACTATCCCCTCAACCGAAGAGAGATAGCTGTACATTCTCATCATTGGCCGTCGGCCAGAGCGATTGTTTCCTGCGCTTTTTCGCAGCCACAGCCGGTTCGAGCAAGTGGATGCCAAATGGCGCAAGGGCTGGTTCTAGAACGAACGCGCCAGCTAGGTCGAGGATTGGGACCGCTTCCGTTTCGGGTTCCGGCTCTACGACCGCTGAGTGCGGTTGCACTTTCTCGCGTTCGTGGCCCAGGTCCCGCCATACGGCGTCAGCGGATTCTCCGACACCGGCCTTCTCTACCAGTTCGCGCGCCATCGCGCTCATCAGGTCTTCGTCGGTATCGAGCGCCTGGAGGCCCTCGCCCGAGAACTTGCCCTCCATCATGAGCGCGACCAGCATCTTCTTGCCCATCAAACGCAGGCAAGTCTCCTGCATCGTGCCGGAGTAGGTGACGAACTTGACCCGCACAGGGAACCTCTGCCCGATGCGCCATGATCTTCGACTCGCTTGACGCAATGTATGTAGCGAGTACCCGGTCTCGTAGAAGTAGAGCGTCGGAAAGGCCAGCAAGTCCAATCCCGTCTCGACCAACTTGGGATGGCAGATCACCACCTCAACGCCGGCCTTCAACTGCCGGTCGTACCAATCCTCTCGTTTGTCCGTGGCAACAGATGAGCGGAGGATGGCGACGCGAATGCCCTCTTGCCGCAGAACAGCCTCCAATCGCAAAGTGACGTCTTTTTCGCCCGTATAGGTGGCATAGACCTGGCAGCGCCGTCCCTGCCTCAGTTCCTCTTTGACGTCGGCGATCAGCGCGCGCTCCTTCGCGTAAAGAGCCTCCCGCGTGAGGTTCTCAGGTTCAGTCACCAGGAACTTCACATACTCCTTCGTTTGCGGATCGAAGGCCCGCGCCCAGATCTCATCGAAGTCGTAGGGATGATCGGGATAGAGCAGGAGTGTGTTGAGCAGAATGCTCATCAGGCTCTTGTTGCCGCGATGTGCTTTCATCGCGGAGCGAATATCCTCCTCAAGCTGCTCGTAGGATTGCTGCAGGGCGTCGTCCATATCGACCGAAATGACGCTCTCGTCGTATCGCGGCAGATTGTCCGAGATGTCCTCAAGCGACAGAAACGCTGTCGTGGTCATCAAGAACTTGCCGAAGAGCATCGGCGATGCTCCGGGCTTTCGCAGAACCCGGACCGTCTTCTTGGTTGCCCTCGAACAGGCGTTGTCCGCCTCTTCCACCTTCTCGATGGTTTCGAGAACGCCGTACTGCTCCTGGAAGTCCCGCCGGCCTTGCCCTCCATAGGCGAAGCCCTCGCGCACCATCGCGTGCGGCTCCATCCGGTAGAAGATACTGAACAGGTCGTCTGCGTAGCCGCCCATCAGAGTTCCCGTGAGCGCGATCAACCTTTGTGCAGCGCGTCCGAGCACGCCCAGGCCATTGCCTTGCGCCGTGTCGCCAGCCAACTGGTGCAGTTCATCGGCGATGGCGAAATCAAACCACCCGCGCATGTAGCGCCCGACATACTCGATTGGCGCCATGCGTTGAATGCGCGTCCGGTCAGCTTGCCACAGTGCGGAGAAGCGAGTAGTGCCGCCGCGGGGCGCGGTCAAAGCCTCCGAGACCTTGAGTTTGTCAGTGAAGTCGAGCGAAGTGAGCTTCTGCATCTCCGAATCGAGAATGGCAACGCCGGAATCCGGATTGATGACGCCGCCCAGGTTCGGACCGGACTTTGCCTTCAGATAGACGTGCTCCCAGAAGTAACCCAGCTTGCCTTTGTCCTTGCCGGTAATAAAGAACGTCGGCCCAGGAAAGCGCTTCCGCCATTCCTTGCGGCCCATGCGCCGCATTTCGGCCAAGCTGAGGCGCTTGCCCTCGTACACCGTCTTGCCTTTGCTCAGCTTCACCTCGCAGACGCCGTGTGGCCGGCTGGGATCGCCGCCATTGCGCATGTCCTCGATGAGGAAGGCGCGGGCTCGCGGTATCGTTAGCAAGACCTCGCGCGCCCACTTGTGAGTAATGTGCGATGGGCACATCACCAGCGTCGCGCAGGGGCGTCCCTCCGCGAGAACGTAGATCGTGCCGAGCGCCATGAACGTCTTGCCCGCGCCGCACTCGGCTACGATCCGAGCAGCTTTGGCCCGGCGCAGATACTTCGCGGTGCCGGTGACGGCGAGCGCCTGAGCCGGTAGCGCCTTGCGCAGAAGAGTTGCGAGAGATGGGGCAACGGGGTCTTTAGTGCTCTGCAGAGGCGGATAGGTTTCGAGAATGCGCGAGCCTAATTCAACTGCGTGGGCGCGCAGGTAATCGAACGAGGATTCCATGCGGACACCTCACAAATGGAACACTTTTGGGGAACTCAGTCGATACTTTGGAAAGAAGATGCGAAGTGCTGGTGAAAATGCGGGAACAGGAGACAAATTGCCGATGATTCGACAACACACCGGGAACTCGGAAACATAGAGCGAAAGAACTGTTCAGTGAGCGTCACCGTCTGTCGGCGCTCATCTGCTCAGGTTTACAATGTAACCACGAACAACCACTTGTGAGGGAACGTATGAAATTACTCCTTGCGTTTACCATGTTTTTTGTATCGTCTTCGGCTTTTGCTGTTTCTTTTGATTGTGCAAAGGCATCGACTTTCGCAGAGAAGACGATTTGTTCGGACCCGTTGCTCAGGAAGTTGGATGATGCTCTATCGAGTAACTACAAAGCGATGCTTGGCGCTGATTTCGGAGGCCCTGTAGAAAATCTCAGAAATGGCCAGCGTAAGTGGATTGCAAACCGCAACAAGTGCACTACTAGAGAATGCCTCGTGGCGACGTATAGAGAACGGGTCGATGAAACATGCGATTACGGGGTGGTGTCTGGTGTGCATCCAGACTGCGTGCATGCAGACGACATAGAGGCATCTCAGGTCACCGGCCCCAATGTGATCCAAAACAATCCATCAAATGCGCAAGCTGCGGCAGTGCCCGGCACAAGCTCTACTGCTTCTGCTCTAAAAGCTCCAGTCGTCATGCCAGACGCCGCTCAGGGTGAGGTTGATGTTCCAAATGCAGCAGACCCCGCCAAATTCGATATTCAAGGGTTTCACCTTTACATGGCTGGTCAAGAAGTGATTAACCTAATGAAGGAAAAATACAATCTCAAACCGACATATGATGATTCCTGCATGAGTGATAAACCTCAACCCTGCCTCAAGATTGGTTTAGGCAATGTGGAAGCAAGTCCGTTTTATCCTGACAGCAATAAATTGCTTTCTTTTGTCACGGTGATGCAACCTACATTTGCGTTGAGAGTATCTTTTACACCGGTTTATCCTGCTGACCCAAAACGTCCCGAAGTTGTAACAAAGATCCAGTATTTTCCTTTGCTCTTACAAACAAAAGCTGACATCGCCGCATTCAGACAGCAGGTAATTGCAAAGTACGGAGTTCCTAGAACTCCTGGGAGACCGGAAGATTTTGGTCACCCGTATGTTTGGTGTCGGCATTATATCGACACGCCGTCACAGTTCGGATGCGAGGAAAACTTGCCTAGTATGTACCTTGACGATTCAAGAAACTTCCTCACGATCTCAGATGATGGGGTATATCTGCGCGAGACAAAACAGTGGGAATCCGAAAAGACGGCGGTTCCCCCGCCGCTTTAGTATTTGTGCCGTTGGGTTAAGATGCAAAGCTTCAGACCCAATGAGCTGTCACAGCTTGTAGTTCCATCTTTAGGAGGCAGATATGAGGGATTCTTGATTGACGCGTGCTCGTTGCATCGATCAGGGAGCGGCTCGGAGTCTGTTTTCGGCGAAATTAAACCCATTTGCAATTAGGGTACGGACTATCAAGAAACTGGCGGACCAGTGCCTATCAATCCCGCTGTCGAAGAGGCCGGAAACAGTGATGCCGAGATGGCGAATCGAGGCCAAACTATCGGTCCATTCCTCTCCGGAAAGCTCAGAACGCGGGAACGCAGGCCATCCCCGATCCACTCAAGCATCTCCTCGGTCGTCGCGGAGATCAGTACCGGTTGGCAACCGATGCCGTCGATCTCCTCGATCTTCTTCTCTCCCTCGACGATCCCAAGGATGTGGTCTGCCCATGCTGGATCGGCGGGCAGCCCAAGGAAGCTCACCAGCGTAGCCCACGCCTCCTCGCGCCGGTATCGCAACAGGATCGTTCGACCCGCGCTCCCGTTGGTGTGGAGTTCCTGGGACACCGCCAGCAGATGACGTACAGGATGCTTGCGGCCCGGCAGAGTCACGGCCCCTTTGTAGCAGGAGGCGTGTTCGCCGAGCGTGACATCCTTGGTTTCTCCATCCGGGAAAGTCAAGCCGAAGGTGGCCTTCTCGTGAACCGCCGCCGTGATCGCGCCGACATCCGAGTCATTGCCGAAGACGCTGAGAAGATGCGCCTGCCGATCCTCCCCTATATAGCGATCAACCCGCAGGCGAATGCGGGTCGAGGCCTTTTCCGTGATGCGCACGTATTCAAGCAGCCCGAGCCGCAGGTGTGCATTCTCCATCGGCTTCACCCTCCTTCATCGTCGGCGTCTCAGTGAGCTTCAGCGTCCTCCCATCGGCGTAGACAAGGTACAACTCATTGGCCCACCGCTCTCGATGGTGAATGATCTCGGCGTCTCCGTCCTGTTCCACAAACGTCGTGACATGCTTGACCGAGCGCCAGCGGGCGATATGCCGGTCGTCTCCCTGGCCGAAGACGCCGTTCAGGAGCCCCGCGGTACACAGAAGCCCAACATGGCCCCCATGCAGCGGCGTAATGGGCCGGCCAGTCGCAACGTCCTCATGCGGCATCAGCAGCGGCGCCGCCTGTTTCCATGCGCCCGATTGCGGTAGCAGGTCTTCCAACAAGTCGTAGGGAAGGCCGCGATAGCTCAGCTCCGCCTCACCAGACGGAGGAACGGAATAGGGCAGACACGCGCCCGGCTGCAACTCAGGAAGTCCCAAGAAGCTGCCATACAGGCCAACGCTCAAGAGTTGCCGTTTATTGTTCTCAACGGCTGTTCCTCTGACGTCGCGCCGCAGGCCAAGGACTGCGATTTGCCGGTACTGGACCGAATCGGGATCGGTCATGCGAAAGACGGCGAGACTGGCGAAATGGGAACCCAGGATGCCGATACAGTCGTGCAATCGCTCGAACGGAATCACAAGAATAAGGACGCCATCCATCACCAGCCAACGATAAGTGTGTTCCAGGAACACAGCTTCCATGCGGCGATTGGCGATGGAGCCGATCTCCGAGTCATAGGGCGGATTCAGGTACAGCAGCGAGAAGGATTCTGGACGTGCAAGAGCATCGAAGGCATTGCCCTGGATCGTATCTATACCGTTAGCGTTGGCAATCCGTGCGCGTTCGGCGTCGAGCTCGACACCATAGCGCCGAACTGGTGCGTCGCTGGTAACGAGATGCAGCGCTGTTCCTTGTCCAACGCAAGGGTCGATAACTGAAGCCGGCCCAGTGAAGGACAGCAGAGAGCGCAGTTTCACGCCCTCGGACTCCGGTAATGGGTAGTAGCCCATTTTCAGGCGCGCGACATTCCTCATGGTTTCACCTCAGTTCGTTGAATTGAATTCTCATAACATTGGCCAGGGGGGACTTCTAGCTCCTGATCTGGACGAGCGCGTTGTGCTCGTCAACCCGGGATCATACCTAAGCAAATCAGCGAACGCAGGGCGACTCTTGGGGCCCAAAGCGGTCATGCTCGGGTCGGGGAGCGTCCTTCCCGGGTCCCCAAAAGCAAGGGGCCCTGGGCACCCCGGCGCGCGATACACCGATTCTGCTCAAGGATTCTGTTTGTGCGCCTGTTTCTCAGCATCTGCGCTACCTCCCAATTCGGCAGGCAGTTGCCAATGATCGTGGTAATCAAAAACAGTCGCGATTGTTCCGTCCGATGCGGTCATCTCGCCAGAATCGGCATCTGTGTTAAACACTCCATCCACCAAAAGTCCCCATTGGTATTCAGCGGCGGAGTGGTCGCCATAGCCGCAGGGCCCCAAGCCCGAATCGCTAAAAAGCTCACTGGCGCATTTATTACCCTTATAAATAACGATCATTCCCGATAAGTAGCCCTCTTGGCCCCATTGTTTGGAGGTCGGCAGCAGGATTCCGACATCCTTGAATCGATGAGCTCGAACTTTCTCACGAAAAAGCCATAGCAGACTCTTTAGCTGCTCGTCAGACGTGGACGGTGATACAACAACGGACGTACCTTCATCGAGCTTCGAGCGGTAGACTCTAAATTTGGGCGGTGGGATTGTCGGTTGTTTGGCTGTGGTGATGGTAGCGGGCGTTGTGACAGCCACATTAGAAGATTGAGATGATGGGGTTTTCTGTTTAGTGCCTGGAATTGATACGACCAGGATCGCGAGAACGAGCACGCCTGCCGCGATTATCAGAAAGACCTTTGCGCGCGAGTTCGCCTGAGCAGGCCCCGGCTTTGCATCCTGCAATCGCTGAGACCCGCCAACGTTCGGGCCGCCTTCAGGTCGGTAGGTCGCGCCGCATCTCGGGCAGAACCCCTGCTGGCCTCCCAGAGGAAAGCCACATCGGGAGCAATTCACTACGCACCCCCTGCATTCGGAACGAATGTGGAAAGTTTAATCCTTCTTTTCTTGGCGGTCCAACGAGGGAGACAGCGCTTTTGGGAAAGGGACTTGTTTTACCCGCCGTCACGAACCGACGAGCTATTCGCCGCGTGCCTGAGCCCAGTTACTTGTTGAGAGCGTCAGTCCCGACGGGCCACTTGAAACAAGGAACATCTGCGAAGAGTTCCGATGGCAGCGAATGCGGCATCGCTAGAGGTGTTACACTCGTGAAAAAAGTGAACCCATCGTCAGAATGCCATGGCGAATCCGCGGTGATGAGGAATGGCTCGCATTCCCTGCTCCGGGACTGTCATGATCTCTTGCAGTCTCTCTTGTGGCATTTCGCATTGATTATTAGATGTCATCAATTACCCGAGCGAAGTTTCACTTTTCGCAATCGTCAGGTTCCCCTGTGTGCTAGGTGTTTGGGAATCTCTGTTGGTGCGCTTGCGATCCCCTTGTATGCGCGCGACCTGCGAATCGCTGGTGTCCTCATTGCGGCAATGATCATCGACGGCGGAACACAGGCGCTCGGCCTCAGAGTGAGCAAAAACTGGATTCGATTCGCATCAGGAATCGGATTCTCCCTCGGGTGCGGTGGCCTGATTGAAAGAGGTATCCAACACCTATGCAGTATGTGACACAGAGGTTTGAGAATACGAGCGCAGGCCTGGCCCAAAAAGACGCCTACAGCAGACAGATGGCTGCTCAGGGGTATCACATCGTCAGCGAACAGCTAGAAGGGGGGCACTACAAAGGCGGGGAACAATGTTGCCTTTTTACTTTATGTATCCCGTGCGTGTTCCTAGCTGGACGAACGCCCGGCTCCGTCGTCGTGACGTACGGTCGGGAAGTTGCGCCGTGTCCGAACTGCGGAGCTGAAGTTGTAGCTGGGTACCAGTGCAGTAATTGCATGCGCATTGCTACTGATGGAGCGGCGCTGGCGAGTTCCCGAACAGCACAGGCAAAAGAAAGCATGCGGAAGCTGGAGACGCTGTTAATTGATGGTACGGCTGGCGACTATCGTTTCAACTGGCAGTCTCTCCTGAAGCCGTTTCCAGTTGCTGCTCCAACGCTCGAACCCGAACCCACGCCGAAACGCCCACCGCTGATCGTGCGAGCTGCTTGGACAATGCCATTTCTGGGAAGGACATTTTCGTGGATTCTCAAACGTCGATTGGTATGGGACGAATTCGTATATTCCGAGGCAGCCAAAAGGGACGCAATCGTCGAGCAGCATAACCGAGCGGTTGAAGATTGGAGACGGTCGAAGGAGTCGTTCGATCAGGAGCAGCTTGCTCAGGTAGAGGAAAGACGGCGCCTCTATGAAAGTAAGGACGAGGCTGCACTGCGTGAATACTGGGCGCGTGTTCTTGAACAGCCGATTTTTGGCCGTCAATCAAAGCCGTCCAGGAGCCTGGCCTATCACGAAACTGAGGGAAAGCTGGTGGTTAGCTATGTTTTGCCGCCAGTCAGCGAACTCCCTAAGATCGATGAAGTCATGTTCTCACAACGCGAAAACCGAACCCTCGAGGTCCTGTTTTCGGCAGATCGCCTAACAGAGATGCATCGGGATCTGGTCATTAAGATCGCACTCGTCGTCATGTACAGACTGTTCCAATCAGACACCGCAAACGCATTGAACCTCATTGCTCTCAATGGAACAATCGACACGATTGATCGCGCTACGGGACGTGAGGCCGGCCCCTGTGTGATTGCGGTGCAGGCAGCCAAGTCAGACTTGATGAACATGAATTTCTCGCTTGTAGAGACCACCGCTTGCCTTAATCGCCTCGGGGGCAAAGTCTCGGAAAACCTCGCGGAATTCAGGCCGATTACTCCGATCACCGAGTGATTTCGTCATGCCGCTGTCTATGCAGTCGGCTGTTGGAGAGTTTTCGTGTTAGCCGTATCATCCGCACTGGAGGAATGGCAACGATGACGAACCTTCGCAAAGAATTAGCATTCGATCAACAGATAGCAAGGATCAGGCGGCTTGCAGGGGAAGAGTTCTCTGGCTGCCTTGTTATCTTCGATGAAGATGCAATACCACGCATTCGATTTCGTATCGAGACTTCCTCGGGTATACGCCTGTCGAACGCATTTCCACATCTTGAAGTCGAAGAAGTCGAAAACCTTAACGATGACGAACTTCGCTCGCATATACGAAGACTGTGCGGACGCCCTGAGTGAGAGAAATCCATCATTGCTCGATCTGATCCACGATGGGCGGGTGGCCCACGTCTCGCGTAGCTGGGTCAACGTTGACCTCGGGTGCAATCAGGTCTCGATTTTGAGACCTGGGGTACCATAACCCCTCCCAACCACCGATTACTCCTCAAAAACGCTCATGTAGTCGGGAGGAATTTTAGATTCACGCAAAATCGCCGAGTGTCGAATCGAGGCTCGCTGCGGTCTGCTCGCTACGCGGCCAAGCTGAGAGCCGGAACCGGACCTGGGTCCCACGGCTCTGGGATCAAGGGAGCCATTCGGACGATCCTCTCCGATCCGCAGAGACCGCACCGGTGCCGGGCCGATGACGAGACCATCTTGCAGTTCTCACAATAGACAGCCTTCTCCAAGGGAATCGATATAAGGCCGGGCTCTGTTCGAATCATCCGTATATTGCACATAGAACCTCCAAGCGGCGGCCCACGCTTCGCTTGCGCTCAGGCGGCCGGGCGCCCAGCCATCGCTTCGAGCTCCGAGACGAGACCCCTCAGGGCCTCGAGGTTGGGGATGGCACTCACGGACGCGATGTGCAACCGGTCCAGGACGGAGACAAACTGCGTGTCACCGATCGACTCGGCCAGCGAGCGTGTCTTCCGGATTCCGCGCGATGCGCGTTCCATCGCCTCCGCAACGCTCGTCTGAAGTTGCGCATTGGGAATCGCGTTCGCTTGCCGCGCTCGCGCGACGCGCCAGAGGATTTCCAGGTAGATCGGGTCGCCCAAGATACGGCGGAACTCTTCAATCTTCGCCGTGGTCTTCTGGTCGATGGGGCCGCGTTGCACTACCGGAGGCCGTGGACCGCAGGCCGGGTTGGTCTTGCCGGTCGCCGGATTCGCCTTGGGAAGCGCCCAGTTGGGAAGTGCTGGAAGCCTGATCGGCTTGCCTTGCCCGTCGAGCGGTACCCAGGTCTCCGGCAGGTTGTACAGATAACGGCCCAGACCAAAACAACTGCCGGCACGCTTGAAAGCTTGCGCTTCCGCTGCCGTCATCGCATTCTGCTCATCCGCCCACTGCTCTCCGCTTCCTGCGTGAGTTCCAACTCGCGCGATCGTAAGCGTGCACGTAACCAGCACTTTGCCGGTCTGGATGATCTTGTCCCGCTTCTGGCGGCTCACGGCCGATACTGTGGTGACGTCGTAGTTCCTGGTCCAGCCGCTCGGAGTGAAGAGTTGGTTGAGTCGGTCGGTGTAGGCCCGCGGGTCCGCGTATGCGATCACGGCTCCGCGGCTTCCATCCTGGGTTTTGTGGGTGACGCGCCACTTGATCTCGGAAGGATCGAACGGTTCCGCCAACTGTGTGAACAGAGCGTCGAGATCCAAACTCGTCTTCGCTGCATTGGTCGCCATAGTCGTAGCTCCTCAAAGAAATAGGCGCCCCGAAGAGCGCCTTGGTAGTGCCTCTCAACAAATCCAAGTTTCAGAACGGGATCTCGTCCGGGCTAAGTTCTTCGTCTCCGTACTGGCTGTCCATCTCTCGTCGCTGATTCTCGGACCGGCCGGCGTCTTGCCGGGATTCACTTCTGCCACTGCCGAAGCTGGTGCCTGCGCTCTCTCCACGGCCGCCGCCCAACAGCGTTAGATCGAAAACCACGATCTCGGTGCGGTACCTCTTCTTGCCCGATTCCTTGTCATCCCATGAACGGGTCTGAAGCTTGCCCTGGATGAAGAGGTGCGAGCCTTTGTTCACATAGTCGCGGACGATCTCGGCGGTCCGGCCGTAAGCGACGAGGTTGTGCCACTCGGTCCTGTCTGTCCAGTTGCCCTGGCGGTCCTGTTGCCGCTCGGCGGTGGCCAGAGAAAGGCTGGCGACCAGCGTGCCGCTCGCGGTAGAGCGGATCTCTGGCGCCTTGCCAACGTATCCGAGCAACAGCGCTTTGTTGACACTCTTTGCCACGGTGATGCTCCTTTCTTAAAGGTCACGTACATAGTCGAGCGCCGAAGATTGGCTGACCTCGACATACATTCCGTCGGAATAGCGGTAAAACCTGCGGCCGTCCGCGCTGATGTTGAGATACCGGCGCGTGAACCGGTGCTTGTACAACTCGATCTCGCCGGCGCGGCCCATGTACATAAAGTTCTCCAACTCCCAAGCCGGAAGGACCAGCTCAAGCGGAGCCCAATTCGGCTCGCCGACGGTGATGGGGGCTCGGATGGGCAGCGCCATGGTCTCTATCCAACGATGACTGGAGGAACGCCGAGGTGGGTGTGCTTGCAACCGATGCAACAAACGTGCGCCGTCAATTTTCTGATCCCCTCTTCAAACTGCTGCGGTAGCGGCAGAATTTCGCCGGCGCGGTCGTAGAAGATGGGAGTCAACTTTCCCCGGAGCGCGCGGTGTTCCTCCTTCCAAAGATCGAATGGAAGCACACCGTCCCGTCCACGAAAGAGCAGCTTCGAGGCAATATGTGGGCGTTTGCGCCCTGGCGCAGGTGACACGGTGTGGAGCGTAATCGCCAGTTCGTAGCACTGCACGCTGCGCAGCATCTCCAGACGCACCAGGCTTTCTGCAAGAAAAATGGCATGACGGCCATTGACGGCAATCGAGTGGAGGGACTGTAACCACGTAAGCGGCGATCCGTCCGGCGCGACGAAGGCGCACGCCCTGCCCATATCGGAGACCGCGCCGCCTGACTCCACGCCCCGGAGTACATAGCGGCTCGCGAGGTGCTGGTGTTCGAGCGAGACTCCGGGAGTGCAGTAGATGCCTCGCTTCTGGAGCGCCTCGAGAACGCTCGCCGGCAGTGCCAATCCATAGACTGCGTGTCGAGAGGCAGCGGAA
>Ga0187851_10003095_pt1 | contig 14226 bp, 8 predicted proteins | sample June2016WEW_6_10_FD_132997 | JGI IMG/M metagenome (GOLD analysis project Ga0187851, IMG submission 132997) | Peatland microbial communities from SPRUCE experiment site at the Marcell Experimental Forest, Minnesota, USA - June2016WEW_6_10 | ecosystem: Environmental > Terrestrial > Soil > Wetlands...
AGCGCCAGCGCCGCCCCGCCCTGCCAGCGCGAACGCCGCACAAACGCGATGCCGGCCCGCTGCAGCCGGTCCGCCGCCGCGTCGAAACGCTCGGGCTTGCGCGGCGCCCAGATCAACAGCAGGCGCGGGAATCCGTCGCGCAGGCGCAGAAACGTCTCGACCACCAGATCGTCCTCATCGGGATCGCCCGCGCGTTCCGGAGGCATCGTGCTGGCTGCGATCCACATCGGGCCAGCCTGCAGGCGCTCCAGCCAAGCGGCCAATTCGGGCGCGATCTGAGCGGCCTCGGGGTCGAAATCATACTTGAGATTGCCCGCCGCCTCCACGCGCGCCGCGCCCAACTCGCGGTAGCGCCCGGCGGCCCGTTCGTCCTGGGCGAGGATCCGGTCCGGCCGCGAGAGCGGCGCCTGGAAGAACCAGCGCCAGCGCCGGTAGGCGGGCATGGCCTGGTCGGAGATGCGCGCGTTCACGAGCACCAGTTGCGCGCCGCTACGCTGGGCCTCGCGATACAGATTGGGCCAGATCTCGGTCTCCATGACGACCACCAGCGACGGCTGCAACGCCCGCAGCACGGCGCGCAGCGCGAACGTCAGATCAAACGGCGCATAGAACACCCCCGCCGCGAGTCCGGCGAGTTTCTCGCCGGCCATCGCGCGCCCGGCCAGCGTCGTTAGCGACAAATAGACCGGCGCCCACGGCATGTCGGCCCGCAGGCGCTTCAACAGCGGCACGGCGGTCAGCACTTCGCCGACCGAGACGGCGTGCAACCAGATCGCCCCCGGCGCCGTCTGCCGGAGCGAGCGCGGCAGGCGGCCCAGCCGCTCGCCGAGCCCGCGCGCGTAGCGCCGGTCCCGCGCCACCCGCAGGGCCAGATACAGTAGGAGCAGAGGAGACGCCAGGAACGTCAGCGCCCGGTAGCCCATTTCGATGAGAGCTCTTTTTACCATCTCCGCCCTTTTACTTTCGCTCTTTGCCGTCGCCGCGGAAGACAAATCCGCGCAGCCCTTCCGCCCCGCGCCGGCTTCCGCCTGGCCCGCGCATCAGACCATCGGCGACATCACCTTCGCCGCCGTGCGTTATGAAAGCGACGACGACACGCGTCCGCTGTTCGGCAAAGTGAATCTCAACCAGTACGGCATCCTGCCGGTCCTGCTGATCATCGACAACAAGAGCAACCAGAATCTGCTGCTGGACCTGATTCACGTGGAATTCACCGCCGCCGGCGGCATCCGCCTGGAACCGACGCCGCCGCGCGATCTGCCTTACCTGATTGCGCCCAAGAACCCGCTCAACCGGCCCAACATCCCGTCGCCGATTCCGCTGCCTTCCAGGCACAAAGGCAACGCTCTATCGCAGGTTGAACTGGACTCGCGCGCCTGGGGCGCCAAGAACCTGCTGCCCGGTGAATCGACCCACGGTTTCTTCTACTTTCAGACCGAATGGCGGCGCAGCGCGTACCTCTACATTTCGGGCATTCGCGAAGCCCGTACGCTAAAAGAGGTCTTCTTCGCCGAGGTGCCGATGGACGCCCCCGGCGACGCCAAATCCGCCGAACCCGCGCCCGCGCCGCACTGAGCATCGCCTCCGCCTGCGCGCACCACGGACCCGACCGGCTACGGACCAAACAGAGCGTCATAAATAACTGCGCATCCGCTGCCTGACGGTCGCGGCTCAGAAACAACACGAACAACGCAAAGCATCCGCTCCTTAACAGTCGCGGCTCAGTAACAACATTCGCGGCTCAGTAAAAACGGTCACGGCTCAGCTTCGGAGCCGCGCGCGTCAGCGATCGGTTCTTGCGCAAGGAGTAATGCCGGCGTGTTTAACAATCTCCGCCGCGCCCGCTCCTCACTTGGCCGGGGCCGCGGTTGTCTTCTTCGCCGCAGTGCCGGCGCTCTTTTTCGCTGCACCGGCTTTGGTCGCCGCGGGCGCAAACACCGGCGCTTCCTTGCCGTCCTTCCAACGCTCGAAGGTGACCTTCTTGATCACCACCGGAACGTCGGGCTTGTCGCTTCTGTCCTTGGGCACGCGTGCGATCTGCCCGACCACGTCTTGGTGCTCCACGACCTGTCCAAAGATGGTATGTTTCCCGTTCAGGTGAGGCGTCAACGCGTCGGTGATGAAAAACTGGCAGCTCCCGGTATGCAGGCCGGCATTCGCCATCGCCAGCCGCCCCGGCTGGTCGAACTTCAGCGACGGGTTGAACTCGTCCGCGATGACGTCGGTTCCGCCCATGCCCGTGCCAGCCGGATCGCCGCCCTGGATCATAAAGCCCGCTATCACGCGGTGAAAGGTCAGCCCGTTGTATAACGGGCGGCTGACGCGCTGCTGAGTTTTCGGATTGACCCACGACTTGCGCCCCGTGGCCAGCCCCAGGAAGTTCTTCACCGTGACCGGCGACTGCTGCTCATACAAGATCAGCGTGATATCGCCCATTGACGTGGAGATAGTGGTGTACAACCCATCCGGCCGGGGCGTCTTCGGCACGGCGGGCGCGGCCTGTTTCGCCGGCGCCTTTTTGGCGGCGGCCTTGGCCGGGCTAGGGGCGGCGGGCGTCTGTGCGCCCACCGCGAGGCTAAGGAGAGATAAACTCAAAACGGACAAGAAAATCCTCATGCTGCCAGCTTAACAGGCTGTCGCAAAACCGGCACGCAACCGGCGCTAGCTTCGGCCGTTGCGGCAAGCCGTGCGTTTGGTCGCCGGATGTGATTCAATGGCCGCCGAACGGCCAATTCACAAAGCGTTCATACGATCGTTAATCTGTTGCTGTACTTGTAAGAAGGAAGATGCCAGTTCCAAACCTTCCCCCGCCCAGCGATCCACGTATGTTTACTGGCGCGTTGCTGCGCATGGTGAACAGGCCGCTGCTGGCGCCCATGACCGGCGCGTTGAGCAAGCTGTTGAAGCTGGAGTACCTGGACCGCCTGTGTGACGAGACCCGGCGCTCCGCCGGCGGGCTCGAATTCATCGGCGATTTTTTTCAGCGGTTGTGCATCAGCCTGGACGTCTCGGACGACGACCTGGAACGCATCCCGAAAAAAGGCCCCGTGGTGGCCGTCGCCAACCATCCGTTTGGCATGGTCGAAGGCGCCGCGGTCATCTGGCGGCTGGCGCAGGTGCGGCCCGACATCCGCCTGCTGGCCAACAACATGATGGCCTCGCTGCCCGAGGTGCTGCCCTGGCTGATCCTGGTCGACCCATTCGGCGGCGAATCGGCCCACCGCGCCAACCGCCGTGGCTTGCGCGAGGCCCTGGAATGGCTAGAACGCGGCGGCATGCTGGTGATTTTTCCGGCCGGCGAAGTCTCCCACATCCACTTCCGCCACCCCGGCATCCACGACCCCGGCTGGAACCGCACGGCCGCCGCCCTAGTGAAACGCACCGGCGCCGCCGCGCTGCCGATGTACTTCGAAGGCTCCAACAGCGCCTTCTTCCAACTCGCCGGCATCGTCCACCCGCGCCTCCGCACGGCGCTGCTGCCGCGGGAAGTGGTCAACAAGCAGGGCCAGGTGCTGCGGCTGCGCATCGGCCACCCCATCGCGACCGCTCAATTCGAATCGCTGGACGACGTCCAGACCACCGCGCTGCTGCGCCGGCGCACGTATTGGCTGACGCACCGCAAGCCGAGCGCCGCGCCCACCCGCCGGCGTCTGCATGAGGACGATCCGCTGTTCGAGGCTATCCCCGCCGATTGGCTGCGCACCGAACTGGACGCTCTGCCGGCCGGTCGCCTGCTGGTCGAGTCCGGCGCCTGGCAGGTCTGGCTGTGCACGCGCGACGAGTGCCCGTTCACCATTCGCGAGATCGGCCGCTTGCGCGAGCAGACCTTCCGCCAGGCCGGCGAGGGCACCGGCAAGTCGGTCGACCTCGACGACTTCGACGACACCTATCAGCACCTCGTGTTGTGGCGTAAAGACCGCCGCGAAATCATCGGCTCCTACCGCCTGTGCGGCACCGACAACGTGCCGCGCCGGCTCTACACCCGCACCTTGTTCCGCTTCAATCCGCAGTTTTTCAGGCGGGTGACGCCGGCCGTCGAGCTGGGCCGCAGCTTCATCCGCAGCGAGCATCAGCGGTCTTTCCAGCCGCTGCTGCTGCTGTGGAAAGGCATCGGCGAATTCATCGCCCGCAACCCGCGCTACCGTTATCTTTTTGGCCCCGTCAGCATCAGCAACAGCTATCAGAAAGCCAGCCGCGTCCTGATGGCCAATACCCTGCTGCGCCTGGCCGGCGCGCCCGAGCTGGCCGCCCTGGTCAAGCCGCGCCGACCCTTCATGCACCTGCCGGTAAACGGACTGCCGCACCCCGAGACGATCGACGAGATGGACTCCTGGGTATCCGACCTTGAACCCACTGGCGAGGCCATGCCCGTGCTCGTGCGGCAGTATCTGAAGATGGGCGGCCGCATCGTGACTTTCCACGTCGACCGCAGCTTCGGCGAGTCGCTAGACGGCCTGATCGTCGTCGATCTGCGGAAGACCGACCGGCGCTGGCTGGAACGCTACCTGGGCCAGGAAGGATCCGCGCGCTTCCTGGCTTATCAGTGCGAAACCGCCGTCAACACGTCCGGCGCGGAGAGCGCTCAAACCGGCTGAGCGGCCCTTGCATCCCGCCTGAGACCACTGCAATGCATTGATCTTCGACTACACGCTGTGCATGAGTCCTAGCTCCGTCTTCTCCTGACTTGTGCCCCTCTCCGTGACGCCGGATTCGCTCGGATGGGCGAGGATTAAGCGAATTTCCAAGGGAAGCGGTTGGATGTACAATCATGGACAGTCATTACTCGCCAGGGTGGCAGGATCGGTACAACCTTCCACTGTTCGAACGTGAGGGCGTGGGATCCTTTGCTCTTTATTGCCGTTAGTCGCACACATCGCGCCGGATTCTCTCCGGCCAACTCATTCCGCCATCTGGCGCTGAGTGTGACTCTCCTCGCGGCAGCCGTATTACTTCCACCGCTTCTGCCTCATGCGATGTCATCCCATGCTTATCTGCCAGGCGCTGCGGGCGTAGTTGCGGCTGCGCAGTCAGCCGGGCCGGTTCCGAGCGAAGGTTCGGGCCGGTTGGGCTCCGGAGGCGCATCGATCACCATCGATTATCCTGAAGACGCCTCTATCTTCCCGCCCGAGATCACGCCGCCCACCTTCCTCTGGCGCGATACGGACGCATCCACCAGGTCATGGCGCATCGACATCACCTTTGCCGACGCTTCAGAGCCTATTCATACCACCTCTCACGGCGAGCCCATGCGTATCGGAGCCATTGACCCGCGTTGTGTCTCCAGTTCTAATCAGCTTCCAGCGCTCACTCCGGAACAAGCTGCCGCACACACCTGGAAACCGGACCCGGCAACCTGGGCGCTCATTAAGCGCCACTCGGTGGAACAGCCTGCCAGCGTCGCGTTCACGGGCCTCGACGCTTCGGATCGCCCGCTTACTCAAGGCCGCGTGAGCCTGTCCACATCTAAGGATCCGGTAGGAGCGCCGATCCTTTATCGCGACGTTCCTTTAATGCCTTCCGAAGGTCAGAAGGGCGTCGTTCAACCTTTGTCCCCATCCATGCTGTATCTCATCGACTGGCGGCTTCGCTACATCGGCCAGCCCGAGAGCCGGATCGTCATGCACGACCTGCATACGTGCGCCAATTGCCACTCATTCTCTACCGACGGCAAGACGATGGGCATCGACGTGGACGGCCCCAATAACGACAAAGGACTGTACGCCATCGTTCCCATCCGGCAGCACATGTCGATTCGAAACGAAGATACGGTTTCATGGAACACCGACCTTCGCGTCGGGCAGGCGCGCGTTGGATTCATGTCGCAAATCTCGCCCGACGGCCAATATGTCCTGTCTACGTTTGCCGGGAAAGACCAGAGTATTCCCAGTACTTACTTTGTTATCAATTTCAAGGACTATCGCTTCCTGCAAGTCTTCTTTCCTACTCGCGGCATCCTGGCCTGCTACAGCCGCGCTACCGGCCGCCGGGAGCCGCTGCCTGGCGCCGACGATCCACGCTACGTGCAGACGGATGGAGTCTGGAGCCCCGATCAGAAGTACGTCGTATTCGCCCGTGCGAAGGCCAAGGACCCCACTCCCGAGGGGCAAAAGCCCGTGCTCCAGGCCAATGACCCGAACGAAGTGCAGATCCAGTACGACCTATACACGGTTCCTTTCAATGCTGGGAAGGGTGGTAAAGCGAATCCTATCGCCGGCGCATCCAATAATGGAATGAGTAATAACTTCCCCAAGGTTTCTCCCGACGGCCGGTGGGTTGTTTTCGTCAAGAACCGGAATGGGCAGTTGATGCGCCCGGACAGCCAGCTCTACATCGTCCCGGCCACAGGCGGGGTTGCGCGGCGCATGCGTTGCAACACTTCGCTGATGAACTCCTGGCATAGCTTCTCGCCCAACGGACGCTGGCTGGCTTTCTCTTCCAAGAGCCGGTCACCTTATACGCAGATGTTTCTTACTCACATTGACGAGAACGGAAACGATAGCCCACCTATCTATGTCGATAACTCGACTCCCGCCAACCGTGCGGTCAACTTACCTGAGTTTGTCAACGTTACGCCCGACGGTTTGCAAAACATCGATATGCCGGCGTCCGACTTCTACCGCGTCTTCGACGAGGCATTAGATCTGATGAAGCGGGGAGACAATGACGCCGCACTGGTCAGGTGGCAGAAAGCCGTCGAACTGCAGCCCGATGACGCCCGGGCCAATGAAGGGCTTGGGATCGCCCTGGGGGTGGCCGGAAAACCGGCGGCCGCCATTCCCTACTTCCGCAAGGCCACGCAGATGGATGGAAACTTTTTTGACGCCTTCTATGATTTAGGAGTCGTGCTGCTGAAAGAGAATCGCGTCACTGAAGCTGTCGATGCTTTGCTGAATGCCGTTCGCATCCGGCCTAGATTTTCCAAAGGGCATGAGTATCTCTCCTACGCATTCTATTCGCAGGCTAAGTACTCCGACTCGCTCTCCCAACTGCGTCTGGCTCTGGAGAGCGATCCCAACCGCGCCGCTTTGCTCAATCGGACTGCAAATCTTTTGGCCACCTGCCCGGACCGCTCGGTCCGTAATGCTACCGAGGCTCTTGCATTGGCCGATCGGGCGAAGCAATTGAGCGGCGGACAGGACCCATCCATTCTCGACACATTATCCGCGGCCTACGCCGAAAAGGGCCGCTTCCCGCAAGCGATCGAAATAGAACAACAGGCTCTCGCCCTCGTTACTCGACAAGGGAATGCTACGCTCGCAGCTACGCTGAAGGTTCACTTATCTAAGTACGAATCGCATGTCCCCTTGCGTGAACCGCCCGACCCCGTGTCTTTCTGATGCGCTAGACGTGACCGTCCTCCGCGCCCGCACCGCTTAATGACTCCGCGCCGCTGAACTTCGGCCAATTGAAGCCGTATAGGGCCACGAGGGCGAAGCACGCCATCGGCACGATGAAGCCGCGGCTCATGTCGTACACATCCGCCACGTGGCCCATCAGCTTGGGCAGGATGGCCCCGCCCATGATGGCCATCACGATGAACGACGAGGCCCGCTTGGCCCGCGCGCCCAGCCCGTAGATTCCCAGCGCGAAGATCGTCGGGAACATGATCGACATGAAGAAATAGCTTCCGAACACGCACGCCACCGACACCCAGCCGAGCTTCAAAAACACCAGCAGCGTCAGCAGCACGTTGAGCGCGCCATACAGACCCAGCATCTTGTGCGCCGAGTATTTCTTCAACAGGCCGGCGCCCGTGAAGCGCCCTACCAGGAAGCACACGAAGCCCAGCGAGGCCAGGTTGGCCGCACCTCTGTCGCTGAACTGCAGGAACCCGCCCTTGCCGGTTTCAATCCAACCCGACAGCAAGCCGGATGCCCAGGATGGCGGGAGCGGGGGGACTTCGGAGGTCAGATAGTTAATGAAAAAACTGAAGATCCCGGCCTGCGCGGCGACGTAGAAAAACTGCGCCAGAACGGCCGAAGAAAAATGCGGCTGCGACCAGATGCTATGGTGCGTCATCTTCCTGGTGACCGGAACCAGCACGAGCGCCGCGCCCGCGATCGACACCCCCCCGAGCGTCTTCAGAATCGTCCCCATCGCCGCTTCATTCACGTGAACGGTCCCCAGAATGACCCAGGCAATCATCCCGCAAGCGCCGATGAGCACCACGGCGTTGAACAGCAGCAGCGAGTAGACCAGAACGCGATTGACCGGCCGCGGTTCCGCTTCCGCGGCAACGGTTACAACGCCGTTCTCGCCCAGTTCATAATCATCCTTGGTCTTAATGTCGGGCACGCGGGCGAAGCAGAAGACGATGGCGATGACGATGACCGTGACGGCGATCGCGACGTAGGGAATGTACAGGGTCTGACTCCCGGTGCTGACACCCTGCGCATTCTTGGAATAGAAGAAGGCGCCGCCGACGATCGGACCCAGGATCCACCCGACCCCGTTGCAGGACTGCGCCAGGTTGATCCGCGCCGCCCCATAGCGCGGATCCCCCAGAACGGTCGTGTACGGGTTGGCCACGGTTTCCAGAAAGGTCAATCCCGCGGCGATGATGCAGACGCCCATCAGGAACGCCCAGAACGCAGCGATCTGCGTCGCGGGCACGAACCAGAATCCGCCCAGCGCGACGATCAGCAGGCCGGCGATGATGCCGCCTTTGTACCCCAGCTTGCTCGCCAGCCAGCCTGCCGGCATCGACATCAGGAAATAGCCCAGGTAGTGCGCGAACTGCACCCACGCCGACTGCGCCTTGTTGAGGCTCAGCACCTCCTGGAAATGCTTGTCCATCACGTCGATCATCCCGTTGCAGAAGCCCCACAACAGGAATAGCGAGCTGACCAGGATGAAAGTGAACAATACGTTGCTTCCGTCGGGGGTGACGAACATGCTCTTTTTGTTGGAAGGAGTGGCCATGAGGTTCGCCCACGATTCTAACAACGTCGCGCGCGCCTCCGCCCAAATCTCCGCGCGAAAGGCCTACGCAACCGGAGACACTAAACTGCTGTATTCAAGGGGTGCAGCGCACTCCGCCCCGGATTCTATTTGAGGATTTTTGTTAGCTGCCGGTCCGTCAGAATCCTGCGGACGTCTCTACGCCGCATCGCGGACTTCGACGGTCATCTGCTTGCCGAGAACCGCCAGCGCGGCTTGGATCTTCTCTGCCTTCGTGGCGTGCTCGGGATCGAGCATCCGGCGGATCACTCGCTCGTGGATCCCAAGCCGGCGGGCCAGCTCGGAGTTGTTGACTTGCTGATCGCGCATCGCCAGGTAAAGCGCCAGTTTCGGCGCCAGCCAAAGCGGCACGGGCACCATGCGCTGACCGCGGTTCCCGGGTGAGGGCGCGGGGATCTCCTCCCGGCGGGACAAGCGGATCGAGAGGTCGGATCCGAGAGCGTCCATGGCCTCTTCCATGGCCTCGCGATCGTCGCGGCCGTCGGTGGCGACGCGAGCCAGATCGGCGAACTTCACCATGACGCGGCCATCGCTGCCGGCCTTGAATTTCGCGGGATAAGCGAACGAGAACATGATTTCGCCTCCTATCGTTCGTGCGGATCGATCTTCAGATCCCCGCACATCTTGGCTAGCAGATCGCGGCCGATTTCCTTCTTTCGATCCTTGAGGGTGGTGTATTCGTCACCGAAGTACAAGCGGGGAGTGGCTTCCCTTCCCCTTGTCGGCCACAAATTGGCAGGCGACCTTCCTGTTCCGCGCCAACCTGCGAACTCGCCGCTCGAACTCCGCACCCCTCACAATTCCAGGCTCGGACAGTTCTGTCCGAGTGTCAAGCGCCATCCTCGTCTGGCCTGGCCCACGAGAACCGGAACCGGGCAACCGGGAACATCCAACCCCGGCATCCTCGATGGACAGATCAGGACGCCCCTTTCGCCCGCACCCTCGGCGTCTTTTTGCCTTTCCGACTTGCGCCTTGCATCGGCATACGAAATACTAGGCGTTTGCCAGATCCGAAAATCTTATTCTGATAATCCACCACCAACCCTAGGAAACCCATGAGCATACGTCTATCCAACGGAACCGAGATCCCTATCGAGATGCACAAGGTGCGCATCGTGCAGGCGATGCGCCTTTGCCCCGCGCGCGAACGCCTGGCCGCGATTGAGGAGGCGGGCTACAACACCTTCCTGCTGCGCTCCCGCGACATCTTCCTGGATATGCTGACTGACAGTGGCACCAATGCCATGACTGACAACCAGCTTGCCGCCATGATGCAATCCGACGACGCCTATGCCGGCTCGGAGAGCTTCTACCGGCTGCTGGACGCGGTCAAGGACATCTTCGGCTATGAGTACCTGCTGCCAACCCACCAGGGCCGCGCCGCCGAGCATCTCCTGGCCAAGACGTTCGTCAAGCCCGGCCACATCGTGCCGATGAACTACCACTTCACCACCACCAAGGCGCACTTCGACCTGGCCGGCGGCAAAGTGCTCGAGTTGTACACCGACGAGGCGCTGAAGACCACCAGTTCCTTCCCCTTCAAAGGCAACATGGACCTCGGCCGCTTGAAGGCGGCCATCGACCAGGCCGGCCCGGCCAACGTCTCGTTCGTGCGTATGGAAGCCACCACTAATCTGATCGGCGGCCAGCCCTTTTCGCTCGAAAACCTGCGCCAGGTCAAGGCTCTGATCGAGCCGCTGGGCATCTTCCTGGTGGTCGACGGCAGCCTGATCTCGGAGAACGCCTACTTCATCCGCCAGCGCGAGCCGGGCTACGAGAATACATCCATCCGCGACATCGTCCGCGAGATCATGAGCATCGCCGATCTGTGCTACCTCTCGGGACGCAAGAGCTGCAGCGTGCGCGGCGGCATGATCGCCACCAACCGCAAGGATTTGTATGAGGCGATCCGCCCCTGGCTGCCGGTCTACGAGGGCTTTTTCACCTACGGCGGCATGTCGTCGAAGGAGATCGAGGCCATGGCCGTGGGCATCCGCGAGATGACCCAGCTCGAAGTGGCCGGCTCTTCGGCCGACGCCATCAAGTACTTTGTCGCCTTGCTCGAGGAGAAAGGCGTCCCGGTGGTCACCCCTGCCGGCGGCCTGGCCTGCCATGTCGACGCCATGCGCTTCATCCCCCACGTGCCGCAGTCGGAATACCCCGCCGGCGCCCTCGCGGCGGCCGTGTTTCTCACCTCCGGCATCCGCGGCATGGAGCGCGGCTCGGTGTCGATGGACCGCGATAAGGACGGCAACAACGTGGCCTCAGACATGGAACTGGTGCGCCTGGCGGTCCCGCGCCGCGTCTTCACCATCTCGCACTTCCTGTACGCCGCCGACCGCCTGAAATGGCTCTACGACCGCCGCGACCTCGTCGGCGGCCTGGAGTTCCGCGAGGAGCCGCCGGTGCTGCGCTTCTTCGCCGGCAAACTCGCGCCCAAGCTCAATTGGGGCGCCCGTCTGGCCGAGGAATTCGAAAGAGATTTCGGCCCCGAATGCTGAGCGGCGGACAGTGCGGTAAGCGCCCTTCGCGGGATGGTTTGCGCCAATCCGCATTGGGGGATAACCCCCATGCTGAGAGCGTTTTTGGGGCAAATGCCCCGCGCAAAAGGGCTGTTTTCATCCAAGCAGATCTGAAACTCATTGATTTCCCGCTGCCTGGGCGAATGGCATAGAACTTGCAGGAATAACCAGCAATTAAAGTCGTCATCGACTTACTTGCATCCCAGCGAAGAGGCCCAGCTCTTCGCAAGCCCCTCTGAAGGAGGCCCCGAGAATCCCAGTCCCGGGGCCTCCACGCCATTTAGGGGGCCTTTTTCTCTTTATCCCACTCACGCGCTCCTGATAGACTCACCAGCAACGGAGGTATTGGGCTTTCCATGAAGGTCCTGGTGACAGGCGCCACGGGCTATGTTGGTTCGGCCGTCCGCGACGCGCTGCGGCTGGCCGCCCATCACGTGATCGGACTGGCGCGCAGCCTGAGATCGCAAGCCGTCCTGGAAGCCGCGGGCTATGAAGCCCTGCGCGGCGACCTGACCGATTTGGATCTCCTGCGCGCGGCCGCCGCGGCGGCCGATGGCGTGATCCACGCCGGCCTGGCTCCTGGACCCGAGGCGGGCGCCGTCGATCGCGCCGCCGTCGAGGCCCTGCTGGGCGCGCTCAAAGGCTCGGGCAAACCGTTCATCTACACCAGCGGAGTCTGGGTCTACGGCGACACACGCGGCAGCATGGCCGGCGAGGTGTCGATGCTGCATACGCCGGCGCATGTCGCCTGGCGGCCGGCGGTTGAGGAGTTGGTCCTCGCATCGAAGCCCCACGGCGTGCAGGGCACGGTGCTGCGCCCCGGCGTGGTCTATGGCCGGCGCGGCGGATTCGTCGCCGCCATGTTTCGCGACGCCCGCGAGCATGGCGCTGTGAAGCTGGTCGGCGACGGCGCGAACCACTGGTCGACGATCCACGCCGACGACCTGGCCGAGCTCTACCTCCGCGTGCTCGCCGAGCCCGCCGCCGGCGAGCTGTTCGTGGCCTGCGGAGGCTCGCCCCAGCCGGTTCGCAAGATCGCCCTGGCCGTGACCCGGGCCTGCGGCATTGAAGGCAAAATCGACGTCGTCCCGCTCGATCAGGCCCGCGCGGCGCTCGGCCCGATGGCCGACTGCCTGGTGTTGGATCAGCGCGTCGGCTCGACCAAGGCCACGCGCTACTTCGGCTGGAGCGCGCACCAGCCCTCGATTTTCGACGCGATCTTCTCGGGCTCTTACCTCTCGGCCTGAGCCCACCCGCCCGGCCATGGCCGCATTTCCACCACGCCGGGAGATAGAGTGACAAGGGAGCCGCCCCTGCCGCGCGCTTCCGCGATTGGTTGTCTTGTTTGTCTGCGAGGAGTTGAGAAATGAAATTCGTTCTTCTGCTGTCGTGCTCCGCCGCACTGCTGGCGGCGCCTGTCACCGTCCACTGGGACAAGATCGTGCGCGAATCGAAGACCACCGCCACGCTGCAGGTGGTCGTCAACCCGCCGCTGCGGCCGGGCTCGAAGATTCACGACCGTACCTACGAGGAACTGCGCAAGCTCGGCGCCGACTATGTCCGCTACGTCCCCTGGTTGCCTTATCCAAAGCTCGCCGTGGCCGAGCTCGAACCGCCCGCCGCGGGCAAGACCAGCTGGGATTTTTCGCTCATCGATCCCATGACCATCGACTTCCTGAAGGCCACCGCACCGCACCCGGTGATCCTCAACTTCAGCACCATTCCACAATGGATGTTCAAGACCGATAAGCCCGTGACCTACCCCGCCGACCCCGATCAGCCCGTCTGGAACTACACCCAGGGCAGCGAGCTGCGGGACCCGTCATTGAAGGAGCTGGCCGACTACTACGCGCGGCTGGTCTCCTGGTACACCGCCGGCGGCTTCGTCGACGAGCTCGGCGTGAAGCACGTCTCCGGCTATCACTTCAAGATCGACTACTGGGAGATCTTCAACGAGATCGAGTTCGAGCACGACACCACGCCCCAGCAATACACCGCCCGCTACGACGCCATCGCCTCCGCCATCCTCAAGGTCGCGCCGCACATGAAATTCGTCGCCCTCGCGCTCGCCTCTCCCAGCCAGGGCGCGCGCTACTTCGAGTACTTCCTCAACCCGAAAAATCACCAGCCGGGCATCCCGCTGGACATGATCAGCTACCACTTCTACGCAGTGCCGGCGCCCGACGAAAACATGGACATCCAGGAGCACACCTACTTCGCCTACGCCGACGGCTTCCTGAATAGCGTCGGCTTCATCGAATCCATCCGCCAGCGCCTTTCGCCCGCCACGCAAACCACCGTCGATGAGATCGGCTCCATCTCCGCCGAAGACCTAGGACAAGGCGAGCCCGGCTTTGTCTTCAAGCCGATCCCCAATGCCTATTGGAACCTGTCGGGGGCGACCTACGCGTACGTCTTCGCGCGGTTGGCCGAAATGGGCATTGATATCGCCGGCGAGAGCCAGTTGGTCGGTTATCCGACGCAGTTCCCCAGCGTCAGCATGGTCGATTGGGAAACCGGCGCGCCCAACGCCCGTTTCCGCGTGCTCGAGCTCTTGAAGAACAACTTCGGCCCCGGCGACAAGCTCGTCGCCACCTCCGGTGCGCCGCAATATGTCCACGCGCAGGGCTTCCTCACGCGCGACGGGAAACACAAGCTGCTGCTGATCAACCAGCGCAACCGCGAAATCGTTGTCCCCCTGGCCGGCACGTCCGGGACTTCTGGGGAAACGTACGGGGCGACG
>Ga0187851_10003096_pt1 | contig 14226 bp, 6 predicted proteins | sample June2016WEW_6_10_FD_132997 | JGI IMG/M metagenome (GOLD analysis project Ga0187851, IMG submission 132997) | Peatland microbial communities from SPRUCE experiment site at the Marcell Experimental Forest, Minnesota, USA - June2016WEW_6_10 | ecosystem: Environmental > Terrestrial > Soil > Wetlands...
GATGTGATGTTGACTACCGAGGGAAGCACGCGCTTGTAGACGGCGATATTGTTTTGCTCTTCGGAATCGTACTCGGGAGCGGCCTCGGCTTCGGTAAGATCCAGTGCGTTGCCATGTCCACCGCCCAGGATCGACACATGGTGCAGGGACAAATCCGAGAGGTGCCGGGGAAAGTGGGCAGTAAGAAACCAAAATCCGCTCACCAGAAGAACAATCAGGATGACTTGACGCGTTTTCATATTTTTATTGACCTGGAAACCTTTCTCTAACAAATACGGGCCGGGCGCTGTCCGGTTCCATGCCGGAGGGGAAGGCGTGATCCGGCAAATCGTCCATCTTCATTTTAAAACTCGGATGGATGGGTTTTGTTGCTCTCAGCGGCAAGACGCTGCCAAAGCTGGGTTACCTGGGCGCGCAGGGCGTCGCGATCGCCTGTGTTCTCGAGGACATAATCGGCGCGCGCGGCTTTTTCAGCATCGGGAATCTGGTGCGTGAGGCGAACTCGCGCGTCCGCGGCAGCAGCCTGGCGGGAAGGATCGTCGTGGCCGACGCGCGCGGCATAGCGGGCGATCTTCACCTCGTCGGGGGCAGTGACGACGACGATGCGATCGATGCGGCGCCGCCAGTCAGCGAGCACGGTTTCGGTTTCGCCACGGGCGCGCGCATCGCGCTCGACCTCAAAGACGAGGGCAGACTCGACGACTGCGACGGCTGCGGGATTTTTCTGGAAAAGCTCAGTCATCCAATGCTTCTGCGCGGCAATGACAGCGGGATGGACGATGGCGTTCAACTCGTTGATGCGCTTGCCCTGAAATGCAAGTTCCGCAAGGCGAGCCCGATCAAGCCGGCCATCGGGCTGAACGACTTCAGGGCCGAACGCCGCGACGATTTTCGCGTAGACGGGCTGGCCGGGTTCCATGAGCATGCGACCGAGCGCGTCGGATTCGATGACGTGAGCGCCCAGCCCGCGCAGATAGCCGGCGACGGTGCTCTTGCCGCTGCCAAGACCGCCAGTCAGTCCAACACGCAGCATGGTCTATGCGCTCCGCTGCGGCAAGCCGCGTCTCATCCTGGCGGCGCGCACGGTGTTGGCCATGAGCATCGCGATGGTGAGCGGACCAACACCGCCGGGGACGGGAGTGTAGGCGCCGGCGACTTCAAAGGCCTGCGGATGGACATCGCCCACGATGGTCGAGCCGCGCTTGGCGAAGGCGGCTTCGCGCTTGGCGTTGCCGGCGAAGTAACGGTCAAACTCGGCCTGCGTGGTGATGCGATTAATGCCGACGTCGATGACGGTTGCGCCAGGCTTAACCATCTCTGCGGTGATGAAACCGGGGCGGCCAATGGCGGCGACGAGAATGTCTGCCTCGCGCGTCACCGCAGGCAAGTCGCGCGTCTTCGAGTGGCAGATGGTGACCGTGGCGTTTTCATGAAGCAAAAGCATGGCTACGGGCTTGCCCACAATATCGCTGCGGCCGACAACGACGGCGTGTTGCCCGGCGATGGGCAGGTTACTGCGCCTAAGGATTTCGAGAATCCCGGCGGGAGTGCAGGGAGCGAGGGCGGGGCGGCCGGCCTGCAGTCGGCCTGCATTCACGGGATGGAACCCGTCGACGTCTTTGTCGGGATCGACGGCATCGAGGAGCGCCTTCGTATCCACCTGGGCAGGGAGCGGCAGTTGGATGAGGATGCCGTCTATATCGTCTCGGTCGTTGAGGCCGTGCACCAGGTCGAGCATGGCTTCGGTCGTGGTGTCGGCGGAAGGCGTGATGCGCTCGCTGAAGAGGCCGAGATCGGCGCAGGTTTGCACCTTGCTGCGCACGTAGATTTCAGAAGCGGCTACATTGCCGACAAGGACCGCGGCGAGTCCTGGGCGAATTCCGTGCGCGACGAGTTGCCGAACTTCTTCAGCAACTTCCTGCTTGATTGCGGCGGCGATGGCTGTGCCGTCGAGAATTCTGGGCATCGATTGCTCCGAATTCCATCGTATCGTGTCCGGCGGCTTCGATCTCCAGGGGCCAATTCACTCGCGCAAAGAGGAAACCAGCGCCTGCATGTCCATCTGGTTCCAACCCTCGGTGATCTGGCCATCTTTGATTCGAACGAACGAGGAGCCATGCAAAATGCCCTTTCTGCCGGTGGCAGGAAAACCAAGACCATCGCCGGAATGGGTCATGGTTGCGGTCCAGCGAATGGCCACGCGGTCGACTTCGGCAAGGAGCTCATCGATTTCAACATGCACATCGGGAAAAGCGGAGAGGAAGTCACGGTAAGCTTGTTTAAAGGCTTCGGGGCCTTCGAGCACACCGTCAGGACCGCCAAATCCGTAGGCCTTGCCTGTGGGATGAAACATGCGGTCAATGGCTGCTGCGCTTTTCTGGTTCCACACTTCGTCGAACCACTGCCTGGCGACGAGTTTGTTGGCTTCAGACATGGCGGAAAGCATATCCGGACTGAATTTGTCAGGCAAGCAAATTCTTTGTAACATTCACGCGCTGCGGCAGAGATAGTCTGTTCAATCGCCGGCAGGCTCTTCGAGTTCCGATCCGAGGCGATGCAGTTTCATCACGCGCCATTGCAGGCGATCGAAAAAGAGATAGACGACGGGTGTCGTGAACAATGTGAGCATCTGCGAAACGATGAGGCCGCCGACGATGGTGATGCCAAGCGGCTTGCGCAGTTCCGAACCGACGCCCATGCCGACGGCCAGTGGGAGCCCGCCGAAGAGTGCCGCCATGGTGGTCATCATGATGGGCCGGAAGCGCAAGAGACAGGCTTGATAGATGGCTTCGACCGGCGGCAGGCCCTGGTCGCGCTCGGCCTGCAGGGCAAAATCGATCATCATGATGGCATTCTTTTTCACAATGCCGATGAGAAGGATGATGCCGATGAGGGCAATAATGCTGAGGTCGGTTCCGGTGAGGAGCAGCGCCAGAATTGCGCCAACGCCGGCCGGCGGCAAAGTGGAGAGAATGGTGAGCGGGTGGATCAGGCTCTCGTAAAGAATGCCGAGAACGATGTAGACCGCGACGAGCGCAGCAAGAATAAGATAGGGCTCGTTGCGGAGCGAATCCTGGAAGGCCTGCGCAGTTCCCTGGAAGGTTGCGTGTACCGTTGAGGGCATGCCGAGTGCGGCCTGGGCTGTTTCAAGGGCAGCCACAGCGTCGCCGAGAGCCACATTGGGGGCGAGGTTGAAGGTGAGGGTTACGGCGGGATACTGACCCTGGTGGTTGACCTGCAACGAAGTACGCCGCGACTCGTAGTGAGCAATGGTGGAGAGCGGAATCATGGCCCCGGCCGCGGAGGCCGGCGTGGCAGTTGTTGTGGATGCGCCGAGAAGCGCGGCTGTGGGCGAAGTAACCGCGGGGACAACTGCGCCGGTGGCGATGGACGGAATCGCGGCTGCGTTTGCAGACGCGCTCGCTGCCGCCGGGTTCGGCGCTTTGATGTAGATGCCGTTCAGCGAATCGGGTCCGAGCTGGTAGCGCGGATCGACTTCCATGACCACGAAGTACTGATTGAGCGCCGTGTACATGGTGGAGACTTCGCGCTGGCCGAATGCGTCGTAGAGTACGTTGTCAATGGCCGCGGCTGAGATGCCGAGGCGCGCCGCGGTATCGCGATCGATGACGAGTGTCGCCGATAGTCCCTGGTCCTGCTGATCGGTGGAGACGTCGCGCAGTTCCTGCATGGCCATCATGCGTTGAAGCAACTGAGGCGCCCAGATGTTGAGCTCATCGAGGTTTTCATCGGATAGCGTGTACTGATACTGCGCCGCGCTGCCGCGGCCGCCGATCTGAAAATCCTGCTGAACCTGGAGAAATGTAACCGCGCCGGGAATCCCCGTTAGCCGGTTGCGCAGGCGATTGACGACATCGTCCGCGGAGACATGGCCTGGGCGCTTACCAAGCGGCTTGAGCGCAATGAACATGCTGCCCACGTTGAAACTGCCTCCGCCGGGACCTGAACCGCCCGCAAATGCGGTCACAGAGTGGATGGCAGGGTCTTCCAGCACCATCTGCGCAAGCATGCGCTGCTTGTCGCGCATGGCCGGAAAGCTAATGTCCTGCGCGGCCATCGTGCGACCGCCGAGACGGCCCGTGTCCTGCTGCGGGAAAAAGCCCTTGGGCACGATCTTGAAGAGATACGCGTTCAGCGCGACCGTGCATAAGACGATGATCAGCACCAGGTACTGATGGCGCAGAACCCAGCGCAGGCCGTGGGCGTACTCGGCGTGCAACCACTGAAAGGCGCGCTCTGACGCGCGGTAGATGCGGCCGTGCCGATGCGCGTCGCGCGATTTGAGGAACTGCGAACACAACATGGGCGTGGTCGTAAGCGACACCAGCAGTGAGGCTGCGATGGCCACAGAGAGCGTGACGGCGAACTCGCGGAACAGCTTGCCGACCAGGCCGCCCATGAGCAGGATGGGAATGAACACGGCAATGAGCGAAGTGCTCATGGAGAGTACGGTGAAGCTAATTTCGCGCGAGCCCTTCATGGCGGCATCAAGCGGGCTCATGCCCATTTCGAGGTAGCGCGTGATGTTTTCGATCACCACGATCGCGTCGTCGACAACGAAGCCGGTGGAGATGGTGAGCGCCATCAGCGAAAGGTTGTCGATGGTGTAACCCACCATGTACATCACGCCGAACGTGCCCACGAGCGAGAGCGGCACGGCGATGGAGGGAATGATGGTCGCCCAAATCTCGCGCAGGAAGAGAAACACCACAAAGACGACAAGGAGGACGCTGATGAGCAGCGAGATTTCGACGTCGTGCACGCTGGAGCGGATGGTTGTTGTGCGGTCGACCTCCACATCGAGCTGGATGGTGGGCGGAATCGCCGCCTGCAGCCGCGGTAACTCGGCCATGACCGCATCGACCGTGGAAATAACGTTGGCACCGGGCGTTTTGAAGATAATGATGAGGATTGCGTCTTTGAGTTTGGAAGCGGGCCCCGCATCGGGATTGGTGCCCGAGACACCTGTGGTGTGGATGTCGGCCACTCCATCGATAACTTTGCCTAGATCGGAAAGCCGGACAGGCGCGCCTGTCTGCTGGTTGTAGCCGGCGATGATGGGGGCATAGTCCCGCGCTTTGAAAATCTGATCGTTGTCGTCGATCTGCCAGCGATGCGTGCCGTCTTGAAATGCACCTTTGGGCCGGTTGGCGTTGGCCGCGCCGAGCGAAGTGCGCACTGCTTCGAGACCAATCCCATTCGAACCGAGTTGCATGGGGTTGACTTCAATGCGCACGGCGGGCTGCGCGCTGCCGCCGACAAAGCAGTTGCCGACACCCTGAATTTGCGAGATCTTTTGCGCGAGGATGGAGTCTGCTATGTCGTAGATCTGCGGCTTGGAAAGCACGTCGGAAGTGAGCGCCAGAATCAGGATGGGCGCTTCAGCGGGGTTGGCTTTGCGGTACCACGGGTTCTCTGGCAGGTTCGCAGGGAGCTGATTGCGCGCGGCGTTAATCGAGGCCTGTACGTCACGCGCGGCGGCGTCTATGTTGCGATCGACGTCGAATTGCAGAGTCAGCGAAGTCGAGCCGAGAGAGCTTGAGGAGGTCATCTGGTTCACGCCGGCGATACGGCCGAACTGGCGTTCCAGCGGCGTGGCGACAGCGGAAGCCATGGTCGCGGGGCTTGCGCCCGGAAGGCCTGCACTGACGCCGACAACAGGGAAGTCTACGTTGGGTAGCGAAGCAACGGGCAAATTGGAATAGGCCACCGCGCCGGCCATGAGGAGGGCCAGTGAGAGAAGCGTGGTGGCGACAGGGCGCCGGATGAAGAGCGCGGAGATGTGCATGGACAGTGATCAGTGGTCAGGGATCAGGGATCAGTTTTCAGTTGACTGTTGCGGGTTGAGGGTTGAGGTTTCCCAGACCTCAGATGCGAGACCTGGGACACCCCGCTTTAGTCGGCGGTTACGGGTTCCGGTTCGTAGCGGGCGTGGGCGGGGTTGGGCTTAAACCGCGCAGCCAGCTTGTCAAAGTAGAGGTAGACCACGGGAATGGTGTAGAGAGTGAGCAACTGCGAAAGCAACAGGCCGCCGACGATCGTGATGCCGAGTGGCTTGCGCAGCTCGGCGCCCACGCCACCGCCGAGCGCGAGGGGGAGGCCGCCGAGAAGCGCGGCCATGGTTGTCATGATGATGGGGCGAAAACGCAAGAGACACGCCTGAAAAATCGCTTCCTCGGCCGGCTTGTTCTCTGTGCGTTCGGCCTGAAGAGCGAAGTCGATGAGCATGATGGCGTTTTTCTGCACGATACCGATGAGCAGAATGATTCCGATCAGTGCGATGACGGAGAAATCGCTGCGTGTGATGAGCAGGGCGAGCAGCGCGCCTACCCCGGCAGATGGCAGCGACGAGATGATCGTGATGGGGTGAATGTAGCTTTCGTAGAGGACGCCGAGAACGATGTAAACCGTGACCAGCGCGGCGAGAATGAGGATAGGCTCATTGGCCAGCGAGGTTTGAAATGCAGCAGCGGTTCCCTGAAAGCTCGCGTTGATCGCCTTGGGCATCTGGATGCGCTGCTCGATGGCATTGACTGCATTCACGGCGTCGCCGAGAGCCTTGCCGGGAGCGAGGTTAAAGCTGATGACCGTGGATGGAAACTGGCCCTGGTGGCCGATAGCAAGCTGCGCGCGCGTCTGCTCCCAGTGCGCGAGCATGCTGAGCGGCACCTGCGTGCCGTTAGAGGATTTCACGAAGAGATTGTTCAGGGTTCCGGGATCGGTCTGGAAGTTCTGACCGACTTCCATGACTACGTGGTACTGGTTGAGCTGGGTGAAGATGGTTGAGACCTGGCGTTGGCCGAAGGCGTCGTAGAGCGTGTTGTCGACATCGGCCATGGCGATGCCAAGGCGTGCGGCGGTGTCGCGATCGATGACCAGCTTTGCGCCCAGGCCCTGGTCTTGTAGATCGCTCGCGACATCGGTGACGACGTTTTCGCGGCTCAGCTCGTCGACCATCTTGCGCGTATAGGTGGCGAGTTCTACCTGGTTCGGATCTTCAAGCGAATACTGAAACTCAGTGCGGCTGATGCGGTCTTCGACCGTGAGGTCCTGAAGAGGTTGCAGGAAGAGTTGAATGTCTCCAACTTTGGCGACGCGCGGAACCATGCGGCGAATGACTTCGGTAGCAGAGATTCCGCGCTCGTCGAGTGGCTTGAGGTTGATCTGGATACGGCCGGAGTTGAGCGTGGTGTTGGTTCCATCGACGCCGATGAACGACGAAATGTTATCGACGGCGGGATCCTGGAGGAGGATGTCGACCAGTTGCTGCTGCCGCTCGGCCATACTTTTGAAACTGACCGTTTGCGGCGCTTCGCTGATGCCGAGAATCACGCCTGTGTCCTGCACCGGAAAGAAACCCTTGGGCACAACGATAAAAAGAAGAACCGTCGCCACAAAGGTGGAGATGGTGACGAGCAGTGTCATGAAGCGGTAGCGCAGCACGGTCTTAAGTGTGCGGCCATATGCGGCAATGATCGAGTTGAAGACGTTCTCAGACCAGTGGTAGAACCGCGTCTGGCGCGCCGTTGCCTTGTCCTGAAGAATGAGCGAGCACATCATCGGTGTGAGCGTGAGCGAGACGAATGCCGAGACAAGGATGGTAACGGCGAGCGTGATGGCAAACTCGCGGAAGAGGCGGCCGACGACATCGCTCATGAAAAGCAGTGGGATGAGCACGGCGATCAGGGAGATGGTCAGCGACATGATCGTGAAGCCGATCTGCTCGCTGCCCTTGAGCGCGGCGCGCATGGGGCTCATGCCCTCTTCAATGAAGCGCGAGATGTTTTCGATCATGACAATGGCATCGTCCACCACAAAGCCGGTGGAGATGGTGAGCGCCATGAGGGTCAGGTTGTTGAGCGAGTAGCCGAGCAGGTACATCACGCCGAACGTGCCGACAATGGAGAGCGGCACGGCGACCGAAGGAATGACCGTGGCGGCGAGGTTGCGCAGGAAGAGGAAAATGACCATGACCACGAGGGCCACGGTGAGCATGAGCTCGTATTCAACGTCTTTGACCGAGGCGCGAATGGTGATGGTGCGATCGGTGAGGACCCTGACCTTGACTGCAGCGGGCAGGCTCGATTGCAACTGCGGCAGCAGCTTCTTGATGCGATCGACAACGGCGATGATGTTGGCGCCCGGCTGACGCTGAATGTTGACGATGACCGCGGGCTCACGGTCCATCCAAGCCGCCTGCTGCGAGTTCTCGGCAGCATCAACGATGGTGGCGACATCGGAAGCGCGGACGGCTGCGCCGTTACGATAGGCAACGATGACCGGCTTGTAATCGGAGCTGGAAAGGAGCTGATCGTTGGCGTCGATGGTGAAAGCCTGGCGAACGCCGTTCAACGTTCCCTTGGCCTGGTCCACGTTGGCGGCGGCTACAGCAGTGCGCAGGTCTTCAAGACTCAAATTGTAAGCGGCAAGCTGTGCGGGATTAGCCTGGATGCGCACGGATGGCTTTTGTCCGCCGGCAATGGAGACAAGGCCGACGCCCGTGACCTGCGAGATTTTCTGGGCGAGGTTGGTGTCGGCGGCATCTTCGATTTTGTCCAGCGGCAGCGAGTCGGAGGTGAGCGCCAGCGTCATGATGGGCGCGTCGGCGGGGTTGACCTTGCTGTAAATGGGGGGATTGGGAAGATCTGTCGGCAGGAAGCTGTTGGCCGCATTGATAGAGGCCTGCACCTCCTGTTCGGCGACGTCGATGTTCTCATCGAGGTTGAATTCGAGGGTGATGACGGAGCCGCCGCCAGAGCTGACCGACGTCATTTGCTTGAGGCCGGGCATCTCGCCGAATTGCCGTTCGAGGGGAGCCGTGACGGATGAGGCCATCACTTCCGGACCACCGCCGGGATAGAAGGTGAGCACCTGGATGATGGGGTAGTCGACTTCAGGCAGCGCGGATACGGGCAACTGCCGGTAGCCAATGATGCCGGTGAGCATGATGGCCACCATCAGCAGCGAGGTGGCCACCGGGCGAAGAATGAAGGGCCGGGATGGACTCAAGCTCACGACTGGGGCCTTGCTGGTGGCTGCGATGAATTGACGGCGGCCGGAGCTTGGGGCGTCGCCGAAGGTGCGGCGGGCGCTTGGCGGACCAGGGTTGCAGTGATGGCCTGCCCGTTATGCAGGCGGTCAGCGCCGTCCACGACCACCTGCTGACCCGGATCAAGACCGCTGTCGAGAATGGCGTATTGGCCTTCAGTCAACGCGATCTTCACGGGCTGAATGCGCGCCGTCGCGGACGCGGATGTGCCGGAAGCAGCCGCGTCGCTCACCCATACAAAGGAGCCTTGAATTCCGCTTTGCACAGCGGCCGATGGAATCACCAGGGCGTGAGGGCGATCTTCAAGCACGAGGTGAATATTGACGAACTGGTTTGGAAAAAGCGATTGATCGCGGTTCTCAAAAACCGCCTTCAGCTTTTCTGTTCCAGTGGTGGTGTCGATCTGGTTGTCGCCTGTGAGCAGATATCCGCCGCCAAGTCTCGTCGTGTCGTTGCGGTCGTAAGCATCGACGAGGAGGCGCCTGTTCGCGGCGAGTTGCCGCATCACCGAAGGCAGTTCGTTCTCAGGCAACGTAAAGTAAACGGCGATGGGCTGAAACTGGTTGATGATGACGAGATTTGTGGTGTTTGCCGTGATTACGTTTCCAGGGTCGACAAGACGCAGTCCGATGCGGCCGTCGATGGGCGACTGAATCGAGCACCAATCGAGCTGAAGCTGGGCAGTTTCGATGGCGGCATTGTCGGCGGCGATGGCGCCCTGGTACTGGCCCTGCGCAGCCTCGTCCGCATCGAGAGTTTCTTTCGAGACCACCCCGGCGGCAAACAGGGATTGATAGCGGGCATATTCGGCCTGAGCGTTTTTGAGCAACGCCTCATCGTGCAGCAGATTGCCCTTGGCCTGGTCGAGCGCGGCCTGGTATGGCTTGGGATCGATCACCATGATGGTCTGGCCACGGCACACCTGCTGACCTTCAGTGAACTGAACAGGCAAAAGTTCGCCGCTGACGCGGGCCTTGACGGTAACACTCATATAGGGGGTGACCGTGCCCAGCGCGGTCAGGTATACCGGCATCTGCTTCTGCTCGGCCGCAGCCACCTGCACGGGAATCGGCTGGCTGGCCAGTTCCGCTGCCTGGTTGGCGCTGTTTTGTGCCGTGAGCTGCTGATTTTTGTGGATACGCCAGACGATAAAGCCGAGGCCGCCGATGAGAATGAGGTACACAAGAGTGCGAATCCACGATCCGCCGCGAGCTTTTTGCTTTTCAGGCGGGTCGGCGGGGGACAGCTGGGTTTCCGGAACGGTTTCACTGAACATGTTTGCGCTTTCGAGTTTCTATTTTGGATTGCCGGCAGAGAATCGACCTTGCGGCGAAATTCGATACAACATGAATGAAAGACACTTTTCTGTTACTACGGACGAAGCGATTTAGGAGGAAGTTTCGCGGCTCTGGATCGGATTTTTACCCCCCCGACTCAGCTTCTCTCGCTGCCTTCCAATTCGAGCCATGGTTAGTTCCAGCAAGATTGCATTGCATTTGCGTCCATTCTCAACGCGTAGATGCTCGCCAAGGAATCCAATTGCAAGTGGCGGCACAAACTCATCGCCAGTTTCAGCAGAGTGTCCTTCCAAACCGCAATCCTGCATCTTTTCCGGCGGAGAAGCGTCAATAGGTAGAGTCGCGGACGGCGATTTTGTTCGGACTTCGTATTCTACCTCGATAGAGACGCGCGCGGTAGGCGACTCGACTATTCTGGTACTTCAAACGCATGTTCCCCCGGACCGGTAGCATGTATCTGCCGCGCGGTTCCGGTAACCCGATTGAGCCGGGAGCGTCCGGACATGGGTGATCTCAAGTCCTTTGCGTTCATGGGCAAGGGAACGGTAATCCCGGCTCAGGAGCGAGAACTTTTCCTATGATGTGGATTGTCCGGCTAGCGCTTCGGCGGCCGTATACTTTTGCCGTCTTCGCGTTCCTGATCCTTTTGCTTGGCGCATTCAGCATCACGTCGATGCCGACGGACATTTTTCCGAATATCGATATTCCCGTTGTGACGGTTGTTTGGCAGTACGCCGGCCTCTCGGCGCAGGAGATGTCGACCCGCATTGTTTTCAACAGCGAGCGGGGCATGACCACCACGGTCAACGATATTGAGCACATTGAATCGCAGTCGCTCAACGGAATCTCGATCATCAAGATCTTCTTCCAGCCGCACGTAAACATTGGGAGCGCTGTGGCGCAGGTAACGTCGATCAGCCAGGTGCAGCTTCGTTCGCTGCCGCCGGGAACAACTCCGCCGTTCATCATTCAGTACAACGCTTCGAGCGTACCGGTATTGCAGTTGGGCCTTAGCGGACAGGGGCTCAACGAACAGCAGTTGAACGACCTGGGCCAGAACACAATCCGCACGCAATTGGCAACGATTGAGGGAGCGCAAACGCCGTTCCCTTACGGTGGTAAACAACGCCAGATCCAGGTGGACATCGATCTGCACGCCCTTGAGGCGAAGGGGCTTTCGCCGGTCGACGTGGTGAATGCCATCAACGCGCAGAACATCATCGCACCCTCCGGAACGATGAAGGTCGACCGCTTTGAATACGCGATCGAGACCAATTCCGCGCCTTCAGTTGTAAACGACCTGAATGATCTGCCCATCAAGGCGGTGAACGGCGCGGTGATCTACATCCGCGATGTTGCCCATGTCCGCGATGGATTCCCGCCGCAGACGAATATCGTGCGCGTGAACGGTAGCCGGGCAATCCTGATGAGCATCATGAAGACCGGCTCATCGTCGACGCTCGACATCATCAAAGGCGTGCAGGATGTTCTGGCGAATATCAAGGGCCAGTTGCCGCCCCAACTTAAGATCAACGCGCTCTCAGATCAATCGATTTTTGTGCGCGGGGCGATTAACGGCGTCGTGCGCGAGGCGATGATTGCCGCCTGCCTGACCGCCGTGATGATCCTGGTGTTTTTGGGTAGCTGGCGATCGACGCTGATTATCGCCGTTTCGATTCCTCTGTCGATTTTGTGCAGTTTGACGATGCTCTATGCGCTGGGCGAGACCATCAACATCATGACCCTGGGCGGTCTGGCGCTGGCCGTGGGCATCCTGGTGGACGACGCCACTGTTGAGATTGAAAATATCAATCGCAATCTTGAGTCGGGTAAGGAGATTGAGCAGGCCATTCTGGATGGCGCCGCGCAAATTGCCACGCCAGCCCTTGTTTCCACGCTGGCAATCTGCATCGTGTTTGTGCCCATGTTCTTTTTGAGCGGCGTGGCGCGCTACCTGTTTGTGCCCATGGCCGAGGCTGTAGTCTTCGCAATGCTGGCCAGCTATTTGCTGAGCCGCACCGTGGTTCCCACCATGGCGAAGTACCTGCTGCACGAGCATGACGACGCGCAGGAAGCCAAAAAACGGACCAGCCGCAATCCGCTGGTTCGGTTTCAATTGGGCTTCGAGTCGGGCTTCACAAAAATGCGGCTTGGTTACCTGCGCATCCTCACGCTCTGCGTGGATCACGCGCGGTTGTTCCTGGTTCTGTTCGCCGTTTTTGCGATTGGCTCCGTGGCGCTACTCACCCCGCCGCTGGGGCAGGACTTCTTTCCGAGTGTCGATGCGGGGCAGTTCAAGATCCACGTGCGGGCGCAGACCGGCACACGCATTGAGGAGACGGCGCTGCTCTGCGATCACATCGACGGGACCATTCGACAACACATCCCCGCCAAAGAACTGGTCACCATTGTCGACAACATCGGGCTACCCTATTCAGGCTTGAATCTTTCCTACTCGACGTCTGCGCCGATCGGGCCTGCGGACGCGGACATACAGGTGCAGTTGACCGAGGATCACCATCCCACGGCAGCCTACGTTGAAAAGCTGCGCGAGGTGCTGAACCGCGAATATCCCGGTGTGACGTTCTATATGTTGCCGGTAGACATCGTCACGCAGATTCTGAACTTTGGACTTTCTGCGCCGATCGACATTCAGATTGTGGGACCGGATTTGTACGGCAACCGGGCGCTGGCAGAGAAAATGCTCAACGAGGTCCGCTATGTTCCGGGTGCTGCGGATGCGCGCATCCAGCAGCCATTCAACTATCCGAACATGACGGTGGATGTGGATCGCACCCGGGCCGCGACCATCGGCCTGACCCAGTCGAACGTGGCGCAAAGCGTGCTGGTAGCACTCAGCGGCAGTTTCCAGACCGCTCCAAACTTTTATCTCGACCCCAAAAGCGGAGTCACCTACAACGTCGCTGTGCAGGCGCCGCAGTACCGGCTTGATTCGCTGGCCGACTTAAATAGCCTGCCTGTGACCGGGTCGGGCCAGGCAGCGCAACAGAGCGCTTCCGCCACGACAAATGCTGCGTCGGCCACGAAAGCTCCCGGACTTCCAACTCCTGTGGATGTGCTGAGTAACGTGGCCGCCGTTGTACCTGGGACGGAACTGGGCACGGTGAGTCACTACAACGTGCAGCCGGTGCTGGATATCTACACGAACGTTGACGGGACTGATCTGGGAACCGTAACGCGGTCGATGCAGAAAATCATTGACCGGCATCAACACGATTTGCCGCGCGGCTCGCACTTCATTTTGCGCGGGCAGAGCGAGACGATGCGCAAGTCGTATATTGGTCTGCTCGGCGGATTGGCGATCTCTATCCTGCTGGTGTACTTGCTCATCGTCGTCAACTTCCAGTCCTGGCTCGATCCGTTTCTGATTATCGCGGCGCTGCCCGCGGCCCTGGCGGGAATTGCCTGGTTCCTGTTTGTAACGCATACGCGACTAAGCGTGCCGGCGCTGACGGGCGCCATTATGTGCATGGGCGTGGCCACGTCGAACTCGATTCTGGTCGTCACCTTTGCGCGAGAACAATTGGAAGTTTTGGTGGGCGATGCGCGCCGCGCTGCGCTGAATGCGGGTTTCGTGCGATTGCGCCCGGTGGTGATGACGGCCCTGGCGATGATCATCGGCATGATCCCCATGTCGCTGGGTCTTGGCGATGGCGGCGAGCAGAACGCGCCACTGGGACGCGCGGTGATCGGCGGGCTGTTGTTGGCCACTGTCGCCACGCTATTTTTCGTACCCGCATTCTTTTCCGTCGTCCACGGCTGGCTTGAGAGCCGGCGGAAAACGGCGCATGGCGCGGTACGGGCCGGAACGATCGACGAGTTTGACGAGCTTTCGGA
>Ga0187851_10003098_pt1 | contig 14221 bp, 15 predicted proteins | sample June2016WEW_6_10_FD_132997 | JGI IMG/M metagenome (GOLD analysis project Ga0187851, IMG submission 132997) | Peatland microbial communities from SPRUCE experiment site at the Marcell Experimental Forest, Minnesota, USA - June2016WEW_6_10 | ecosystem: Environmental > Terrestrial > Soil >...
AACAACGTCTCCTACGCCATCCTCGACCACGACCAGACCGCGGCCAGTCAGGACTATGCGCTGAACCTCGCGGGTTCTCCCTACTTCATCGAGAAGCAGGCTATCACGAACTATGGCGATCTTGACCGGCGCATTCGCGACGGCGAACTTACATTCGCCGTGGAGATACCGCCGAACTACGGCCAGGACCTGCATCGCGGCGCGCAACCGGCCATCGGTCTATGGGTGGATGGAGCCATGCCGCAGCGCGCGGAAACAGTGCTCGGCTATGTGCAAGCTATGCACTACTTGTACCTTGTGAATCTTGCCACGCATCGCCTGGGAATGAAGACCAGCCCAATCTTCCAACTCGAGACTCGCTTTCTTTACAACCCGAACGTATCCAGCATCACCGCTATGGTGCCCGCTGTCATTCCGCTGCTGCTGATCTTCATTCCCTCCATTCTCACCGCTCTTGGTGTAGTGCGCGAAAAAGAGTTGGGCTCCATCCTGAATCTCTACGTAACTCCGGTCACAAAGTTCGAGTTTCTGATTGGCAAGCAGTTGCCCTACGTTGCGGTGGGCATGGGGAACTTTGTGCTCATGACCTTGATGGCGCTTTTACTTTTCCGGGTGCCGATCTCTGGCAGTTTTCTTGCCCTGGCAACGGGCGCGCTGCTCTACGTCGTTTGCGCAACCGGACTCGGACTGCTCATGTCCACGTTTCTGGATAGCCAGATCGCAGCCATCTTCGGGACCGCAATCGCAACAGTGCTGCCCGCGCTGCAGTTTTCCGGCCTTCTGTATCCTGTTTCCTCCCTTTCAGGCGCCGGTGCGGTAATCGGACGGTTCTACCCAACCACCTACTTCCTCACCATCGCTCGAGGCGCGTTTTCCAAAGGCATTGGATTCCCGGAACTATCCACCTCCTTTATCGTCTTGCTGGCGATGATTCCTTCATTGACCATCCTCAGCACCCTGCTGCTCAAGAAGCAAGGAGCGTGACCCCATGACGGCACTCAAGAACATCTTCCATCTTGGCATCAAGGAATTCCGCAGTTTGTATCGCGATCCGGCGATGCTTATTCTGATTGCATTCGCGTTTTCATTCGATATCTATATTGCAGCCAAAGGTCAGCCTGAGACGTTGCAAAACGCACCCGTTGCAATTGTCGATGAGGATCGGACACCGCTGTCGATGCGCATTGCTGACAGCCTCTATCCCCCTTACTTTATGCCGCCGGTCATTACGTCTCAGCAGGAAGCCAGCAAAGGGTTGGACCGCGGCACGTATAGCTTCTCTCTGGATATACCGCCAAACTTTCAGCGCAATGTAATGGCTGGTCGTGAACCGGAGATGCAACTCAACGTCGACGCCACTCTGGTCAACGAAGCCTATATTGGCTCCGTCTATATGCAAAGCATTATTGATGGCGACGTGAGTGACTTTGCGCGCGGATACAGCGCAGCCACACCTCTGCCTGTCAATCTCGATGCGCGTATGCTCTACAACCCCAATCTGATTCAGTCGTGGTATGGAAGCGTCATGGAACTCATCAACAACGTCACCATGCTTTCGATCATTCTCTCCGGGGCGGCTCTGGTACGCGAGCGGGAGCACGGAACCATTGAGCATCTTCTCGTCATGCCACTCAGGCCTTTCGAGATTGTCGCCTCCAAGGTGTGGTCCATGGCCGTGGTCGTCATGGTGGCCGCCGTCTTTGCGGTGGAAGTCGTGGTAAAGGGCTTCCTCGGCGTCAACGTCACCGGGTCTGTACTTTTGTTCCTGCTTGGCTTGCTGATTACCCTGTTGGCCACCACCTCCATGGGAATACTCATGGGGACCGTCTCTCGCTCCATGCCTCAATTCGGGCTGCTCGTCATCCTGGTGCTTCTTCCTCTCGAAGTGCTCTCCGGGTCACTCACTCCGCGGGCGAGCATGTCGATCCTCGTGCAGAAGATCATGCTCCTCGCGCCCACCACTCACTTCGTCACCATGGCCCAGGCAATCCTCTATCGCGGTGCGGGGCTCAGCATCGTATGGCCGCAGTTTCTGGCAATATTTGGCATCGGATCTCTCTTCTTCATAGCTGCATTGATCAGCTTTCGTCGATCGATTGGCACCGTTCAACCGTAAAGCGCGAGGCCGATGGCTTCTGTGTCAAAGATCTGAGATGCGCGCTGGAAAGGATGCAGATGAATCGATTGATACTCCGGGGGAGCACACTCGTGGCGGCTGGTCTTCTTACCGGCTGCATGGTCGGTCCTCATTACCAGAGACCGGTTATTACTCCTCCCCCCACTTATCGGGATGCCGCACCGGCATCGTCGTCCGGAAAAACTTCCCCGATGAATGCTTCCCCATCGTTGGGCGATCTGAAGTGGTCGGAGGTCTTTAAGGACGAACAACTCAAGGCACTGATTGCCGAAGCCATAGCCAACAACTACGACCTGCGAATTGCCGCGCAGCGCGTGCTGGAGCAGCAGGCAAGGGTCGGGATCGAACGGTCGAAGTCCTTGCCTTCCGTCAGCGGAGGCGCAGCCTACGATGCGATCGGTGTCCCGAAAAACTCGCTGGGCGCCGGAACCGCTTCCACTTTCCATGGAGGCGGACTGACTGCCGCTGCGGTATGGAACCTCGATTTCTGGGGACTCTATCGCCACCAGACCGAGGCGGAACACGCTGAACTGCTGGCCACGAAGTGGGGACATCGAGCCATTCTGAGCACCGTCGTCATCGATGTTACATCCTCTTACATCCAGTTGCGAACTCTCGATGCCGAGTTGGAGATCACGCAAAAGACTCTTGGTGTGCAACAAGACTCTCTTCGCCTCATTTCGCTTCGTGAGAATGTTGGATCGGCAACTATGATCGATGTCCATCAAGCCCAGCAGCTTCTCGACGGAACGAAAGCTGCGCTGCCAGGGCTTGAGCGCCAGATACATCAAGAGGAAAACGATATCAGCCTTCTGCTTGGCCGTGCCCCGGGCCCAATTTGTCGAGGCTCAATCTCTCGAGGTTCGCCGGCGCTGGTGCTTGCTGACCCCGAAGAGATTTCGTCTGGCATTCCGTCTCAGTTGCTAGAGCGCCGAACCGATATTCAAGCTGCAGAAGCGAAGATGATCGCGGCCAATGCGCGCATTGATGTGGCAAGAGCTCAGTTCTTCCCCCAGATCAGCATCACTGGAATGGGAGGAACAGCCACCAGTCAGTTCGACAATCTTTTCAACACGAATAGCCGCTATTGGTTTGGAGCAGTCAGCATAACCCAGCCGCTTTTTGTCGGCGGAAAGCTGGTAAACAATCTGCATCTCACCGAGGAAGCCAAGAAGGAGACGGTGATTGTCTATCGGCAAACGATCGCCACTGCATTCAAGGACGTTTCCAATGCACTCGTCGCCTGCCACAAAACGAGAGAAAGCCGCATGGCGCAGGAAGAGAAAACAACAGAGGCGAGAGATCTCCGCAATCTGGCTCTTACTCGCTATAACCATGGGCGAACAGGCTATCTGGAAGTCCTTGCAAGTGAGATGATTCTAGCATCCGAGGAGACGGCCCTCGCCAACTCTCGACAACAAGAGGCGCTTTCATTGGTCCAGCTTTACAGCGCCCTTGGCGGAGGCTGGAAATAAATCCGCATGCCATTGAAGTGTAAGGCCTGGTTCGGAAAGGTATCGAAGCGATGTCAACTCCCGATCCAAGTCACGCTGCGGAAAGTCCGTCAGCTGTGCCGAACTTGAGCGCCACAAGTGCGGCGGAGGCATTTCCGCCTACACGGGCCTTACGCAAGGCGTCAAGGTTTGGCTGCTGAGGTTGAAATGGATCTAGGACAGAGCAAGTCAATCACGCCTTTAGGACGCTTGATGGAATCCAGAGGGCGGCCGAATGCCTTTCGGCGTTTTCAAAAGTTCCTCGTTCACAAGCGATTCAATATGCCAACGCGCAGCAGAAGGCTGCATCGCACCGGCGGCATCGGGCTTCTTCGGGCTGCAGTCTTGGGTGCAAATGACGGCATACTGTCAACTTCAAGTCTGGTGCTCGGCGTTGCGGCGGCTCATGGAACTCACCGTAGTATCTTGGTTGCTGGGATCGCAGGTCTGGTATCCGGAGGGATGTCCATGGCTGCAAGTGAGTACGTTTCCGTGCACTCGCAGGCCGATACCGAAGAGGCAGAACTGGCTCTTGAACGTACAAAACTGAAACAAGACAACAAGGGCGAACGCCAGGCGTTGACGGCAATCTATGTCGCTCGCGGGCTTGAACCGCTGCTCGCGACTCGGGTCGCGCAACAGTTGATTGCATACGACGAATTGGGCGCATATGCCCGCGACGAACTCGGTATTTCCGAAAAGTTCCGCGCCCGCCCGATTCAAGCATCCCTGGCCGCCGCTTGCAGTTTTGCTCTTGGGGCTATGATGCCACTCTTGATCACTGCAATCGCACCTCAGGCGCGATTAATTCCGTTTGTGTCTGTATCGTCTCTGGCAGTTCTCGCATTGATGGGTGGTCTGGCTGCACATGCCGGTGGGGCAAAAGTGATCATGGGTGCGATTCGTGTGACGTTCTGGGGTGGTTTGGCGATGGCGATGACCTCCGGCATAGGCTGGCTCGTTGGTGCAGTTGCGTAAAAGCATTGAACGTTACTTGAAAAAACAATGATGACTTTACCAAGCTGTCTCTGAATCCCTCTCTATATATCGAGAACCGCTTTGGAGACAATCCTGAGACGATCCTCGTTTGTGCCCTCTATCTCTACGGAGGTGGCAATCAGTTGTCGAGAAACAACCGTGGCGATGAGTAGCTGATCAGGGCATTCTCGAATTTAGTGTGATCATCTCGCCATCCACTGCAAACCTTCCATACCCGTGATGGTGAATGGTTTTAGGATTTTTCTGCGCCGGATCGCGCCAAGCCTTTAGAACCTCCAAGACGAAGAGATTGAACTTGTTGACGAGATGGGTGTCGACCACCTTGCATTCGAGATTGGCGAAGCACTCGGCAACCAGGGGCGGCGCCACACACTTGGCAGGTGCCTGCGTCAGGCCAAATCTCTTGAACTTGTCGACATCGCGGCCAGAGCAATTGCCGATCCCTACGACGATTTGGGCCATTTTCAACGCTGGAATGGCTATTACGCACTCCTTCGTTGCTCGCAGCGCCGCAAAGCTGTGATCAGCGTTGCTGACGACACAGGCCACGAGCGGCGGTTCAAATTCGACCATCATATGCCAAGACATTGCCATTATGTTGGTGTGCCTCTTGCGTGCGGTTGTCAGCAGAACCACCGGGCCGGGCTCAAGCAACTGGTAGACCTTCGACAGTGGCAAATCCCTCATCACGTTCGCGACTCCTGAAAGCCACCGACTACTTTCTGGTCATCCGGCGCATCATGATTATTTTTGTTGCAGGAATAGATCCATTCCCTGTTCTTCGCGCCCCTTCCTTCGACCTTCCCACTGAAGAATGCATTGACTGAACCTCTACAGCGGAAGTCCTGGGCGGGCCGTATGCACGGCTTCAACGTTCTCGCCAACCCCTGCTTTCGTTTTGGTAAGTTTGGCCGATGCCGAATCGAGTTGCTCGGCGTGCTTCAGATCTTCTCGTGAGAGTTCGTGATCCTGAATGCTCAGTTCGTGTGCGCTTCGATGATCTGCTTTTCCATGGGCGACTGTTGCGACGGAATGAGAGTGGGTTGCTAAATTGTGAAGTTCTGCGGCCGGATCGTGCGGACTTTGAGGCATGGTGGACTCCTTGTCTGTTTGATGCAAACCGTTACGTTAAGATCGACATTCAATTCATGAAGAAGCGAATGTCCATGAGTGCGGCTGTGCAATTGTGATGGCGCTTCGGGCCGTGTCCTTGTTAGCCAGTTGCACTGCTTCATGTTGAGCAGACGTTCGTTTCTGGCATCTCGATCATCTATTGATTATCATTCTTCCACTCCTCATAGGAGATACGTGGAATCGTCATGAATGCGTCCCGCGTACGTACGTAGTTACCAAGTCCGTTCATGCGGCCGATAGCGTGCAACTCGTCTGCTTTGATGTAAGGCCCTGCCAAATCCACGTACCGGTCTTCAACGTAAATGGAGACAACGCGGCCAAGAATGATCCGGGAGTGACCGACCTCTAACGTCGTAAACTCGCGGCACTCCAGCGCGGCATGCGCCTCGGCAAGTCGCGGCGGCTTCACTACCTGCGATGGCGCTGTTGTAAACTCGGCAAGCTCTACCTCGCTCATTTCGTGCGGGAAATCGATTGCGCAGAGGTTCATCTTTTCGGCAATGTCTTCGGTGACCACATTGACCACAAACTCGCCGGTACGCCGGATGTTGCGAGCCGTGTCCTTGGGAACAAACTTCTGATCTGGGCGGTTCGTAACACCCACGCCAATGATGGGAGGGTCGGTACACAAATAGTTGTAAGCGCTGAAGGGCGCTGCATTCAACCGTCCATCCTCATCCAGACTGGTGATCAGCGCAATCGGGCGCGGGGCCACCAGGCCCACGAGCAGTTTGTAGGCAAGGTGGCTGGGATCGACTTCGAGATCGTAATTCATTGGCTAAATCTTTCCTGACGGTTGACGGTATCCAAACAAATGCGTTCTCAGAAGGCCTGATCCTAATGAGCATGGGACAGCAAAGGCTAATCGCAGAATAGCGCTGGCGGGCTGGTTTCCAGTGTGCATTCCTGCTCATCGTCATTTTCTATGCAGGCATACCGTTATTTGGAGGGTGGTGCACAGGTCCCTTTGCTCCACTCGAATCGCGGCTGCTCATCATTTCATTTGAGTTCTCGATTGCTCTCAAAGTTATGCCGAATTGTACAGTCGCGTACGCATCTAAACGGCCTGTGAGACGGGCAAAGACGCTCGATATAGGGCAATCCGTCATCCCTTACCTCCAGAGGAGTTCTTCAATGTCCGCACATTCTCATGAAAAAGATTCGCAAGCAGCGCGACTCTTGGTCCCCGACGGCTTCTCCCCCGAAGATGTCAAGAACCTCTCCAGCGTGCTCAACGCCTTGCTGGCCGACGCATTTGCTCTTTACCTCAAGACCAAGAATTTCCATTGGCACATGAGCGGACAACACTTCCGCGACTATCATCTGCTTCTGGATGAACAAGCCAGTAAAATCTTCGCCATTACCGATACCATCGCCGAGCGTGTGCGCAAGGTGGGTGGTACCACAATTCGTTCCATCGGTCACATCAAAAGTTTGCAAAGGATCGCTGACAACGACCAGGAGTTTGTTGGTCCAACCGAGATGCTGCGCGAGTTGCTCGGAGACAACAAGACACTGGTGGAAAGTCTGCGCGCGGCGCACGAAGTCACGAGTAAAGCCCGAGAATACGCAACCACCAGCCTGATCGAAATCTGGATCGACGAGGCCGAGCGGCGTGCTTGGTTCCTGTTCGAAGCGACGCGATAAGACATTCTCCTTCCAGCCTTGCGCTCTACAAAGAACGGTCTGCGACCTTACTCGATCTGCAATCAGTGAACGATAAAAAGGCAGTCCTGCACTTCTTACTCAACCGGGGTGAAAGTGCAGGATTGTGATTCCTGACATTGGGCAGTGCGGCACGCGCTTGGCCGATACGAATGGCTCAGCCTTGCGTCGGCCGGCACTGCTGTGTTTCTTTTGGCTTCTTCGGCGTCATGATCGCAAACTCCTGATTGTAGTCCTACCATTCATCGGGAATGTCGGTTAATTTGTCTCTCTTTGCTCGGAATCCAAATCACCGCCAAGACTGACTCGGTATTCTCCTTCGTCCTCCTCCTCCTCGTCAAATTCACTGCCTTCCTGTGTTGCCGCGAACGCCTCTCGCTCCTGTTTATCCCGGCGAACAGTCAGCAGTTGCGTTCCAATCGTGTGTTTCGGCACAAAGCAATAGTTGTAGAACGCCTCGAACAGCGCGACACTCGGAACCCTATTTTGCTCCAAGAGATCGCGGAGATGATGCGTGTATAGAGCGCGGAATGACTCTGGCGTGATGATGTGCGTCAGTTGCTTGCCGGTGAACCGCGTGGTCGCCACAAGCCAATTCTTCTCGATCTAGGCATGAATCTCGGATTTCCTGATGCGAAGAATCCTGGCCAGCGCTTCGACCGAGAAACAATCGCACCGAATGTCTTTCACCTTCAAGCTGTTTCTGCGCAATGCGCAACGAATAGCGTTCGGGCTGCGACCGAGAATGCGCCCGGCCTCTTCTACTGAGTGCGTGGACAGCGTCTCGCGCAGAGTTTCAATTTCTTCTTCCGTCCAGCGGCGATGCTCGCCTCTGCTCTTCAGACCGAATTGGAGAACGAATCGCCAACACGCTTCTCTGGATCGGCCTGTCTGCCGTTGCAAGCGACGAACGAGTTGATCGAGCTTTGGTCCTGATAACACCTGGGCCTGGAGCGCCAACCTTTGCGCCTCCCGACCCCAGACGACGGAAGACCTCTTTCCGTGATCACCAGCCATGGGGACATCTCTTCGCTGGGGAATGCGGAGAAAACCCCTATTGATTTGTCGAGAAACAAATGCTGGGACAATCTGGCTGCTCTATCCCTGCATCTACTAAAGGCACTTTGCCAAGACGTTTGGGGCAGGGAAAAAGAATATTTTTCTTGTAATATTTTCAGTCATGTTCTGGGCTATACTCTTGGCATTGTAGTGGTTACCCCCCGATGCTGAAACTTGCATATGAAACCACGCAGTCGCACATGGCAGGAGCTGACATGGAGTTGGGCCTATTCGACCGGGAACCCGGCGTCGGATCAGAAAATGGAGGCCGCTGTCAATGCAGCCCGGCCTTACGCGATTCTGTGCGTCTGGACATTCCTCAACGATCACGCCGCCGCTTACGACATCATGGACCATGCTGTTGAGAATGTTACGGGCTATATCGTTCGTCATCCGGATTGCTCAGAGAAGAAATTGCTGTTGCGCACCAAGAGCGTGATCAAACGCCGCGCGCGGCAGCAGTCCACAAAGCGGAATCGAGAGATTCAATTTGGCTCTCTCATTGACATGGAAAAGTTGTATATTGGACAACCAGAAGCAGAGTTGAGGGTCTACGCAATCGAGATCTTCAAGCGCCTTTCCCCGTTCGCACAATCAATCGCAAATAGGCGCTCGCTGGGGTACTCGTGGCGGAAGATCGCCGAGGATCTTGAAATGGACCACACTGCTGTTCGGCGTGCATATTTCCGGGAGATGGAGTCGTTGCTCCATGATCTCTCCCAACCTGGAGAATTGTCTCAATGTTGATGAAATTGCGTTGGTTCTCTCGTGCCGAAGATCGCCTTGATGCATGGGTCACAAGGCGCCATCAAGAACTTGTGCTCGACGGGAGAACTGCGCCTATCGGCCCTTGTCCTGACGAAATGTTTTTGGAAGGCATTGCCAGACAGTCCAAGCAAATTGTCCTGTCAGACCCGAGAGTCGATCATGCAGCGAACTGTCCTGTCTGCATGAGTCGGTTGCTTGAACTGCGGTCCCGCCATCAGTCGCGCCGGCGAAGACTGGTGTTTACCGCCGCTGTTGGTTGTTGTCTCCTGCTTGTCTCCGCATTCGTCGTAGTGTCGTGGCGCGGATCGAACATGCCGCACCAGGCCAACACTATGGCGGCGATTCCTGAGACCATCGACCTATCGAATGCCGGGACGCTTCGGAGCATTCCATCCAACTCAGCCGAACCAAGTTTGTTGCAATCGGTGTCGTTACCGGCTGCATTGGTCAAGGTGAGAATCGTCCTCCCCCGCTACAGCAGACCTGGTCATTACATGATCGCTGTCACGCGCGATCAGACGGCCAATGACCCACTGGCCCACGGTAATGCAACCTCAATCGGTAGTGGAGACCGGGAAGAGGTCTCAGTTGATCTTGACCTGCGGAAATCCAAACCGGGGGCCTATTATCTTTCGACGACCCATGAGCAGGATCAGGCGTCTTACTGCTATCCGCTTCAAATCAAGTGATAGGGCGGCGGACGTGATCCTGAAAATGCGAGTTGGACTGCAACAATCGAAGAACAAAACGCGTGATAAGCAATTTTGGTTGACGCCTGTCGACCTATCGACCCCAATCGTTTTCGGAAAATTCGTCCGGTACGTGGTCAGTCCAATGGTTTTGTATTCATATCGCTGAATGGTATTGCGCGGGTAATTGAAAGCGCTTCGGCGTGGGGTGGACGCGACCAAAAATCGATCCGGAGTCCCATGGGGACAGCACATCATGATCCCATGAATCCTAAATCCTTCACTCTATTCGCAACATACCACGAAATCCCTGCCCTCATGTTCTCTCCTCAATGAGCCAGATGGACGAAGTCTCGGGGGCGCATCAGTTTCTCCAGGTAGCGGGATTTCATTTGCTTGCTGGCCATGATTTGCATGACGGGGGGAGCATGAGAATCACACCCAGAATGGCCGCCATGGCACGATGATTCCAGTGGGCTTGATTGTCGAAGATCAGGTTCTGCAGCTTGCCTCGCTCGATAGCCATCAGCACGGCGCGGTGAATCGTGCCGACAAGGCACTGAATGAGAGAGTATCATTCTGAGATGTACCTTGCGTTGAAGATGAGTCGTGTTATCACAAGAAAGAGTGGAATCGATGGTTCCTCCCCAAAAGACGCGTGATTTGGCGCGCAGCCTCGTTGCATCTGAGGCCGATGCACGTGCAACCAGCCTGCATATCAAGCCTGCAACTGTACGCGCCTATGAGAAGCTGCGTCGGCAACTGAGCGCGCCTGTGGGCGTAGACGGCTTTCAATTGCTTGCATCGCGCGCTTTGGCCCTTGCCAAGTCACAGTCTCCCAGGCTCAGCGCAGTACAGGTCACAGCAAGTGGTGAATTGCATGGTCTGAGTGACGTTGAATTGCAAAAGGGCACAGGTGCGGATGAGGACGACGAGGCCGGAGTCCTTTTGATTACGCAGTTGATTGGGCTGTTTCTTACCTTCCTTGGCGAGGCAACAACTCTGCGTTTAATCGAAGATTTGCGTCTTCAGGTTGACGCCAGGAAAGAGTTGGTCGCGGCCGCAGTAGTAGACACGTCAGCCTCAGCAGTCGATGAACCGGCAATGGCTGCAGCATTTGAAGACCTACTGCTGGAAATCAACCGCTTGCGGAGTGTGAGCGATCATATCGAAGCCCTCGCAGACAAACATTCCGACATGGAGCAAGGGCTTGCAAGCGTTGTGGGCAACATCCGCAATATCGCTACTGTATTGGACATATTCACCCTCATCCGAAGCAAGGCAGGCGGCCCGCAAGATGAGATTCCAGGCCTGCAAACGAATCGCTACATGAATTGATTTCCAACACTGGCATTTGAGTCTACATTGAAGACCGGTAGGCAGATAATCCAATGGTTCGGTATCTTGCGATATGATGGAACCGTCTCCTTGATCCTTCGTGAAGTGCTTGACGGATCTCTGAATCTCAACCCTGGAATGATGCTGAATTGAAAATGACGATTTCCCCAGAGATGCGAGATTTGGCCCAGCGACTTCTTACCTATGAAGCCGAAGTGGACAAGAGTTCCACGCCAATGGAGTCTTCCACCCTTCGCACCTATGAGAGATTGCGCCAGTGCCTTGTGGCCATCGCGGGCGTGGCTGCCTTTCAATCGATCGCGGCCCGTGCTTTGACGCTCGCCCAGGCGGAAGTTCCCAGTCTATGCTCGGTGCGGGTTGCTGCAGACGGGGCCTTGCAGGGGCTGAGCAACGTTGAGCCTCAGGGCACTATGGGCAAGGATCAGGCTGATAACCAGCAGTCAGGCGAAGACCCGCCTGGTGAAGATGGAGCCATTCTCATCGCCCGCATTCTTGGTCTGCTTCTTACATTCCTTGGGGAAGCATTAACGTTAAGCCTGTTGCGCGATGCGTGGCCGAATGCAGCCTTCGATGATCGCAATTCGGGGAACGGGAGAAAATCATGACCGCAGAAGATAAAGTGAAAATCAATAAACTGCCTACCGGTGTTTCGGGCCTCGATGAAATTGTCGGCGGCGGGCTTCCCGAATTCTCGTTCAATATCATCGCCGGCGCTCCCGGCAGCGGGAAGACAACGCTGGCGCATCAGTTCGTCTTTGCCAATGCGACCCCGGAGAGACCGGCACTGTACTTCACCGTCCTCGGCGAGTCAGCAATCAAGATGCTGCGCTACCAGCAACAGTACACTTTCTTTGATTCCTCTTTACTGCCAAGTTCGATTCGCTTCATCAATCTAAGCCAGGTTGTTCTGGAAAAGGATTTGGGCGCAGTTCTCGATGAGATTACCAAGGAAGTTACAAAGTCCAACCCTGCTGTCGTGGTCGTGGACTCATTCCGTACCATGGTTCGTGGACCACAGGATGGAATGGACTTGCAAGCTTTCATTCAGCGATTAGCACTGTTTTTGGCAAGCTGGCAGGCGACGACTTTTCTGATTGGTGAATATGCCGAGGAAGAGTTGCGCGACAACCCGATTTTCACCGTTGCCGATGGGTTGTTCTGGCTGCGCCAGACGACTGAGCGCAACTCCATTGTGCGCAAGCTGCAGATCGTTAAACTGCGTGGTCAGGCGTCAGTGCCTGGATTGCATACGTTCCGCATCACCAACGCCGGAGTGCAAGCCTTCTCGCGCACCTTTGGATTGACAGCCGGCAGGAGGAGCGCGCTCGGCCTGAAACGTCTTTCCTTCGGCATTCCAGAGATGGATAAGATGCTGGATGGGGGCGTGCGCGAAGGAGACAGTGTTCTGGTAGCAGGGTCTTCGGGAACGGGAAAATCAGTTCTGGCAACCCAGTTCATCGCCGAGGGAATTCGCCAGGGAGAGTCAGGAATTGTCGCTGTCTTTGAAGAGCGCCCGCAGGCCTATGCTGAGCGGGCCGCTACTTTAGGTTTGGATTTGGAAAAGCCGCAGAACGAGGGAAAGCTGGAAATTCTCTACCTCCGCCCCCTTGATCTTTCTGTAGACGAAACCATGCACTCGATACTTTCTGCCGTACAGAAGGTCGGCGCCAAGCGTTTGGTGATCGATTCCCTGGCGGGTTTTGAAATGGCTCTTTCACCCGGTTTTCGCGCTGATTTTCGCGAGTCACTCTACCGGATGATCTTCGCGTTGACCGGAATCGGTGTGACGATTTTGAGCACAGTAGAAGTCGATGAGTCTTTCATCGAATTTCCTTTCAGCACTTACTCAATATCATTCTTGACCGATGACATCATTCGGCTTCGCTACGTATCCATCGATGGTCAGCTACGCAAGATTATGACCGTGATCAAGATGCGGGGCGGAAACCACGCCAAGGATATTCGCGAGTATGAGATTACATACCGGGGCGTAGTGCTCCTCGACACGCGACTCACAGAGTATCAAGGGCTCATCGGAGGGCTGCCAGTCCATAACGGCCGAACCATCAGGCAGGAAGATACATTGCTGGATTCAGGAGTCGAGAGGAACAACTAAGGCAACGCGCAGGCAGCCTTCCGTGAGCTCTGGATATCCGAGGACAGGCTCAATCACCACGCCCGATTCAGGCCCATGCAGCGCGGATCCTCCATCTCAGTCACTGCGATCCTGCACCTGGAATCTTCCATCTCTATTGACCCACCGCAGCACAGGTCCTTATATCGAGGATACATCTCGACCACCACGCCAGGGATCAGTCCTTTGCACCTCAGGTCTTCCGATCTCATCGCGTAATTCTGCACTGGGATTCTTCCATATCATTCACCATCCTCTTTGACATACTCCTGGCAGGATTGCTCATCCAGTCACAGAGCTGGCATCAAGTAGAGTCGATCAGTCGAGTATGAGAGAAAGAGACGACTTGCTTGGCGCAAAGGTTCCGTAAAATCAAACACGATGAGCTTTTTCATTTATCTCCCAGTCTGAGATACTGTTACGCGGATGATTTCCGGCAGATGGAAGTAGGGATTCAATTCGCAGTGCTCGCAGGCATCGCAGGTTGACGATGGCCATTTGGAACCCACGCCAGATCGCCACTCAAAATGTAGATAGCGAGCGCCGCAGCCATGAAGACAGCGCCAATCCAGAAGCGCCAGTCACGATGCATCCGTCTCCAGTAAGGACCGGGATCAGGCTCACCCCTGTCGCCGCTATTTCCTTCCAGGTTGTGCTTGCTTCCAGTCATTTCGTCTCCATCTCTTGGGAGTATTCGCCGCGCCGCGCAGCCTGATTGCAGCGGGCACGATGATACAAAGCTCGCTGGGCTACCGCGACGTTGGCTTGGTGCCATTCCAAATCT
>Ga0187851_10003099_pt1 | contig 14220 bp, 8 predicted proteins | sample June2016WEW_6_10_FD_132997 | JGI IMG/M metagenome (GOLD analysis project Ga0187851, IMG submission 132997) | Peatland microbial communities from SPRUCE experiment site at the Marcell Experimental Forest, Minnesota, USA - June2016WEW_6_10 | ecosystem: Environmental > Terrestrial > Soil > Wetlands...
ATGCGGAGGTCTTTCTGGCGCTGCACGGCTGGGAACCCTATCTGGGGAGCCAAGGCGATGAAGGCAACCTTGAAGTCACGTACCCTGTTTATTCCATCAACAGTCGCGCCCTCGGTTCCGGCGAACCGGTGCGAGTGAAGGAAGGGCAAAAGGTGCTGTTCCGCATGTTAAACGCCAGCGCCACCGAACAGCACCGCATCAGTTTGCCCGGTCACCAGTTCAAAGTCGTCAGTCTGGACGGGAACACCGTGCCCGTGCCGCGCGAGGTGGACGTGATCGAAATGGGTCCGGCCGAGCGCGTGGATGCCGTCGTTACAATGCATCAGCCTGGCGTCTGGATTCTTGGAGAAGCGGATGATCAAGTGCGGAACGCGGGCTTGGGTGTCGTGCTGGAATATGCGAATCGCAGCGGAGCGCCGCGGTGGACCCGGCCGGCAACCACACCGTGGAACTACACGATGTTTGGGCAAGAAGCGAAGAGTCCAGAACCAGCAGGCGGCATTGTGCCGCTCGTGTTCCGCAAGAAATTCGCGGGCAACCGCTGGGTGGATCACTGGACCATCAACGGCAAGTCCTTTCCCAAGACCGATCCTATTCGCGTACGTGCCAATTCTCGGTACCGCCTTCGGTTCGATAACCAAAGCGACGAAGCACACCCGGTCCACTTGCACCGGCACACCTTCGAATTGACCAAATTCGACGGAAAAGCAACCGCCGGCGTCTTGAAAGACGTGGTCGTCGTGCCCGCCCGGCAGCAGGTCGAGGCGGATTTCACGGCCGACAATCCCGGCCCGACACTTTTTCACTGTCACCAGCAATTGCATATGGACTACGGCTTCATGGCGATGTTCGATTACGTGTGAATGAAATGCGGGAGGCAGATTTCTGCTCCTGTCGCCCCAAGAGGCGCTTCGCCGGCCGGAAGCCTCGGACCGGACGGGAGTCGGTATAGGGCCGGGTGCGACCGACAGCGATCGCGAAGGCCGGTTTCTGGTTGGTGAGATGGAAGAGAAAGGACTTTATCCTTGCTATTTTGCCCAAAAGCCGTGCGCAAACCTAAAACCTCAGTCCGACGGCGCTGCTGAGGAATCGGGCGATGGGGGACAGCTTGCGGCAGGCGGCGACAAAAAGCGACATGAACTTGGGGCTGCAGACTTGATTGTCGGTGAAGTCCACGGCGCCGCCGATGTCGCGAAGCTTGAGGTCTTCGGCGAATGGGTGGTGCGCGGGGAAGCCGCGGGGGGGGCGGATGAGCTTGCCTGCATCATCCCAGTTGAGAAGCTTGCTAACGGCATTCCAGTCCGCCGGACGAGATACGATGGCGGTGCGGACTTTGAGCAGGGTCGGCGAATCGGGGTGCCACAGGCCGCACGCGCCGAAACAGCCGCCTCGCTCAAGATGGAGATAAAAACCCGGAGAGCGCACGTCCTTGCCTCGGTGCGAGAAGCGCATGGCCACGTGAGTCTTGTAGGGCCGCTTGTCGAACGAGAAGCGCGTGTCGCGGTAGATACGAAACAGAGAGCCGCGCGACGGGCTGGGATCGGCGATGAGATGAGGTGAAATTTCGTATAGGGGCGCGGCGAAATCGGTGAGAAACCGCAAAGCTGGCTGGCGCACGCAGGTCTCGAATTGGTCCTTGTGGGCGAGGAACCAGTCGCGGTTGTTATTGCGCTTGAGACGGGAGAGAAACCCGAACAGTTCGGCGGTGAAGTAGACGGGCATCGGGATAAGGTAAGAAAGGGCTGCGTAAAAGTAAAGGGCAATAGCTTCAACCCGAAACGACAGACTGAGTGGCGCCTGTCGGAAGGGCCCGATTGGCGGCCGCGCCGCGCGCCGGAATCAGACGTGTGGCTCGGACTCGTGGGAGATGCGATCGAATTGCTGTCGGCAGTGCTTGCCCTTGGCCAATTTGACCCAGACTGGAAGGCATATCCTCGGCCTCGTAGACGGCGGCGCCCATGCCGCACCACTCAGCTTCCCGTCCATGGGGTCATGCGGGAGGATTGGACTGATGATGGGCGCCGGCGGGATGTGGTCTGCAAGATACAAGGATGTGGCGAGCCGTCATCGACTCGAATGCCGCGTCACCAGGACGGAATGCAACCGACACCGCAGTTGTCGAGGAGGTCCCGGAGTCGGGGTGATACCGAACGGCGGCGAGGGCGGCGAACAAGAGCTGTAGCGGCGTCCGCCACAGGCGAATGTCGCATGGCGAGGCCGAACTGTAAGGCCGGTGTAAACCTGCGACACGAACTTCGATCGCTCTATCTTCCGAATAACAATCGTTCCAGGACGGGACCGAGAGCCAAGGCTGGAAGATAGCTCAGAGCCACCATGGTTATCAAGCAGGTTGCGAGTAGGATCCCGAACGAAAGCGAATGGGTCGGAAGCGTGCCCGACGAAGAAGGAGTATTTCGCTGACGAGCAAATAGAGCGGCGAATGCCAACGCGGGAATTGCCAAGGCAAACCTGCCCGCGCTCATGGCTAAGGCTGTGGTGAGGTTGTAAAAGGGGGTGTTCGCATTCAGAGCGGCAAAGCTTTGGCCATTGTTGGCGAAGCAGGAGGTGTAGGCGAACAGGATCTCGGTGAAGCCATGGGGGCCGCCGTTGATCGTCAAAGCGGAGAGCCCCGACCGGGTGCTGACGGCTATCGCCGTGAGTGGAAGGACGACCAGCGGAGCGGCCAGAGCGTAGAGCATGATCATCTTGTTCTCCGCCGGACCTATTTTCTTCCCCAGGTATTCCGGAGTGCGTCCAACCATCAGTCCAGCCAGGAAGACAGCGACCGCCGCCGCCATGGCCATGCTGTAGAAACCTGAGCCCAGTCCTCCGAATACGAGCTCTCCCAGCAGCATGTTGACCAGCAAAACCATGCCGCCGAGCGAGGTGTAGCTGTCATGCATTGAGTTATTTGATCCGGTGGCCGTGTTCGAGGTAACGATAGCCGCAAGAGTCGAACCCCCTGTGCCGAAGCGGACTTCCTTGCCTTCCATATTCCCACCAGACTGGAGAGGGCTATTTCGAAAATCTACATTCCCGACGCGGGGAATGCCCTGTTGTTCAAAGTGCTGTACGAAGACCAGTCCAGCGATGAAGAAAAAAACCATCACAGCATACAAGAGCCATCCCTGTCGAGGTTGGCCAACCATCCTGCCGAACGTGTTGGTAAACGCCGCAGGCAGCAGTACGATCGCCAACATTTCGAGAAAGTTCGCCAGGGGCGTGGGGTTCTCGTAGGGATGGGCGCCATTCGCGTTGAAAAATCCCCCGCCGTTCGTGCCGAGATTCTTGATGACCTCCAGCGCGGCTACCGGACCCTGTGGTATGACCTGATGGCCGCCCTCGACGGTGGTGACGACCGCATAGCGGTGGAAGTTCATGGGAACCCCCTGCCACACGAGCAACAAGGCACCGAGCAATGCTCCCGGTAAGAGGATCCAGAGCAGGGCGCGCGTCAGATCAACCCAAAAGTTGCCGAGCGTCTGGGAGAGCTGTCGGGCGAGACCACGGATGAAGGCAACACCGACGGCCAATCCAGCGGCGCCCGCCAGGAAATTCTGCGCGCAGAGTCCCGCCATCTGGCTGAAATAACTCATCGTGTTCTCGCCCGAGTAGGCCTGCCAGGTGGTGGTCGTCGAGAAACTGATGGCCGTGTTCAGCGCAAGGTCAGCGGTTAACGGCGTGGTGTGGTACTGCGGGAAGAACCAGGGAAGGAATCGCTGCATTCTGAGAATGGCGTACAACAGGAGCGTGCCGGCAATGCCAAAGAGCACAAAACTGGTCGCGTATTCCTTGCCGGTCATCTCCAGATCAGGATCCACCCTAGTAATGCGATAGAGAAGTCTCTCAACGGGAAGACACAAACGGTCAAGTGGGGTCCGTTGCCTGGAGAAGACGCGCTCCAAGTAGCCGCCCAGGGGTTTCACCAGTGTGGTGACGATGAACGCGAACATCACGTACTGAACGGCGCTGTAGAAATCCACTGGCCCTACTCAACCGCATCACGACCGATGCGTTGGCAAACAATTAGTGGGTCCCGGAACGCATGACACCACCTGCGGCCCTGCTGGAAGCATTTTAGTGCCGCGCCGGTGTGTTTGTAAGGCAACTAGTTTTCCCCGAGCGACGGATCGCCGGGGAGCGAAGGAATCAACGATGGCAACGGCGGCCACAAGACGAAAGCGCCGGCCTCCAGCGCGTGTTGGAAGAAGCTCGTCACCGACTCGCTCGCCACTTCCTCAACAATTCCGTTCTCCAATTGGATGAAGCCGCCAACTTCTCCTCTTGATTACCTGATAATTGCAGGTTCGACTCGTTATGGTACCGCGCTGGCACGCTGCGCCTCGCGCCCGCGAGCGGGTGGAATCCCTTCCCAACTGCGGAATGCACGAACAAAGGAGTTCCAGTCTTCTTATCCGAGAAGGTAATACCCGGCGCATCTGCAGCAGAGAGTCAATCGTTGACCTTTGCGGCCCCGGCGAATCAGGCCGCTTTCGGGTCTACCTTAGATTGGATGATTCGGGAGCTCCAAGGATTTCGACATGGCTGCAAAGGAGAGCGCACCAAAAACCACGATCAACCTTTTCCAGGCCTCGGTCGCGCTTTTTGCGTCAAATCGCGCCTCGGCCGGAGTTCTCGTCCAGGCTCGCCATCCCGCTGGTTTCGAGCTTCCTCGAAACGGCACCTCCAGCGGAGAGAGTTCGAGTCCAAGACGGACATACCTTTGCCGCGATTCCAAATCGCTCTGCCTCCCCGGCTAGACGCGGCCTGTTTTCGGTTTGGATGGGGATGAATTGCCGGGAGCCGTAATCGAACCGGAGCCCGCGTGGTGCGCTCATGGCCCTCGACGCCCCGGCAGGACCTCCGCAACTTTTTCGCAGATACTTTCGAGTTCCGGCGCATCCTGTCAAGGCGGACGAGCGTCAGATGAGTGATGGCGTAAGCGGGAAACCGTTGACCAATCGCCGACATCGTTGGAGGAGAATCTTGAAACTCAGCAGCCACACGCATTCTCTAATCACCCCAGTTTGTTTCTTTTCGTTGATCTTTCTGGCCATCTTGCCGGCTTCGATTCTGCGGGCCCAAGACTCGCACTTTCATAATGCGCCTCCGTCGAGCTCTCAGCTGAAGAACCGGTATGCTGGCAAGCCGGCAGCGATTGCGGCTGGTTCCAGGCTTTACGACGTGAACTGTGCTTCCTGTCATGGAATGGGCGGACGCGGAACCGGGAATATCCCGGCACTATCCCAAGGGGCCTCGCAATCCGCGCCGGACGGAGAGGTCTTCTGGTTCATCACAACCGGATCCGTCGCCAACGGGATGCCATCTTGGACCGGCATGTCTGAGCAAGAACGATGGCAGCTCGTCGCGTACCTGAAATCATTGCAGAATTCGACCAACGCGGTGAGGACCGAGTCCCTACCCACGAGCGTGACACCCGTCAAGACGAATGCTCCGCCACCGCCGACACCCTTCGAGGATTTTCGCTATGAGGAGCCGGGAAAAGCCCGCAAAATAACCGCGCAAGACCTTCCCGCGCCATACGCAACCGCTGCGGCGAACAACGGACCGAGGGTGGTGGCGCGTCCGCCGGATGCATGGCCGAAAGCTCCGGCCGGATTCAGCGTACAGCAATACGCCACCGGACTGGATAATCCGAGACTGCTGCGGACGGCCCCCAATGGCGACATTTTCCTGGCAGAAAGCAGCAGCGGAAAAATCAGAGTGTTTCGCGGAATTACCCGAGAGGGCAAACCGGAGCAGGCTGGCACCTTCGCCACCGACCTCAACCAGCCTTATGGCATCGCCTTCTATCCTCCCGGAGACAACCCGCAATGGGTGTACGTCGGCGATACCGATGCAGTCGTCCGGTTCCCGTATCAGAACGGGGACTGGAAGGCCAGCACACCGGCGCAGCACATCGCGGACCTACCTCATGGCGGAGGACACTGGACCCGCGACATCCAGTTCACAAATGACGGTAAGAAAATGTTCGTAGCCGTTGGATCGGCGTCGAATGTCGACGATCCTGACACCACGAAGTCGGAAAACCATCGAGCCGACATCCTGGAGTTCGACCCTGACGGCTCCGGAATGCAAGTTTACGCCTACGGAATCCGAAATGCCGGAGGTGGGCTGGCGATCAATCCCAAGACCGGTGAGCTGTGGTGCTCGGTCAACGAACGGGACGGATTGGGGGATAATCTTGTGCCCGACTACATCACCCATGTTGAGCAAGGTGGTTTCTATGGCTGGCCGTGGTGGTACATAGGGGGCCATCAGGACCCGCGCCATGTGGGCAAACATCCGGAGTTGAGGGACAAGGTCGTCGTGCCCGACGTACTGTTGCAGCCTCACAACGCTTCGCTGGAGATGACGTTTTATGAAGGTATGCTATTTCCCGCTGATTCTCAGGGAGACATTTTTGCTTCCGAGCATGGGTCATGGAACCGGTCGGTGCGCGCCGGATATGAAGTCATTCGCGTTCCATTGCACCAGACAGGTAGAGCCAGTGGCGAGTACCAAGATTTCCTGACTGGATTTGTTGTCGACAATGGCCACGTCTGGGGAAGACCGGTCGGCATTACCGTCGCTCACGACGGGTCGCTTTTGGTCAGCGACGACGGTTCGAACTCCATCTGGCGCATTTCCTATGCGGGACCCCATGGTCAGAATCGCGAACCGGGCAAGGCTGGACCTGACTCAAAGAAAGCATCGAAGTGAAGGAGGCGGGAAAAACGGCGAACCTGCGGAGATGCGATGATGAACAACAGAAACATCGCGGAAAACGCGGCTGGGAATCCAATACCAGAGTGGCCGGGATTTCCGAAAGAGCCGATCGTCTGGCCCGGTCGCGAGATCTGACGTTGCATTCTGATCTGGGACCAACCATGCCTGACATGTCCGGAGGCGAGGTCGTCACCTGATTGCTGCGAACACACCGGATCGTTCTTGCCCCCGACCTTCGAGTACCTGTGTATGTTGCTGTGCAAAAACGGAAAGAATTTAATCCCTCGTTCATTAACCGGCAACGATTCAATGGGTTGCGTTTCCGGTTTTGAACCGGTCGTAGGCCGCCGATTGCACTGAAAACGGGCGTTGACAATCTTCGAGCAAGTCTCTAAGGTTGCTTCCGTCGACGGCTGAAAGGGTTGGCTTAATTAAACTTTTGCCAGTCCGAAGTAGGCTGAGTGATCGGCTCGGAAGGGTAACCCGACGGGCAGCCAGACCTGAAAAAACCGACGGCTCTGCGAGGAGCAGTTGGGGTTTGGGACCGCGAAAGCGGTGATCGCATCAAGGGCTGTGACGGTGCATGTCTCCACGCTGCTGGCTTCCTCGCAGGAGTTGACGGCTAGAGCATAACCAATGTCACAGCCTTTCTCTTTTGCTATCCTTACGGCTTCGGTAGTTCTCCCGCGATAGGTTTCCAGGCGAATCTCGAATTGTCTCTGCCCCCATTTTCAGCGGGCATGGTGGATGACCGGACTCCGCCGAGAGACCAGGCGACGGCAGGACCCCTGATTGCGACTTCGCTTCTCGATATCTCGCCGGAAATGTTCTACCACTGTGAACGACGCACTGTTGTCATTGCCCTGTCCAGTCCCTATGCCATGTCCAAGTAGTGCTGCGGCAGCCGGCACTTGACGGTCAGGGGAGTCCATAACCGGAGATCCAGCAAGAGGGGATCGACTCCGTCAGTCAGCCCCCGAGCCGGAACCACCACGCAGGTACCTGGGTGCGCTGTAATTGTGCTATCTTGTGGTCCGCAATGAAATCGTTGCGCATGATACTTTGCTCGGCTTTGTTGGCCGCTCCCCTTGCCACTTTTGCCCAGTCTAGGCCTGTCGCGAGCAGTGGTCCTCCCGCAACCCAGTCCGCTCCGTCCCCAACTTCGGACCCCGGCGCGTTTTACCATCTGGGTCCTGACTCGCTGCCGCAGGAAGCGGTCCCCAAAGGTGAAATCCGCGGCCCATTCACGCTGCCGAGCAATGCTTATCCGGGCACGCAGCATACCTACTGGATTTATGTTCCGGCGCAGTATGATTCAGCCTTCCCGGCGAGCCTGATGATCTACAACGACGGACAAGCCTTCATGAATCCTGACGGCGATATGCGAGCGCAAAACGTGATGGATAATCTCATCTTCCGGCGTGAGCTGCCGGTGATGATCGGCGTCTTCATTAACCCCGGCCGGCGCCCGGATCAACCCGAGCCCACCCCGAGCGACTGGGGCGACCGCACCACGAATCGGCCCACCGAATACAATTCGCTCGACGACAAGTACGCCCGCGTCATTGTGGACGAACTCATGCCGGTCCTTTACAAGAACTACAACATTTCGAAAGACCCGGAACAACACGGCATCGGCGGGTCAAGCTCGGGCGCCATCGCCGGTTTCACCGTCGCGTGGCAACGTCCGAACCAATTCCGCAAGGTCCTCAGTAACGTCGGCAGCTTTGTGGATCTGCGCGGGGGCAATGCCTACCCCGATCTCATCCGCAACAGCGACCACAAGCCACTTCGTGTCTTTCTCTGCGATGGACGGAACGATAACCGCGGCCAACGCCCCGGGGAAGACTACAACCAGACCCGCGACTGGTTTTATCAGAATGTACAGATGATGCAGGCCCTCTCAGCCAAAGGCTACGACGTGAACTACTCCTGGGGGATGAACCAGCACGGCCAGAAGATGGGCGGAGCAATTTTGCCGGAAATGATGCGCTGGCTCTGGCGCGATCACGAGTTCTCAAGCGATCCGAAAAACTTGGTGGAGAGATCCTTTAACCTGCCCAAGAACAGTGGCGAAAAGCGCTAGATGTAAGTTGTTGCTGTACGCCTGAACCGCTGAGACTTCCTGCCTTCATGTTGCGCAACCAGGTCCGACTGGCTCCTCCGGTCGCCGGTCAAAACACCAGCCCTGCGTTCAAGCACCAGCCTGCCTGGCTAAAGATCTTGGCTCCGGTCGAACTCAGCCACTCTGGCGGGTGAGTGATTGGTGATTGCATCCCGGCACACAGTAGATCGTGGCCATGCCAGCGCATGGCAGTGACGAGTGATGAGGTCCATGAATTGTCCGGCGCCGACCGATGGTCTTTGCGCGAAGCGTAGTGATTCTGAACCGAGCCCCACCATACGGCTCGGTAAAAACCTGCGACCTAGGCCCTAATTTCATCGATCAAGAGCTAAAATAGCGAGCTGATTCCCACGGCTGTAGACAGTCTCGAGGACGCAGGGAACGCCGATGGGAATTCTGCACCTTCATGAAGGGCGGCCCAACGAGGGGAGCTGAAATCAAAAGATGGCAAAATTCCTGCTTACGCTCCTGGTCGTCTATCTCAGCGCAGCATGGGCTGAGAATTCGCCTGTTGTATTGGACCGCGAAGGCAGCACCATTGTTTTGGAGCCCTATGCAGCGAACATCATTCGCGTGACGCTCAGCAGGAACAAGGATCAGGCCGTGGCCTCGCCCGGATATGGCTTCATCGCGACTCCGACGACAAAAGGATGGTCACCACAGCAGAGCGCAGGAGGCTATATTTACCGTTCTGCCCGCCTGGTCGTCACCGTCGCCGCGAACCCTCCGTGGCACCCCAAGGCCACCCAAGTCGATATCAGCAAGTTCTTCAGCGGTTCCACCCCACGGATTGCCATTTCGCTCCGAACGCCGGAAGGCAAAACACTGCTGCAAATGACGAACTGGTGGATGTCGGTGCCCAACCACAAAGATGGCAACGCCGCGATCTCGTATGACAAGCGGTCGTCCGACTCGTCCTTCTATCAGGTGGGAGCCACGTTTGTTTCGCCCGATGACGAGCATTATTACGGCCTTGGCCAGAATCAAGAAGGCTTTCTCGACCATCGCGGGCATCGCATCGAATGCTGGCATAACTACACCGCGACGGCGGCTCCGAGCGTGTGTGTCCCGTTCATGGTGACGAATTATGGTTATGGAATCATCTGGGACAATCCCTCCAAGACTGTGATTGAGCCAGGATTCAACGAGCGAACAAGTTGGACATCGGAGGTCGGCGACCGGGTGTCGTTCTTCGTGATCGCCGGCGGCACGTTAAACGAGATCTACGCGGGATACCGGCTTCTCACTGGTGCCACGCCCATGCTGCCGAAGGCGGCTTACGGCTACATTCAATGCAAGCAACGTTACGCGTCGCAGGACGAAGTGCTGGCCGTTGCCAAGGGGTACCGCGAGCGACATCTTCCGGCCGACATCCTGGTAGTGGACTGGTTCTATTACTCCAAGATGGGAGAGATGGATTTTGTCCCAGACAAATGGCCGGACCCAGCGGCGATGAATCGACAGCTCCACGAAATGGGTTTTGAGACGATGATCAGCGTGTGGCCTCGGTTTGCCAATGGCTCCCGTTACTATGATTTCCTGACGAAGAAAGGCTGGTTTGAGCACCTCGCCGACGGGACACCTACGGACGGTCTTCCCTATGACCGCGCGGGGTCCGACATCGATACGACCAATCCAGAGGCGGCGCGCTGGTTCTGGGAAACAATCCGCGACAACATACTCAGTAAAGGCTTCGATTTTATCTGGGCGGATGAAACCGAGCCCGACTTGCCGCCGAACGGCAGTTACTTCTCGGTGGGGCCGGGCACACGCTACTTCAACATCTATCCTTTGGTTCACACCGCTGCTATCTATGATGGTTTCCGCCGCGATATGCGTTATCGCGCACTGATTCTTTCTCGCGATGCTTACCTGGGAGCACAGCGCAACGGAAGCATGTTCTGGTCGTCGGACATTTACCCGACGTGGGACACGCTCAAGCGCCAGGTCCCGACGGGGCTGGATTTTACGGCCTCTGGCATTGCCTATTGGACCCAGGATATCGGCGGCTGGCAATATTTGCCTGACGAGCATCATCCCGCCCATCCGGCACTCCTCGACCCTTCCGACGCGAGAGACAATGTCGGCGGATACGACGACTATCCCGAGCTTTATACACGCTGGTTCGAATATGCGGCGTTTCTTCCGATCTTCCGGGCACATGGAAGCCGCACTTATAACGAAGTCTGGTCGTACGGAAAACAGGCAGAGCCAATTCTAGAGAAGTATCTGCGGCTTCGCTACCGACTCATCCCTTACATCTATTCACTCGGCTACCAAACGTACCAGACAGGTGCACCCTTCATGCGCGCCCTGTTCATGGATTTTCCCAATGACCCGAAAGTGGCCGACTTGCGAGACGAATACATGTTTGGCCCAGCGTTTCTGGTGGCTCCGGTAACCGAACAGGGCCTGACCAGCCGTACCGTTTACCTTCCCGCCGGCACAGACTGGTACAACTATTGGACGAACGAACGCCTGCACGGTGGCGAAGCGATTCAGGTCGATGCTCCCATTGACACACTACCTCTGTTTGTTCGCGCCGGTTCGGTCCTACCTTTGGGAGACGCAATTGAGAGCACCAGTCAGCGACAAAGAATCACCGAGTTACGGGTCTATCCCGGAGCGGACGCCGAGTTCAGCCTCTATCAGGATGATGGTAGGACGTATCTCTACGAAAAGGGAGACACAAGTATCACTCGCCTGCACTGGAACGACGCGGCGCACCAACTGACCCACCAAGGTGCCGAGGCATGGACGGAACCGGACTCCGAAATCGTTGACGTGATTGGGCGCAGATAGGCGGGCCGCGCAGAGGTGGGCCGCAAACCACCTCAGTCATCAGCTAGGTTGTCCCTTGCATCGTCCAGGCTCATCCAACAGCTTGCGTCCCGCTCTTCCCGCTCGTGCAGGCCCGCCAAAAGATGTCCGCTTCCAAACCGGCCATCCGGGGCAACGTTAGGAAACGGACACGACTGCAAAGGGCTTCATGCACGCGCCTTATCGATCATCGCCTCCCAGATGCCTTGGGATTTGAGGACCAGTTCAACGGCTTCGCGGATCGCACCGTGGCCTGCCTGGGCTCTCGTCGTGTAATGTGCGGCGTTCTTGACCTCTGGGACAGCGTTACCCACCGCAACAGCGAGGCCCGCGCGGTGCATCAGAGGAATATCCGGAAGGTCATCGCCGACATAGGCGACGGCAGAGTCGGAGACGCCCGCTTTTTTGAGGATTTCTTCATATGCCGGCATCTTGACCGGCTGTTTCATGTAGATAAATTCCATCTTCATTTCGTTGGCGCGACGGAGAAGGGCAGCACTTTCGCGACCTGTGATACAGCCCGTTCGCAGGCCTGCCGTTCGGGCCAGAGTTAGGCCTTGGCCGTCGTGTGCGTCGAAGGTCTTGATTTCGAGAGCGGTACCGTCGGGTTGCGAGAGCAGAGTGACGCTACCGTCTGTCATCGTACCGTCCACGTCCATAAGAAGGAGTTTGATTTGGGCAGCGCGCTTCTTAAGGGCAGGAGAGATTTTCACAAGGCCAGGCAACGAAACCTCCAAGAAACCAATCAAGAAAAGGTGCAAATTAAAGCTCAACGAATGGTCGGCGCGTTCCAGAGGAACGCGGTAACCGAGATTCGGAATCCAGTCGGTTCACACAATCCCACCAGGGTCACTTTTCCCCGGGCGAATGAACTGGCCAGACAATTGGCCTCTGTGGGATCTACCACTCACGATAATATCGCGCCTCCTTGCCTGGGTCTTCTCGTACCTCGCTTTTCTTGGGCCGACACGGGATAACGAGCTTTCTCGATGACCGTACGTATCGCTTGCGACGGATCCCGTCGCGCGAAAATCATCACGACCGGGCAATGCCCGGTCACGATCCTGTTCCATTGCTGTGTCGCCCCCTCCTGTCCATTGGACTCCGACTTTTCCCGCTGCCGCTCGGTAGACGATGTCGTGAGTGTCGCGATCGAGATCGCCGCGTCCATTCCGGTCGAGCGAAGCGAGCCGATGCCACGCGGCAGCCTTTGCGTGCGAGCGTGCGCGATAGGTCGTAACCAAGACAAGGACAGGTTCGTTCGCCACGTCTACTGCACCTCCGGGGAGCCCTTCCGCAACCGCGCCACGAACAGGTTCAACCCGGATTGCACCGGTTCGTCGCAGTATCGATTTGCAGAAGACTTTGCTGGCCCGACGGCTTAACGGCGCTACCTCCTTCGATCGACACGCGAGTGCAGTGTGCTGATCTTCCGATCCAGTGCCGACCGCATGCATAGAGCACAGTGTTCAAGTAGTACTTGATCTTTCCCGTGCAACCCGGAATCTGGGTCAACTCCAGGGCGCCGCAGATTAATTGCTGCAACCATGAAACGAAGCATTACCCGGAAACATCTATGGAGGAGTTCCTGAGAGTTGATGGCAGGGGGCAGTGATTTCTGCCTGACCGGCAGCGCGAAGTTGGTGAGACTTCTCGGGCGGACAGTCCATTCCGAACTACATCGTGCGCGGAGGCAGTCGCACGTGGCCGGCGATGGTAAGCTTAGTCCGAACTTCACAAGCGAGGCGCGCGTGGCATTTCGAACCGCGAAATTCCGCGCACCCCCGCAGGAACGACACCCATGGATCCCGGTCCTATGAGCGCGCCTGGCGCGGCAGCGAGATTACCTGCCTTGCCGCAGTCGGTAGCTGCGCCGCTTACCCGCGCCGCGATGTTCTTGGTCGCAACGCTCAACCCCGGTTCTCAAAATCGTGCCACCCTGCGCACGTTCTGCGGAGATCTCGCAGCGCTGGTGCGCGCGGTGGAATTTCGCGACCTCGAAGGAGGACTTTCCTGCGTAGTGGGTTTTGGCTCCGACGTGTGGGATCGTCTGTTCGGGCCGCCGCGGCCGGCACAACTGCATCCGTTTCCCGAGATTCGCGCCGGAGCGCGTCATGCTGTTTCCACACCCGGCGACTTGCTGTTCCACATTCGCGCCAAGCGCCTGGATCTATGCTTCGAGCTTGCCACGCAGCTTATGGCCCGTATCGGAGATGCCGTCTCGCCGGTCGACGAAGTGCAGGGCTTCCGGTACTTCGACGACCGCGACCTCCTGGGTTTCGTCGACGGGACGGAGAATCCCAGGGGCGCGGCCGCGACCGACGCCGTGCTCGTCGGCGACGAGGATGCCAACTTCGCCAGTGGCAGCTACGTCATTGTCCAGAAATATCTGCACGACCTTAGCGCATGGAATGCGCTTTCCACTGAAGCGCAGGAACGCATCATCGGCCGCACCAAGCTTTCTGACATCGAATTGGACGACTCCGCCAAGCCAACCTCAGCCCACAGCGCGCTCACTACCATCGTCGAGGACGGAAAAGAGGTCA
>Ga0187851_10003100_pt1 | contig 14215 bp, 11 predicted proteins | sample June2016WEW_6_10_FD_132997 | JGI IMG/M metagenome (GOLD analysis project Ga0187851, IMG submission 132997) | Peatland microbial communities from SPRUCE experiment site at the Marcell Experimental Forest, Minnesota, USA - June2016WEW_6_10 | ecosystem: Environmental > Terrestrial > Soil >...
AGGCGATCCTGCATTGCGGCAACCATTTATATTCTCATGCACCTCTGTTGGAGCGGGCCTACGGCCGCGGCGCAGAGCATGGAGGACATGAACCTTCAGGTGCATGGCTATGCCACCCAGGGGTTCATCTACACCACCAACAACAACTGGAACACCGCAGACACGACCGACGGCAGCCCGGCGTGGAGCGAGGCGGTTGTCAACATGACGGTCGAGCCCCAGCCCAAACTGCGCATCGGCGTGCAGGCGCGATATTTTCTGCTGGGCACCTTTGGCAACCAGATCACGCTGGACTGGGCGCAGGGCGACTATAAGGTGAACGAGCGCTTCGGCTTTCGCGCGGGCAAGGTCAAGACCCCGATCGGCCTGCTGAACGAGACGCAGGACATCGATTCGGTGCATCTGTGGGTGCTGCTGCCGCAGTCGATCTACGCGATTGCCAACCGGAACTCGATCCTGGCGCACTACGGCGGCGTGGTCTACGGCACGTTCCCGCTTGGGAATTCACTGGGTAAGCTGGAGTATCGCGCCTACGGCGGGCAGCGCGTGCTGAGTTCGGACGATGCAGTCTTCCAGACGGTGCGGGACAAGGGCATTGCGCTGCCCAACGGGGCCACCGGCCCCATGTACGGCGGCACGCTGCGCTGGCAGACCCCACTGCGCGGTCTGATGGTGGGGGCCAGCGAAGACTCCGAGCACACCTCAGGCGCGGCCGTTCTCGGCGCGCTCAACGGGAGCCTTCAGGCGACCCACTTCTATCAACCCTACCTTTACGGAATCTACGAGTGCAACAAGTGGATGGTCGGGGGCGAGTACACCCGCCAGGCCCTGCAAAAGACCACCTCATTTGTTGGCGGTCCCACCATCTTCATCCCCAAGGACCAGCGCGCCTGGTATCTGATGGCCAGCTACAAGCTCTCCGAAAAGCTGACCGGCGGCATGAACTTCAGCTATTCGCTGGACCGTCAGTTGCCCGTCTCCAACGCGCGCTATCAGAAGGACTGGGCGCTCTCGGCGCGGTACGACGTCAATCCCTATCTCTATCTCAAGGCCGAACAGCACTTTGTCGATGGCTCGGAGTTCGGTTACAGCACCTCAAACAATAGCGGCGGGCTCAAGCCCAATACGCGGATGACCCTGTTGAAGATAGGAGTGAGCTTCTGATGAAAGGCACAGGAGAAACACCCACGAAACGACGACTCTTGCCTCTTTTCTTCGGCTTGCTCGTGCTGGCGACCGTCCTACGCGCTCATGCGCAGGTCGTGGTCATTGCGAACCCCAATGTGGCCGTGACCGGCGTCTCCAAAACGGAGCTGCGCGACATCTTTACCGGGGCCTCCACCAGTCTGCAGAACAGCATGCAGGTGACGCCGGTGCTGCTGAAGCAGGGTGCCGTGCAGGACGAGTTTCTCAGCCTCTATATCGGCAAGTCCGACTCCGGGTTTCGCGCCGGATGGCGAAGCGTTCTCTTCTCCGGCCAGGGAGCGTTGCCGAAGACGCTGGATTCAGAGGCCGCGGTGGTGGAGTATGTAGCGCACACGCCGGGCGCAATCGGGTACATCGGGAGATCAGCGCCCCATGAAGGGGTCAAAGTCCTGGCCGTGAGGTGAGTCGGTGACTCCAACTTTGCAGATGAAGCACAGCATCCGGGCACGCATCCTGGCCATTCTTGGCATGCTGGCCGTGGGATATCTGCTGCTGCTGGCGGAGGAGCAAATCGGCGCACGCGCCACGCGCGCGCACATGGACCGGATGTCCACCTCCGTCTTTCCAGCGGCGCTGAGTGTGCGCGACGCGGAGGCCTCCTTCGACCAGATGACGAAGCGCTACAAAGAGGCCGTGCTGATCGAAGATCCGGGCACGCTGGCCGCCGCCGACAAAGATGCCGATGCGGTCGAAGAGCACCTGACTGGGCTGCGCGGCTCCGTAGCGGCATTTCCCGAACTGGCCCGCAGCGCCGACGATCTTTTGACTCAGTTTTCGGATATCCGCTCGCGTTCACACGAGACCTACGCGGCCCTGCTGGCCAGCAAGGACAATGTGTCGATGGATTTGCAGAACCAGGTAGTGGCCCTGGCCACGGATGACCGCAACATGGCCGCCGCGATGCAGGCCCTGGACCAATCGATCGGCGGCCAGTTTCTGGGCGAGCTGAGCGCCATCGACCTGTGGTCCGTCCGTTCCAGCATCGCCGGTTCTGTCATGTTGGTGATCGCACTGCTCGGATGCGCCGGTGCTTGGTGGGTGCTGCAATACAAGGTCATCCTGCCAATGCAGGGTCTGTCCGGCCGCATGAGGGACATCGCCGAGGGCGACGGCGATCTGACCGCCCGCGTGGAGGTGCATGGGCGCGACGAACTGGACGAGGTGGGACGCTGGTTCAACGTCTTCATCGAGCGCATCGAGCAGATCGTGCTGCGCGTGACCGAGAACGCCCGCGCCCTGAACGAGGCCGCCAGCGGCCTGGCCGCGATTGCGCGCGAGACCGCTTCGCAATCCGCAATGCAGCAGGACCAGGCGATGCACATCACCGCAAGCATGGGCAATATTTCGACCGCCGTGCATCAGATCAGCGAGACCACGCAGAGCGCGGCGCACGACGCACGCAAGGCCGAGGAGAACGCCCACGCCGGTGGCCAGACCATCCAGTCCACCGTCTCCACCATTCAGCAACTGCTGGCGGCCAACCAGGCGACCGCGACCAAAATCGGGGGATTGGGACAGGCCAGCGATGCCATCGGCACGATCATCGGCGTGATCGACGACATTGCCAACCAGACCAGCCTGCTTGCCCTGAACGCCAGCATCGAGTCGGCGCGCGCCGGGGAACACGGACGCGGCTTTGCGGTGGTTGCGGCGGAGGTGCGCCGGCTCGCCGAACGCACCAGCCGCGCCACCGGAGAGGTGGACCAGATGGTGCGCGATATACAGGCCGGGACCGCCGAGGTGGTGGAGGCTATACGCTCCAGCATGCAGATGGTGGAGCGCGGCGTGGACTCTGCACGCTCCGCGGGAGACGCGCTGGTCAACATCATTCAAGGATCAGAGGCGGTGCAGAAGAGGGTGACACAGATCGCCACCGCTTCCACGCAGCAGTCCTACGCGACCCAATCGGTCAACGCCAATCTCAACGAGATTTCCAGCATCATCGAACGCACAACCAACAGCTCCGCGCGTTCCGTTGTCGCCTGTGACCGGCTCTCCAGTCTGGCGGCAGACCTGAATGAGCTGGTTGGTTCCTTCAAGGTGCGCGAGGAGCAGTTATACGCCAGTGGACGGAAGAACAGCCAGGACGCAAGCGGTCTCCCCGCGGAGTCCACGGCCCTGGCCCGCAGCTTGACTCGCGGAGGCCCGGACGTGGCCCTCGCCACGCCTGCGGCGCTCAAGTCCTGATTCCATCCCTGAACCACAACGCAAGGACCTTCAAGACACTTCACGGAGCTTGCTGTCGTCCAGGTGCGCTTCCATGACCGCGGCAGACCATTGCATCGGTTTCAGCGCGATCAGAGGCCGGAGACGCGAATAGCCGACTCGATCCATCGCAGCAGCAGTTGCGGAGCGCAGCCCAGCAGAACAACGGCAGCGGCAAGCAGAAGCATAAGGACCTGGCTGAGAATTGGCGAGCGCATCTCCCCGGCGCCGGAAGCGGGAGCTGCAACGTAGACCCGCTTGAGCACGCGCAGGTAGTAGTAGAGCGCGACGGCGCTCATGGCAATGGCGAGAACAACCAGCCAGAGCAGGCCCGTCGACCCTGGCGCCGCGTTCAGCACAGTTACAAAAAGATAGAACTTGCCGAAGAACCCGGCCAGGGGCGGAATCCCGGCCAGCGAGAGAATGAAGATCGCCAGGCAAAACGAGAGCACGGGCTCTCGTCTGCCGAGCCCGTCGAAGTTGGAGAGCTGGTCGCCGCCCGTTTGTTGCTCGACAACCGCGATAACGGCAAAGGCTCCAATCGTCGCCAGCGCGTAGGTGATGACGTAATAAAGCAGCGCGGCGAGGCTCTGTTCGGTGTGGGCCACGATTGCCAGCAGCATGGTTCCCGCATGGGCGATGGCCGAGTAGGCAAGCAATCGCCGCAGGCCGGTCTGCCGAATGGCCACCAGGTTCCCCAGCAGCATGGACGCGATGGCCATCAGGGCCAGCACCGGGACCCAGCCGCGCACAGGATGCGGCAGCGAGGCTGTGCCCTCCGCGCCGGCAAAGCCCAGCGCCATCACCTGGAAGAAGATAAAGAAGCTGGCGACCTTCGACCCCGATGCGATAAAAGCCGCGCTGGGTGCGGGTGCGCCCTGGTAGACGTCCGGCGCCCAGAAATGGAATGGAGCCGCCGCGACTTTAAACCCAAGTCCGATCGCGGTAGTCACAATCGCGATCGCCAGCAGCGGGCTCAGCGCGGGGCCGTGGATGGCGGCGGCGATCTGCGTGAGGCTGGTGGAGTTGGACAGGCCGTAGAGCAGGCTGAATCCGAAGAGCAGGAACGCCGCCGACACACCGCCGAAGAGATAGTACTTCAGCGCGGCCTCCCACGACTGCGCGCTGCGCTTGTTGAAGGCCGTCAGAATGTACAGCGACAGGCTCAACAGCTCCAGCGAGATAAACAGGACCAGCAGATCCTGCGTGCTGGCCAGAAACATCATTCCTGCGGTTGCGACCAGGAGCAGCAGGACATACTCGCCGACGTGCTCCGTGAAGTTCGAGTCCCGCGAGAGCAGCAGCGTGAAAGTTGTCAGCGTGAGCAGGGCAATCTGCACCAGATGAATGAGCGGATTTGCGATGAGCATCCCGTCGTGCAGATTGGCCGTCTCCGGCGCCAGCAGGATTCGCGCGATTGCGCCCGCGCAGCCGATCGAGGCAAGGCACGCGGCAACCGCGAACCGGACGCGCGTGCTGCATCTGCGCAGGACCATCAGATCGGCCGCCATCACGATCAGCGCCGTGGCCACGACGATGACCTCCGGCAGCGCGAGCCGCAACAGTTGCGCATAGTCGATTGCGATCATTGCCAACTCCCTTTGCGCAGGCCTTCAAACAGCGGAGAGTTCAGCGCCGGCTGGATGACATTCAGTAGGATTTGCGGATAGAGTCCGACCAGCACGCTCGCGCCGATCAGGACCATCGCGCCCACTCGTTCGGGAATCGTGATCGGCGGCAGCGGCGGACCCGGCGTTGCGGACCCGGTTCCCGCCTCCGCGAAAAATGCCTTTTGCATCGCGCGCCAGATGTATGCGACGCCAACCACGATGCCGAATCCCACGCAGACTGCAAACGTGGGATACGCGCGCCAGACGCCCACCAGGACCATCAACTCCGCCCAGAACCCGCTGAACCCAGGCAGGCCCATGCTGGCCATTCCGGCGATGACAAAGGTGACTGCGGCAAACGGAATGGCCTTGTTGAGGTCCATCGCGCCCAGGACCGCCAGATCGCGGGTGTGGGTGCGCGCGTACACCATGCGGCCCACGACCGCGAAGAGCAGCCCCGCCAGGATCCCATGCGAAAACATCTGCAGCACCGCGCCGGAGAGTCCAAGCTGGTTCAGCGTCATCAGGCCAAGCAGGATGAATCCCATGTGGCTGACGCTCGAATAGCCGATGACGAATTTGAAGTCCTTCTGCACCAGCGCGACCAGCCCGCCATAGAGGATTCCGATGACCGCGAGCAGGGCGAAGACATCGCGCCATGAACCTAGGCCAAGCACATGGAAGCCCCACGGCCCAAGGCCAAGCGGAAACAGCGTCATGGCCACGCGCAGGCAGCCGTAGGCGCCCAGCTTCATCACCACCCCGGCCAGCAGCATGGAGGCCGCCGTGGGTGCGGCAACGTGGCCGGTCGGCGCCCAGGTGTGCAGCGGCCACATGCCGGCGAGCACCGCGAAGCCGACAAATACCAGCGGAAACGCCGCCATCTGAAAGTGGAGCGAAAATGGGAACCCGGCCAGGTCGCCGAGCGACGTGCTCCTTGCGCCGGCCGCGACATACGCCGCGATCAGCCCGATCAGCACCATCGCGCTCCCGGCGAAGGAGTAGAGCACGAGCTTCATCGCTCCATACTCGCGCCGCGTCGATCCCCAGATTGCGATCAAAAAATACTTCGGGATAATGACAATCTCGTAGAACACGAAGAGGAGAAACAGATCATAGCTGAGAAATACGCCATACACCGCGCCAATCAGCAACAAGAAAAGCGCCAGGAATTCCTTGGCCCGGTCCTCAATGTCCCAGGAGAAAAGGATGCTGGTGATGGCAATAATTCCCGTCAGCAGCAACAGCGTCAGGCTGATGCCGTCCGCCGCGAGGTGGTATTCGATGCCCAGTGACGGGAGCCACGGCACGCGCGTGATCGTCAGCATCTCCCCGGTCCTGTGCTGCACGAACACAGTGAGCGTAATTGCGAACCCGGCAATGGCCGTCAACAGCGCGAGGACGCGCGCCGCTCCCACGCTGCCCCTGGGCAGCAGGAGCAGGCCAGCCGCCCCAAGAAACGAGATGTAGATCGTCCAGGCAAGCATAATCAGAACACCGGGTTCCGTTGTCGATCAAAACTGTAGATGTTGCACCGCCTGCATTACCGTATTGTTAATGGCCCCGAGCACGGCCTGCGGATAGAGGCCCAGCACAAACATGAGGATGATCGCGGGTGCCAGAGCCAGCCGCTCGCCCGCGGTCAGATCGGGCAGTCCGGCCCATCGCTCATTGAGCGGCCCGGAAAAAACGCGCTGCAGGATTCCAAGAATAAAGATTGCAGTGGCAAGCAGCCCGAGGACAGAAAACGAAGTGGCCCAGGTCGCCAGCGGAAACGATCCTTTGAAGATCAGGAACTCACCGATAAATCCATTCAGGCCGGGCAGGCCCAACGTGGAGAACAAGGCGATGCCCATAAGGCCGGTAAAAACAGGCGCGACCTTGCGCAGTCCACCAAAATCGTCCAGGCCTCGCAACCCCCCGCTGCGCTTTTCCAGCATGGCGACAAACCAGAACAGAGTTGAGGCAGTCAGTGCATGATTGAACATCTGTAGAAAAACGCCATTCATTGCTGCATACTTCTCGGCAATAAGCGCCGTATCTCCGCCAGTGAACTTCACTACCGCAAAAATTCCTAGCAGGCAGTAGCCGAGATGATTGATCGAGGAGTAGGCAAAGATGCGCTTCAGGTCTTTCTGGGCAAGCGCGGCATAGGCGGAGAGGACAATGGTCGCAACCGCCATCCACAAGAGGGGGGTCAGGACCAGCTGCATCTGTGCGCCGAAGATGGGCAGCAAAATGCGCAGAAACCCATAGACCCCCATCTTCGACATTGCGCCGGTCAGCAGGATTGTGGTTCCGGTAGGTGCTTCACAGTAGGCGGAGGGAAGCCAGGTGTGAAACGGGAATATCGGTACTTTGACAGCGAAGCCAAGGAACGCTCCGGCAAAGAGGACCAGAGCCACATGCTGCGGCGTGAACCGGTGCCAGGCCAGCTTGCCGATCACGGCCGGCATAAGCTGTCCGTTCTGCGCCAGCGCAGCGAGATCGATAAAATCGAATTTCTTAGTAGCGAGAAAAATGGCTATAAATGCCAGCAGCAATGTAATGCTGCCAACCATCGTGTATATCAAAAACTGCGTAGACGCGCTGGCGCGGCGCGGTCCGCCCCAAAGCCTAATGAGGAAAAAAGCCGGAATCAAACTTAGTTCCCAAAAGATGAACCAGTGAAAGAAATTCAAGGCGGTAAAGGTTCCAAAGAGACAGGCCTGTAAAATGAGGATCAAAGAGTAATAGAGCGGAACTCTCTCCTCAATCTGCCACGAGGCAACCATCCCGATGGGAACCACAATAGAACTAAGTAGCAACATCAGCAGCCCAAGGCCATCGATTCCGACGCGATACTCCACGCCCAGGGGAGAAATCCATGCATGCCTCTCTTGAAATTGAAGGCTGCCCGACGCGGGATCAAAGTGGCGCCATAGGATCAGCGTCAGAACGAGCGCGACAAAACTAAAGGCCAGAGCAGACCAACGAGCGAGGTTCTTGTTCCGTCCGCCAAGCACAAGCAAAACAAGCGCGCCCACGATTGGTACTGTGGTCAGAAGTGTAATCCAGGGAAAGGCGATCATAGCTTCGCCCCCCAGAGCAGAAATGTTACTAGTGCGATGAGCGCGCAGCCGATAACAGCCATATAACTCTGAACTTGTCCACCCTGAAGCAGCGACAGGATCTGGCCGCCGCGCGAAACTCCCTCGCACCCCTCATCAAAGCCGGAGTTCACGATGGATGCGTCAAAAAAGTTGTCCAGCCACGCAACAACAAGCACGAGATACGATACGGTCTGCACCGCGCCATTCCAGACCCATCGATCGAGCCAGTCGCAGACCCTGGACCACCACGTGTTCAGGCGAATCAGCGTCGCCCCATAGAGTGCATCGACGAAAAAAGCGTGGCCCAGGAAGGCAAAGGTTTGTGGCTGAAGCTCCCCGATTGCGTCGGGAGATTCAGCGGTCTCAATCGGTCTGCGACCATAGAACCACCAGCCCAGGCCGAGGCCGCAAAAGACGAGGAGTGACGAGGTAAACATAACTGGTAGAACGCCGAAGCCGTAGAATGCGGCAAAACTAAGCGTAACTTGTTTGCCGTCGAGGAACGATTGGAACCACGGCCAAGCGGGTGTGCCGATAAAACCCAGGAGCATAGCGAACGCGGCAAGAATTACCAGCGGCACAGTCATTATGGCGGGGCTTTCGTGGGGACTGGCCGGCATGTGAGACGAGTCTGTTGAGGTAGAGGTCTGGAGTAAGTTCTGACTCGATTCTGGCAAACGCGAACTGCCGCCAAAGACATAGTAAACCTGGCGCGTCATATAAAAGGCTGTAAGTAAAGCGCCGAAAATTCCCAAATAAAACGGCGCCTGAGAGATGCTCCAGGTGTGTGCGGCGCGGAGTATTTCGTCCTTGCTCCAGAAGCCTGAGAAAAAGAGTGGAAATCCACATAACGCGAGCATTCCCACGGCATACGCCGTAAAGGTAATGGGCATAAGCCCGCGCAAACCACCCATGCGGCGGATGTCTTGTTCGCCGTTACATCCGTGAATAATCGATCCCGCGCCGAGAAATAGAAGAGATTTAAAAAATGCGTGGGTAATGAGATGAAACATGCCTACAGCCACGCCGCCAACGCCAAGTCCCATCATCATGTAGCCAAGCTGCGAAATGGTGGAGTAGGCGAGAATTCGCTTGATGTCGAATTGTGCGACGGCAATGAGCGCAGCGAAGACGGCGGTGACCGCGCCTGTCCAGGTGACAACCTGCAACGCAATAGCAGGGGCGAGGGAAGACCCTGCCTGGGCGCTCATCAGGGGATAGATGCGCGCGACGAGGAAGACCCCAGCCGCAACCATAGTCGCCGCGTGGATCAGCGCGCTCACAGGCGTCGGGCCCTCCATCGCGTCTGGTAGCCAAACGTGCATGGGGACCTGCCCGGACTTACCGGCTGCGCCGCAGAAGATAAGCAGCGCGATGCCTGTGGAGGCAGCAAGACCAAGGACGGTGGACTGCACAACTAGGTGCGCGAGCGCCGAGTGTTCGAGGCAACCGGCGCCGCCATCATAGAAGAGAAGAGTGCCTGTCTTAGCGTATAGCCAGACCATTCCCAGTAAAAAAGCCAGGTCGCCAATTTTAGTAACAATAAATGCTTTTTTCGCCGCCGCCGCCGCCTTCGGCCTGCTGTACCAGAAGCCGATGAGCAGATAGGAGGTAAGTCCGACGATCTCCCAGCATATGAAGAGAAGCAGCAAGCTATTCGCGATAACGACGCCCAGCATGGCGCCGGCGAAGAGAGCCATAAAGCAGAAGAAACGCGTGAAGTTCTCGTCGTGGGCCATGTAGCCCACGCTGTAGATAAAGATGAGCAGGCCGACGAAGGTGACCATCAGCAGCATTAGGGCTGTCAGCGGATCGAGCATCCAGCCTAGCTTCACCCATTCATTGCCAAACTGAAACCATCGGAAATTGAACGTCAGGACTTGCTCTCCACCGCGACCGCCTAGCACATGCGCAAAGGCGCAGAGCGAAAGCAGAAAGGAGACTGCCATGGAGCCGATGGCTAGCGTTGCGGCAGCCATGCGGTCCCGCTGGCGCAGCGGAGCGCTGATTGCCGCCGCGAAGATCGGCAGCGCGGGCACCAACCACAGGTTTTGAACGATCCAGGTCATTGAGTCAATAAATGCGAATAATTATCGGTTATACAACCACGGAAATTGTTGATGTCTTCGGACGAAATACAGAGATTCTGACCCTTCGACTACGCTCAGGTCAGAATGACGGCGAGGAGTTAGTATGACGGTGGCAGTTATCCTTTCAAGGAATTCATCTGGTCCAGGTCGGTGGTCTTGGAATGGCGGTAGGCAGCGAGAATGATTGCCAGTCCGACAGCTGCTTCCGCTGCGGCGACACTAATGGAAAAAAGTGCGAACATAATTCCGGTCAAGGCCGAGGGGTCCGGGCCAAAGCGCCAGAATGCAATGAAGTTCAGATTGGCCGCGTTGAGCATAAGTTCAATTCCGATAAGAACGAGAATAGCATTACGCCGGATCAATACTCCGGCAAGGCCAATGGAAAAGAGAAGTGAGGACAGGAGTAAATAGTCTTGCAAGGAGCTCATTTCATCTCCTCCTCGTGTCCCATCGCGATGACCACGGCACCGATGAGTGCAGCGGTCAGAAGCAGGCCCATGATCTCCAGCGGCAAGACAAAATGATGCATCAGCGCATCGCCGATCTGTTGAACCGTGACGTAAGGTTGCGGCGGAAAACCTGGGGTGAATGCAGCGCGAGAACGGATTCCCCAGGCAAGTACCGCGAAGACGGAAGCGGCAACGATGCTGCCCACAAACCATTGGGAAGAAAAGGCGGGCTGCTTCGCCGGCTCTGGGCTGTGCGTCATCATAATGGCGAAGACGGCAAGGATTGCTACGGCGCCCACATAGACCATGATCTGCGTAAGGCCTATAAATTGCGCACCAAGCTGCAGATATAGCGCGGCTACGCCGGCAAATCCAACCGTCAGCGCCAACACGCAGTGGACTGCGTTGCGCAGGCCCATGGCTGCCGCCATTCCGGCAACCGTTAGCACGGCGAAGATCATGAAGGATGCAGTCATCTTGATGGCTCGATCATTTGGTGCGATTCGATTTTGTACTTTCTTTGCTGAATCAATTCTTCTTACCAGACGAACAAAATACGGGGCTTCTTCGCTGCGCTCAGAATGACAATTGTTTGAGGCCAGTATGACAATTCTTCACTCGGAATACTGATAAGTATGCACTTGAAACTTTTTCTTATGTTTCAGCCCGCGGCTCAACAGAATGCACGGAACGGCAACCATGGTAGTGCATACAAGCCATCGCGAAGGTCCCGCAGGCATGAAATGCCAGATTCCGGCGGTGAGGAGATCAAGCAGCGTCATAGGGAGCATGAACTCCCATGCCAGGTTCATCAGTTGGTCCATGCGCAGACGCGGAAGAGTTCCGCGGACCCAGATGAACACTGCAATCAGCGCCAGCAGTTTTGTGAAGAACCAGAAGTAAGAAGGAATCCATGCGAGGAAGGAGAAGGGAGCGGACCATCCGCCGAGGAAGAGTGTGATTGCCATTCCGCTGGTGGCAAACATGCCGATATATTCGCCCAGGAAAAAGAGGGCGAACTTAAAGCCTGAGTATTCGGTATAGTAACCGGCGATGATCTCGGACTCGCCTTCGGGAAGATCGAAGGGCGAGCGGTTGGATTCAGCCGTTGCCGCTACCATGAAAAGAACAAATCCGGCGAATCCCCAGGGCGTGAAGACGAACCAGTGCGGCCAGATTCCGGAATAGGCGGCCTGCATGTTGACGATGGAAACCGTAGAGAGCGAGCCAGCCTGCATGATGACAACGATGGAGGCCAGAACCAGAGGCACTTCATAGCTAATCATCTGAGCGATGGCGCGCATGGCACCGAGCAGGGTGTACTTACTTCGGCTGGACCAGCCGGCCATGAAGACTGCCAGTTCCATGAGTGAGCCGACGGCAAAGAAGAACAGCACTCCGGCGTTCAGGTCGACAATCACCATATTTCGACCGATGGGGAGAACCGCATAATCCATAAAGGACGCCGAAACCAGCAGCAACGGCGCCAGAAAATGCACCGCATGGTCTGCTGTAATGGGGACGATGTCTTCCTTGGTGAGCGACTTCACTCCGTCGGCGATGGGTTGCAGCAGTCCGAAGGGACCGACACGGTTCGGCCCGTAACGGTTCTGCATTCTGCCCAGCCCTTTGCGTTCCAGAAGCGTGGTGATTGCGAACAACAGCGGGAATACGACGATGATCGGCACAACCGACAGCACGGCCGAGCACAGCGGCTGAGCGCCAGCCGGCACATAGCCCAGCAGCCAGTGCTTTGCCAGTACGAAGATCTGATCGAGCTGTTGCGCTAACTGAGCGAGGTGGGTCATCGCGGCTCACCGCTGGCGGGTTGCACTGCTGTTGCAGTAAGCCTGGCCTCCGCGGCGGCCTTTGCCTTGGCTTCCTGTCGGGCCCGCTCCCCGGCGAGCCGCGCATCCACGGCAGCCGCCTCGGTGGGATGAATCTTGCGGTAATAATCGTTTGATTTGGACAGCCGCTGCCTGTTGAGCAGCAAGCCGCCGAAGCGGTCGTCCGTGCTCAGGTCGTAGTCCACGTCCATCTTGATGGCATCGAAGGGGCATACCTCGACGCAGATCTGACAGCTCATGCAGACGGAGATGTCGATGTTGAAGACCGCGGGGTAGAACTGCGGTTTGCCGTTGGCATCCGGCTTCTTGTCCTTGCTTTTTTCGATGAAGATGCACTTTGGCGGGCACTCTTTTTCGCAGATCTGGCAGGCGACGCAGCGCATCCCCTGCTGCCAGTCCGCGCCATCGTAGACCAGAAACGGGAAGTCGCGCGCAGCCTCGATCCGCAGTTCGCGTTCCTCGGGATACTGGACCGTGGTCAGCCGGTCTTTGCTGACGAAGCTGCCGAAGAAGTTCCGCGCCGTCTCCGCCATTCCCTTCAGGATGCCTTCACCAACCATGGCGAACCTCCGCGAGGTTGACTTCAGGGGCTAAAGCCCCGCGGGCTGGGAGCGTGTGTTGCGGCACGGTTGAAGCCGTGCCCTTAAGCAAGACCAATGCGTTTGAGAATCTGCGCCGCATGGCGAGGTTGACGGCGGGGTGTTTCATTGTTTTGTGAATGGCTTCCCTCATCGGTCCACCTCGCCCAGCACAATGTCGATGCTACCCAGAATGGCGACGACGTCTGCTATATTCTGCCCCAGGCAGAGGTCTTCCAGCACGGTGAGGTTGATGAGGCTGGGCGGACGCACGCGATAGCGGTAGGGGTTGGGCGAGCCATCGCTGACGAGATAGAAGCCAAGCTCTCCCTTGGGCGCTTCGATCCTTCCGTAGGCCTCGCCCGGCCTGGGGCGGAAGCCGCGAATCTTCATCTTGGGATCGACGATCGGCCCGCTGGGAATATCGCGCATGGCCTGCTCCAGAATACCCACCGACTCGCGCATCTCCAGCAGGCGGACCATGAAGCGGTCGTACACATCTCCGTGCTCGCCCAGCGGCACGCGGAAGGTGAACCGGTCGTAGATGCTGTAGCGGTCCACCTTGCGAATGTCGTAGTCCACGCCGCTGGCGCGCGCCATGGGCCCACTGATGCCGGCGCTAACGGCCAACTCCCGCGGCAGCACGCCGACGTCCTGGGTGCGGTCCATCAGAATCTCATTGCTCACCAGCAGTTGTTCGTACTCATCCAGGAAGCGCGGGAAGTCCGCGACGACTTTTTTGGCCTGATCGAGCCACCCGTCAGGCAGGTCCACGCGGCATCCGCCGAAGCGCATGTAGTTGCACATCATGCGCGCGCCGGTGAGCGACTCGAAGAGGTCGAGGATTTTTTCGCGCTCGCGGAAGGCGTACATCAGCGGCGTTCCGCTGGACCCCATGTCCTGCATCAGAAACCCGATGAGGCAGGCGTGGTTCTGTAGCCGGGTCAGTTCGCCGGTGATGACGCGCAGGTACTCGGCGCGCTCCGGCACCTGGATGCCCGCCAGCTTTTCCACCGCCAGCGCGTAGGCCCAGTTGTTGGTAATGGAACACATGTAATCGAGCCGGTCGGTGTAGGGCATCGAACCGAGGTAGGTCTCGCTCTCGGCGATCTTTTCGTGGTTGCGATGCAGGTATCCG
>Ga0187851_10003102_pt1 | contig 14209 bp, 13 predicted proteins | sample June2016WEW_6_10_FD_132997 | JGI IMG/M metagenome (GOLD analysis project Ga0187851, IMG submission 132997) | Peatland microbial communities from SPRUCE experiment site at the Marcell Experimental Forest, Minnesota, USA - June2016WEW_6_10 | ecosystem: Environmental > Terrestrial > Soil >...
ATTGCCGGAGCAAATTCGTATTTTTGTAATCGAGCGCGTCGGCGGTAAAGTCAATCTTCGGCTTCGGCCGCGGTGTGCGTTTTTCGGTCTGACCGCGGCGCGCGCCGCGGCGGTCTTTGTCGGTATGGGTTTTGCGTGGCATGGCTACTTGATTTCCCGGTGAAGCGTATGGCGGCGGAGCGCCGGATTATACTTTCGGATCTCCAGCTTCTCCGTCTTCAATTTTTTATTGCGGGTGGTGGTGTAACGCGAGGGCGATTTGCCTTCCTTGCGCGCTTCGGTGCATTCAATGGTGATGAGTTCGCGCGGCATAAATTATTCCTTCTCCTTGACCTTTTCCTCCGGCTCGTCTTCTTCGTTTTCCACTTCCGTGGCGCCGGCGCTGTCCACGGTTCCCAGCTGGCCGATCCGGCGCGAACGCAACGCGCCCTCCCGTTCCAACTGCGCCTGCGCTTCGACGGTGAACCGCGTCCACGGAATCGCTTCCAGGCGCGCCTTGGGGATCGACTTGCCGGTCAATTCACAGACGCCGTAGGTTTTTTTCTCGATGCGTTTCAGCGCTTCCTCGATTTCATAAACCGCGTCCTGATCGGACGACAACAGGCTCAACGCGAAGTCGCGGTCGAAGTTATCCGTGCCGGAATCAGCCATGTGCAGGCTGTAACCGGGAAGTTCCTGGGCGGACTCCTTGGCCAGGCCGTTCATCTGCCGGAGCAGTTGCTCGCGTAATTCCATCAGCCGCTGGCAATACTTCTGCCACTCGGCTTTGACCTTCTTCGGGTCGGCGGTGATTTTGGCCTTCAACACCGGCCGGCCAAGAATTGCCGCCGTGGCGGACATCGGTGCTTTGTCGTTTGTTTTTTTCTTTATGGTCACAAATCAATAATCAATTTCGGTTCGTCAAGGGCGCGGGAATGTAGCAGAGCAAAACAAATACGCCACAAAAATATTCAGAAATTTTCGCGTCGTAAAACCGGCGGCATGCGTTACCGCATGGCCGCCAACGGGATTATGAGATTCCGTTGTCATGTCTTGGAATTTGCAGCAGGCCATGCACCAACCGGCGGAGAATTTTATTTGCCACTTGTGCGGGGGCATCCCGGGACGAAAGGGCAGACCTGGGCGGAACAATCCGTGGCCGGACGAAAGCACTTATAAATGTGCAACCGCCTGTACCGGTCCCGCCTGAGGATGGTAACCCGCAGCGAATCATCGCTGTAAAAATTATCATTTAACAGGCAACCCGCCTACGGCATCAAATATGCTTAATTCGGGCAGGAAAAACAACCGGTGATGGTCATGGAAAAGAGAATTCTTGGATTTACGTTGGGTTTGGCTTGGCAACGACTTTGGGCTGGACGACCTTTACTTCGGGTTCACCACCGATTCGCCGTCTTATCTAGACAACATCGGAACGGACAACACGCCTCTGTTTCAATCAACACGGTTCCCGTTCCCGAACCCTCGACACTGGCGCTGGCCGGTCTGGGCGGTTTAAGCCTGTTGCGGTTCCGACGCCGGAATCAGGCAAATAGCTACAATAATAGCTGCAACGAACAAAACACGGGTTGAATACATGAAGACAAATCTCATCAAACACCCGCTCTTGATGGCGCTCGTTGCCGCCGTCACCGCCATCACCGCGCGGGCACAACTAAGCACGAACCTACTGCAAAATGCCAACGGCCAGACTGGAAACATGTCGGGCTGGACCGCCGTGGCGAGTGGCGGCAATGGCTGGCATGTCGGCACCGATTACGGCGGCGCGATGACCGGTTCATCAAATGCATTCATGACGTCCTATGGCTGGGATGTCCGGTCGCAAACGATTGACTTGCTGGCGGACGGATTCACAACCGCCCAACTGGACAGCGCGCCAACCATCTCGATTTCCGACTGGGTGCATGGTTATTTTGCCACCGGTGATTACTTCATGAACGTCCAGTTGGAGAATGCCAGTCACAACGTCATTGCCTCGTGGTCGCAGGGCAGCCAAAGCAGTCCGCTGACCATTGCCCCTTCGGCCGGATGGACAGACGTCACGGGCAGCCTGCAAAACTACGGTTCCGGCGTCCGCTATATTGTCTTCGAGGACGGCGGTAAAGATACGCTCGGCTGGCTTGGGTATTACGGTGCGGCTTTTGACGCTTCTTCCGTCACCTTGATGATCCAGCCCGTTCCCGAACCGACCGCGCTGGCGCTGGCCGGTCTCGGCGCCTTAAGCCTGCTGCTTTTCCGCCGCCGGAATAATCCAATTCATTACAATTAAAAGGAAAAAATATGAAAAATCGTATCCACGGTTCATGCTTGGCGGTGTTGATTTTGGCTGCCGGTCTTTTCGCAATAACATTCCAAGCATCGGGCGCGGCCCCCATGTTCATGATAAATGAGAGCAACCCTTCCGCCGTCGTCATCACCGGCGGCGGCATGGACACAGGCACTGATGGAACCACGTTTGCCAATTATGGCGTGGATCTGGTGAATTTTTTCACCGCGCCGGTCAGCATCGGTGCTGAATCCGCCAGCGGCACTCCCAGTCTCCAACCCAAAACCGGAGGCAATATCTACAACTATTTTAATTCTGACACATACCAGGCCACCGGCGGGGCGTCGCTGGATTTGAACCTGTATTCTTCCGGCACGAGCGCCCAGACTTTTACCTCTGGCAGCGCGGGTTTTAACACCGGCACGGAAGTCATTGATTTGTCCGCCTATCTCGCGGACCTTCCCACCACCGTCGGCGCCCACGGCAATATCTATGCGGGAGATTCCAGCGGTCAAGGCAACGGCACAATCATCGGTACTTGGGATATCACAGCCGCGCCCGCACCGGTTCCCGAACCCTACACGCTGGCGCTGGCCGGTCTGGGTGGACTGGGATTGTTGCTGATCCATCGCCAGAAATAGTTTTCTAGAAACCAAAAACAAAGCACTTAAAACATAGAACTTATGAAAAACCGTTTCCTCATATGGATCTTTGCACTTGCCGCAGCCACATCACTTCAAGGAGCACCGCCCCCAGTGCTCATAGATTTTTCCGGCACGCCGGGATCCTCTCCAGTTTCCGTGTCTTTTTCTGACAATGTTAACTTCACGATTACCGGTTCTGCAGTAACGGGTGATTTTATTCTTTTTACCATTGAAAATCTATTCCCATCCAATGACGGTCAACAGCACTATCTAACCAGCTTCTCATCTGATTTGCAGTATGACATCAATGGCGGCTCGTTGCAAAATATTGCCGGGTGGTGTGATGATGGCTTCACCAGCGGCAATGTGACAGGCGATGACAGCTATTTTTGGGTTACATTAGGTCAGGATTTGAATCCAGGTGATGTGGTTACTCTTAATGCGGGAACATTGACCAGTTCTGGCAATGCACCGGCAAACTTCAACCTTGGCACCTCCGGAAATTATGAAATGTTTATTGCCAATGCCAGCAGCGGATATGGAGGAGCGGACATATCAGGTTTTGGAGTGACAGAGCCTGTGCCCGAACCCACCACGCTGCCGTTTGCCGGGTTGGGCGGTTTGAGCCTGCTGCTGTTCCGCCGCCGGAAAAGACTGCCTGCCCAAAAGCAGGACAGAAATGTCCACAAATTAGAACAGCAAATAATTGTATCATTTTTTGATTATTTTTATTGATTATCAATTTGGCAAAGGTTAAAGTCTTTGCCAGCGGAACGAGGTTGATTAACAAACTAATATAATGAAAAAACTCGCATCGAAAATCACTGGGAAAATTTCCCTGGCAGTTGCTCTGTTGCTGGCAGCGGGCGTTCTGGCTCGGGCGGCCACGATGAACACGGCAACGGAGACAACCGGCTGGCAAGGGTTGGGTTTCTCCGACTCGCTCTATCTCCAGCAATTCGACACCTCTCTGGGAACGCTGACGGGAGTGACATTGCATATAACTGACATCGAGCAATCAGGCATCACCATTGAGAATGGAGCCGCCACCAGTGCCAGTATCACCATCTCCCTTTCCGGAAGTGTTGAGGTTACGGACAACGATATGATTGACTCGATAGCCCTGCTGAACAAAAACTTCGGCCCCTATTCACTGGCGGCCAATGGAGCTGAGTCGGGCCTTCCCACGTACAATCAGAGTGGGCCAGACTTTCTGGATCTCGGCACCATCTCGGCCACGGCAACCAAAAACGCATCATCTTCTGATCTGTCATTATACGAAGGCCTCGACACAGTGGAGGTTGACGTTACCGCTGCCGGTGGCTGGAGCGCGTCTGGCAGCACGGCTTACAGCCTTAACATTAATGAATTCGTCGGCGAAGCCACAGTGTACGCGACCTACACGTTCACCCCCGTTCCCGAGCCTTCGAGTGTATTGTTCCTTGGTCTCGGAGGTCTGGTCTTGGCCTGCTACCGCCGGTTCACCCATTAACACCGTTTGATCACAGTTCAGTTTTACCGCGCAAGGCGATGAGCTTTGCGCGGTTTTTCTTTTGATGGCTTGACAACAATCAAAGAGTCACCGCTTGACGGTCATCATCCTGGGAGTACCGGCGTCCAGTGGGGAGTGGATACAAGATTTTACTCCGGGCCAAATTCATCCAATTAAAGGCTGTACCGCGTCTTCGGCATGGTCCCGGCTCAAACACGCCGGCGAGACGCCAGCGCTCCCAGGTTGACATGGATCTTACCCCTTCTCAATGCATGCATAGGCGTTATGATTGTGGATGCTTTCGAAATTCTCCGCCTCAACCTTGTACCACGTCACCCGTGGATGAGCATTGAGCTTGAGCGCCACGTTCCGCACCAGATCCTCCACGAACACCGGGTTTTCATACGCGCGCTCGGTGACGAATTTTTCGTCCTGCCGCTTGAGCAGGGCATAAAGCTCCGAACTGGCCGAGCTTTCGATCATCGCCACCACATCCTCGATCCAGACCGGCTTCGAGAACCGCAGCGCCACCGTCACCAGCCCGCGCTGATTGTGCGCGCCGTATCGGGCAATCGCCTTCGAACACGGGCACAGCGTCGTCACCGGCGCCTTCACCGTCAGGACGAAATCAGTTTCGTCACCACACGCCGCCGCGTCGAATCGCGCCACGTAATCCATCTGGCTGCGCTTGCGCGACACCGGCGATTTCTTGGACATGAAATACGGGAACTCGATTTCCAGGTGCGACGTGGCTGATTTCAGCCGCTTCTGCAACGAACGCAAAATATCCCTGATGTTTTCGACGTGCATCACATTGCCGTGGGCGTTGAGCGCTTCGACAAACCGGCTCATGTGCGTGCCTTTGAATTCCTTCGGCAAATCCACGAACATGCCAATGGTCGCCACCGTGTTTTGGACGCTGTGCGCCTTGTCGCGCACCTGGATGGGAAATCGCAACCCGCGGACGCCGACCTTGTCAATGCGCAACTCACGGTGATCGCGTTCGCTCTGCTTGTCGTAAAGCTTCCGCACCGCCGCGTTCTTTTTGGCCTTGCGCAACGCACCGCCGTTCCGGCTGATTTTCAGCATGGGGAGAAAGTATCAGCTTTGCGCGATATGGCAAAAGTGTTCTTTGTTGGACAGACCGGGCAGCTTTTATTCGTTCAGGGAACGGCAGGGGGAATTGGTTTGATAAAGTCCGATCTCCTTCTGCAATGCATTGGTCAACTCCGTGTCAGACTGGGTCACTGCCAAAGCCAACGCCTGTTTTGCCGTCAATACCGCTTCGGGAAATCGTCCCGCTTCCGCATAAGCTGCCGCCAGAGTGCGAAGAATTTGCGGGTCTTTATCCTTGGAAAACCGATTGGCCTGTTCGGCCAGGGCGACGGCCTTGCCGCCATTGCGAACCGACGGCTCCGGCCAGGTCGCAAGCATCCAGGCAAAGTCATTTAGCGCAGGAATGAATTGAGGCTGGAGCTCAATGGCTTTTTGATAACACGCCATTGCTTCGGTCGCCATCCGTTTTAGACGAAAAGCACGGCCGAGATTGTAATAGGTTTCGTAACTTTGCTGGATTTCCAGTGCTCTTTGAAACTGGACGATCGCTTCATCCGCCCGCCCGGTCTGGAGCAGAGCATAACCAAGATTGTTATGGGCATCGGCGAAGTCGGGTTTGATTTCCAAAGCATTTTGGAAATGAGTCATTGCCTCGTTCACCCGCCCGGCTTGGAAGAGACCGTAACCAAGGCTGTTATGGGCTTCCGCGTAGTCTGGTTTGATTTCCAGAGCTTTTTGATATTGAAGGATTGCCTCATTCACCCGCCCTATCTGGAGAAGACTGTCACCAAGAGCAATATGGGCTTCGGCGGCCCCTCCGAAGTTTGGTTTGATTGCCAAAGCCTTTTGGAAATGAGCCATCGCCTCGCTGATCCGTCCCTTCCGGAGAAGACTGTAACCAAGATTATTATGGGCTTCCGCGGCTTCTGCGAAGTCCGGTTTGAGTTCCAAGGCTTTTTGATATTCAAGGATCGCTTCGTCCGTCCGCCTTTTTTGATAAAAGGCACTGCCCAGACCGGCGTGGTAAGCCGCGGATTCAGGCCGGATGGCCAGGGCCTTTTGAAAATGTTCCAGCGCCTCGTCCACCCGCCCTTGATGGAGCAGGGAATTGCCGGTGTAGTAGTTGAACGACGCCCGGGCTTCAACCATCTCCAACAGGTTGAATGCCACCAGACCGGCCAGCAGCAGGCTCCAACCCCAGCGGGCCATGCGCCGCCAGACCGGCGAACCCGCCAAGGCACGCTCCAAACCAAAAATGCCCATGACGGCCAGCAGCATCAGGGCCGGCAGAAAATCCAGTTCATAGCGGACGCTGGCTGAAAAAAAGAGACAAAGCGTCAATGCACTAATTACAAAAAGCAAAAATACGGATGCCACAAAACAGCGTAGGACGGAAACCACCTCCACCGGCCGGCTTCTCCAGACCAGCGGCGCGGCCAAAGCCAGCCACACCAGCGGATGATTGATCAACAGACCGCTGTAAGTGCTGTCCTCTCCCGGCACCCAATAGCCCGATGGCACTGGCAAGAGCGGGACAGCCCTCAAAAAAGGGAAATGACCGCTCCACCGCATGGGTTCCAAAAAATAGAACCGAAGGTTGAACCAGAGATAATGCAGGCTGAATTGCTGGACGGTGGTCTGCCGGTAGATGGCGGCCAGTTGATAGTGCCACCCAAATTCGAATGGGTTGTCGAAGCGCAGGTAATTGTAAAGCATCAGCCCCAACCCAATCAGCATCACCGGACCGGCCGCCGCCACCAATAATAACCCAACCCGCCGGCGCGAACTTGAATCAGTCGCCACCCGCCAGGCCTGAATCACCGGCAACAAAAGGATTATTACCCCAAACAACAATGACGGTCGTGACCCGATCGCCAATCCATACGCCAGACTGGCCAGCAGCAGCCATAAAACTTGCCATTTCGGCTCATCCAAGGCCCGCCAGATCGCCGCCAGCGCCAGCATGGTGAACGCAAATCCACAACTCATCGCAACTTCATTGACATCCAGCCACAGCGATAAAACCTCCAGCGTGCCTATGGTCCAGCCCAGGGTGAATATGCCGGCCGCCGCCACCCAGATGCTTGCTTCCGGAAAGTAACGCCGCCAGACCGCACGTAACAGACCCGCAGCAGCCAGGAAGCCCAACGCAAAAAAGAAAATGACCGCATCCTTCTCCGGGAGATAATGGCCGGTGAGGATCGCATACGGCCAGAAAAGCACCAAAGCGGGCGTAACCCCAAAATACAGGTACAACTTCCCCTGGTAATAACTCATGTCCAGCAGGCCTGCCGACGGATTGCGCGCATTCCATACATACGGAGCATTGGCAGCGGGATCGTAGGGATCGGCGAGTTGGGTGAGCCCGGCTGGCGCTTCTCGTTTCACGTTGAGGTGCCCGGCGCGAAAACCCTGCACCAGCAGATTATAATAGGAATCTTCCGCCCGCGACCGTGTTGATTCCGGCGCAGCGATCCGGAAAAAAATTCCAAAGACCAGGGCGCAGGCCAGGGCACAGATGGCGAAGCGCTTCCATTGAATGTCGCCTCCAGGCGCACTCGCCTTCGCGGAATCTGATTGCCTGCTCATCGGCTAAATAAAAATTATCAATGTGGACTGTATCACGCGGTGAGCGGCCGTTCCGCGCCCACATCAGTTGCTCCACGTCCACGTTATGTCCCACCGCCCAATGTTTTTCATCGGCTGGATGTCGCCGTCCGGACTGAACGTTAAGGGGGCGCTCCAGAACTGGAAATCGTGGCCCTTGATGCCATCCGGTGTGGATTCCCAGCGATCCCCCATCCAGATGTACACCGGCTCTCCGGACATTGGAATTTTTGTCACCCAGGTTTCCTGTGCGGGTATGATGGGAGCGCCATTTTCCGGACGGCGATTGATGTTGGACCGCGGGGCATATGGTCCCAAAGGTGAAGTGGACGCATAAACCTGCACCGGGCTCCCATTGGGACAATCAGGACACAACGGTCCGCAGAGGGCGTAGTAGAAATTGTTTCGCCGGAACAGCACGGGCGCTTCGCCACCTTTGGCCAGAATACTGCTCGTCTCGCCGGTCGAATCCAGAAAGTCCGGCGTCAGACGCGCCACGCGAACGGCATAGTCATCGCCCATGGAAGTGTAGATGTAGTAGCCGGTTCCGTCATCATCCACGAAGAGACTGCCGTCACCCAGGCGGGACCCGGGAACATGCACCTCCGGGTTTGCGATGGTGAACGGCCCCGCCGGCGAGTCGCTGGTGGCGGCGGCGGCCCGGCCGTTCCACAGTTTGGGAAACCAGTTGTACCAAAGAACGTATTTGCGGGTGCGCGGGTTGAAAACCACGCTCGGACGGGTATACACACCGGTCGGCTGCTCCTTGAGCAGTTCACCTTCATATGTCCAACGATCGAGATCCAGCGAGCTGTAAACCCGGAACGGGCAATTCAAGGCCAGACTGCTGGCATTGGTTCCGTAAGCCGTCCCGTAAAGATAAAAACGCCCGGCGAAGAATTGAAGGCAGCCACCGTGCGCGTCAATAATGTTCCCGGCAACATCGCGGCGCGGCTCGAGATTGTTGATGGTGACGGTCTGCAAACGATTCGGCTTGGTTTCCGCATTTTGCGACCGGTGCTGTTCGTCACAAGCAATCGTGAAGGCCGCGAGCAAGAGGGCGAGCAAAGTCTCCCAGCAATGGCGTGCCGGAAATTTTCGGGAAAACCGCTTCCAAGAACTTGCGGCTGGCGTCATGCAGGCAGCTGGAAATCGAGGCTGATGGTTACGCACATGTGGGAACGGAGATTATCCCGGCGTTAATGGACGTCAAGATGCCATTAACCCATCGAGACATGGAAAAATGGGAGCACCACGGATTTTGGGAAAAGAATTCTCTCGTGAATGGCAAAAGGCATCTGGACAAGCGAAAATGAACCTCTAACTTTGCCTGACCGATCCATGCGCAAACGAATTTCAATTCCACCTGCCTGTCTGGTTTTCACATTGTTTTGTTCGGTTTCATTTGCCGTGGACACATTTCGCGTTGCCACCTACAACGTGGAAAATTATCTCGACCAGCCGACCGAATCGCGCCCATTCGTGAAATCCGCTGCCGCCAAAGCCAAGGTCTGCGAAAGCATCTGCACCCTGCATCCCGACGTCATTGCACTCGAAGAAATGGGCGGCACCAACGCATTGCTGGAATTGCGCGCATCGTTGAAAAAGAAAGGCCTGGATTTTCCCTATTGGGAACACGTGCAGGGCTGGGACACGAACATTCACGTGGCCGTGTTGAGCCGGTTGCCCATGGTCGCCCGCCACCCGCACACCAATGACAGCTTCCTGCTCGATGGCCGCCGCTTTTCCGTCAGCCGCGGTTTTGCCGAGGTGGATATTCAGGCCGCGACGAATTTCATCTTCACGCTCATCGCCGCGCACTTGAAATCGCGCCGCGCCGTGCCGGAAGCCGATGAAGCCCAGTTGCGCCTGGAGGAGGCGAAAATCCTGCGCGGCATCGTGGACGAACGTTTTAAAACCGATCCGGATACCGAGCTGGTTGTGCTCGGTGATTTCAACGACGTGAAGGATTCCGATTCCACAAAAGAAATCATCGGACACGGAAAATTCAAACTTACCGATACCCGTCCCGCCGAGCGCGACGGCGACAACGTGCCGAACGAGATTCCGCGTTTCGAGCCGCGCAACGTCACCTGGACGCACTATTACGGCAAGGAAGACACTTACAGCCGGATTGATTATATCTTGTTGAGTCCCGCGATGGCGCGCGACTGGGTGACGAATGGCACTTACGTGCTGACCATTCCCAACTGGGGCGTCGGTTCCGACCACCGGCCCATCGTCGCAACGTTTAATCCAAATTAAGAATCGCAGCGAAACTTGACAGACATCACGGTGAAACCATAATGGCTAAGAAGTGAACCCCAACCCGCAAACAGGACCCGGTTCTCCGCCAAAACAAGAGAAAGCATTTGTATTTCAAGCTGCCGGGGGTTGTTGGGCCAGTTCAATAATCGTCTTTTTTCTTCTCCTGTTTGGAAAACAAACTGCTCCCCCCGTAATCATCGAGCTGGCGGCTTTGGTATTTATACTATGCGGTTTGGGTTTGGGAGTTGCGGCATTGTTTGGAATCCCAAAACACGGTTCCCCCAAAATACTGAAGCCGGCACTGGTCGGAATGACGATCAACGGATTCTTGCTATTTATTTTTATCACCAATTTCTTTGCAGCCCGAAACAAAGCGTTAAGTCAGCGGTCAGGTCATCAGGGCGTCAAGCCAATCGAAGAGAGGGATAAAATCACCGCAACATCGCAGAAGGAATTTAAGAACGGGAAAATATCATTCCAATATGACGGCCAGTACCAAATCAAAACCATCGGCGAAAAAGGGCAAATAATGCTTCAGTGCCCCGATTCATACGTCGTCATAACCGATCATGGGCAAAAGCTGGATGTTGCAGACGCTTTGGGAAAACTTGCCGGCGCAATCAAGGCCGATTTCCAACAACATAACTACGAGGATATTTCAGAAGGTGAATTTGAAAACATCGAAACGGCAAACTTTTCGGGGAGCAAAGTCAAATTGGAATATACCCGTCCGGAAAACCTGAGGGTGGTGGCTGAAATCTATATGGTTTCAACGAAAAATAATTCCTACAGTTTCCTGCATTATTATCCACAAACACAGGGTGCTGTTGCCGTATTGCTTTTTCAGACCATATTAAATTCTTTCTCGGAAGTTGGTTCGGCTTTGCCGGCTCAATAAATTGGGCTGCCACTCAAACGAATCCCGCGGCAAAAATCACAACTGTTCCGGATGCGTTATCAAATCCGCGATGCGCATGAGCAGGCGCCCGGCGGCGCCCCCGTCAATCACGCGATGATCGAAGCTCAACGTGAGGTTCGCTTCCATCACCGGCACAAACTGGTCTTTGCCCGCGTCCCAACTGGGCATGCGCCGGGCCGCGCCGATGCCAAGCACCAGCGATTGTTCCGGCAATGGGATGGGCGTGGCCCAGGTCAGTCCGAACGTGCCAAAATTCGACACGGTCGCAACGGAACCGCCCGTCGCGTCCGGCGGCAGCTTGCGTTGCCGCGCCATTTCGACCAGTTCGTTGTAAGCCTCGATCAAATCCTTCAGCGATCGTTTGTCCGCGTGGCGAATGACGGGCACCAGCACGCCGTCCTCGGCTTCAACGGCGAAAGCGATGTCAATGGCCGAGGGATGGACAATTTTGTTGCCGACGAGCCGTCCGGCGGGCGCGCTGTTTTCCGCCAGCGCCACTGCCAGCGCGCGCAACGCGCACAGCGCCGGGCCGGGTTTTGGCCGGGTGACCTTGCGATAGGCAAACAGCGGATCGAGGCAGACCGGCAGGCCGACGTGCGCGAGTGGACGTGTCCAGCTGCGCCGCATGGCATCGGCCACGGCCACGCGCATGGACGACGCCGGGGTAATCTTTTGCTTTTCGAGATTTGCAATGAATCGCTCAAAATCCTCAACCGTCACCCGGCCCGCCGCGCCACTGCCGGCCACGCCCGCGAGATCGGCGGCGTGCAAACCGAGTTCATTCATGCGCGCCTTGAGCCGCGGCGAAAGGTAACTGGCGCCGGCCGCATTCGCCGGCACCGGCAATCCCCGCACCGTCGGTTGAACGCGGTTCCGGCCGCCGTTCACATCCGGTGCGGAAATGCGGTCGGTGTCGCCTGTTTTCGCCGGCGCGGGAACGTCAAACCCCAGCCGCGCTGCTTCTTCCCTGGTCGCCTCGAGATAACCGAGCACCACGCCGACGGCGTAACTTTCGTTCAATTGAACGGTGAATTTTTCAATGCGCCCGCGGCACGGCGAAGTCACGTTCATGTTGGCCTTGTTGGTCTCGACTTCGATCAAATCCTGGTCGGCTTCGACGGTGTCACCGGGTTTGACGAGGAAGTTGATGATGTTGGCCTCGGCGATGGACTCGCCCAGTTGCGGCATGATGATGGGGATTCGCGGCATAATTTTAGAGTCGCAAAAGTTTTCTTGCGGCGGCGGCGATGGCGCGCGCGGTGGGACGGTGCGCGGTCCATAAATTGGGATGATATGGCACCGGCGTGTCCTTGGCATTGAGCCGTTGCGGCGGCACGTCAAGCAGATCAAATCCTTCGCTCGTGACCCGGGCGATGACTTCCGCCGTCACTCCGCCCCACGGCCAGGCTTCACCCACGCAGAGCAAACGTCCCGTGCGCGCGACGCTGGCCATCACGGTGTCCGTGTCGAGCGGTTTCACCGAACGCAAATCGACCACCTCAATTTCCCAGCCTTCCGGGACGAGCTCGGCGGCGGCTTCGAGCGCTTCATGCACCATGGCGCTGTAGGCCACGATGGTCATGTCGCGGCCCTCGCGCGCGATGCGGGCTTTGCCGACGGGCAGCGCCTCGCTCGGCAATTTTTCGGCCTTGAGGTGGTAGTAAAGAAATTTGTGCTCGCAGAAAATCACCGGATCGTCAATCGCCACTGCTTCGAGCAGCATGCTGTAAGCATCTTCAACGGTCGCCGGTGTCAGCACCACCAGGCCGGGATAGTGCGCGTAAATCGTCTCCAGACTCTGGCTGTGAAACGGTCCGCTGCCGGACGTGCCGCCGAAGGGCAGCCGCACGGTGATCGGGCAGGGGACCTGCGTGCGCCAGAAAAGCGTCGCGGCCTGATTGACAATCTGGTTGAAACCGACGGTGGAAAAATCCGCGAACTGCATTTCAATGATCGGCCGCATGCCTTCAATCGCCGCGCCGACGGCCAGACCGACCATCGCATCCTCGCTGATGGGCGAATCAATCACGCGACCGGGATATTCCTTGGCCAGATTTTTCGTGGCCTTGAACGCCCCGCCAAACGCGCCAATGTCCTGACCGTAAATGAACACACGCGGATCGTCACGCAACGCCTGAGCCTGCGCCTCGCGGACGGCTTCGAGATAGGTGATGCTCATCGGGGAGTTGAAAAACGAACGTTCAACATCCAACATCGAACGCCCAACATCCAATTGCCTTGCGCCTGGGAGCTTTGAGCGTTGAATGTTGAATGTTGAATGTTGAATGTTTTGATAAAATTATTCATGCCCTTCGTTCAAATGTCCGGTTGAAATTGCTCGCCAGTCCTCGGCAAACGGATCCGGCGCGGGTTCGCGCTGGACCAGGGCGACGGCTTCCTCGATTTCGCGGACAATTTCCCCGCGCAGCGTGGACAGCGCCGCGGCGTCGGTCCACTTCTGGCGGAGCAGGCTTTCCTCGGCGACCTTCAAACAATCGCGCCCGGCCGGCGACGCCTTCAATTTCGGATCGATGTAGCTGGCGTCGTCATGTTCGCCGTGGCCGCAAAGCCGGAGCAGGGTGGCGACGACCAATTGCGGGCCGCGACCGGCGCGGGCGCGCGCCACGGCGTCCCCCACAACCTTCAGGCACGCGGACAAATCCGTGCCGTCCACCGATTGAACTTCAACGCCATAACCAACGGCCTTGTCGGCGAGATCGCGGCAGGCAAACTGGCTCGCGGTCGGTGTGGAATAGGCGTATTGATTATTGGCCAGGACCAAAACCAGAGGCAGTTTTTCCACGGCGGCCTGGTTGAGCGCTTCATGAAACGAGCCGGTGGAACTGGCCCCGTCGCCGATGCACGCCGCCCCGACAGTGCCCAGGACGCCTTTCATGCGGCGGGCGAACAATACGCCGTTGACGACGGAAATCATCGCGCCCAGATGGCTGACCATC
>Ga0187851_10003105_pt1 | contig 14204 bp, 12 predicted proteins | sample June2016WEW_6_10_FD_132997 | JGI IMG/M metagenome (GOLD analysis project Ga0187851, IMG submission 132997) | Peatland microbial communities from SPRUCE experiment site at the Marcell Experimental Forest, Minnesota, USA - June2016WEW_6_10 | ecosystem: Environmental > Terrestrial > Soil >...
AGCCGGAGCATGCTGCCCACCGACAGGTAGGGCAGGCGCACGCAGCCCGGTGCCGCCGCGTGCGGGTCAGCCGCGTGCCGGCGGCCGGAATGCGATGACGGCATGAAGGCGCCATGCTCGCAGCTTGTCTCGGGATCCAGGGCCGGGTAGGCGATTCCGAACAGGCCCTCCCGCTCTTCTCCAGGCTCATGCCAGACCGCCGTTCCGCTGACCGGATCGGGGATGTGCCCGCTGACCAGCGGCGGTGCGGGCGCGTGCCCGGCCCGGTAGGGAGGCTGTGACGTGGCGGGTATCAGGGCCTTCAGGAAGCCGTCTTGCTTCAGGCCGATGACGTCGATGAGGTAGCCAGGCTCGAGCCGGGGGAAGCGGACCTGGATCCGCCTGGTGGCCTCGGGCGCGATCAGCACCACTCGGCGTCCCTTGGCGGGGCCCTCGTCGACCAGGAGCCGGGCCGGGCCGGCCCGCTCGATGATCGTCCCGGTGACCCGGCCGACTTCGGCCCAGATGCGGTCAAGCACCGGACCGCCGGGGCGGCTGCGCCGGACAATGGCATGATCGCCTGGCCGCAGTGCGGCCGGCGAAATAGCCCCGCCTCGCCAGGCCTCGGCGGAGGCAGCCAGCGGAAACCGCTGTTCCCCCCGTGCCGTCAGCAGGACCAGAATGTGCGGGCTGACGTCCAGGATCGTGCCGATGACCGCGTATACCAGGGATCTTTCTGCCGGTCCGATGCCACCATTGGCCGCCGTTATGGGAGAAAGGCCCGATTCGCCCGGCCGCCCGAGCACTGCGGCCTTGAGCAGCGGCCGGCGCGCGAAACGAGCCGGACTGGCGGAGTCCGTAACATCGTCACCCCTACGGGGCATGTCAGCCAAATGCCGCACTTGCCTTCCGTGGGATTGCATAGGGCACAATATTGACCCTGCTTGGCGAAGACAGTTACGTCAAGCTCTTCGGGACACTTCTGCCTGCGGCGCCATACAGATACATCCTTTACGGATAGAGCCGCCGCAGGTCACGAGCCTTCATCTCAAGCACGGAATGTAGTTTTACGACTACCTTAAGTAAGGTAGCCTGCATGAGCTGCGTCGGCAACCATGAGGAATCGCGACCTAGCGATCACGACGCGGCCTTCCGCGATTACGTTGTGGCCCGCGGAGCCGCCCTGCTCCGGATGGCGATCATGCTTACCGGCAACCGGGCCGATGCCGAAGACCTGGTCCAGGCCGCGCTGGCGAAAACCTACCTAGCGTGGGACAAGATCAATGATCGCGCCGCCCTTGACGCTTATGTCCGGCGTGCGATGGTCAATACGCACATATCGTGGTGGCGGCGCCGTAAGGTCGAGGAATTCCCGACCGATGAGCTGCCTGATCAGGTTGTCGCGGATCACGCCAGGGACAGCGATACGGCCGAGGTGGTGCGCCGGGCCCTGGACCGGCTGCCCAAGCGGATGCGCGCCGCCGTCATGCTCAGGTATTTCGAAGACATGACTGAGCCGGAAATCGCCGCGGCGCTCGGTATCAGCCTGGGCACCGTGAAGAGCACCGTGTCACGGGCGGTAGCCAGGCTGCGGATCGACGCGGAACTGGGCGCCAATGCCGATCCGTAACCAGAATCAGCGAGTCATGACCTGTCGTGTCTTCGGGGCCAACGCCGGTATTATCCAGGTCAGGCACCCTGAGGAGGTCGCTCTGTGCGCAGCACGATGATGGACGTCCCGCTGACCATCGGCTCGATCATGCGTTACGGAACGTCGATTTTCGGCGATCGCGAGGTGGTCACCTGGACCGGTTCTGCGACCAGGCGGCGCAGCTACGCCGAAGCGGGCCGCCGGGCCGCGCAGCTCGCGAACGCCCTGCGGCGGCTGGGCGTCGATGGCGACCAGCGCGTCGGCACGTTCATGTGGAACAACGCCGAGCACCTCGAGGCCTACCTGGCCGTCCCGTCCATGGGCGCGGTGCTGCACACGCTGAACATCCGGCTGGCGACGGCCGAGGTCGGCTATATCGCCACCCACGCCGCCGACCACACCGTCATCGTGGACGCGTCGCTGGTGGCCAGGTTCGCCGAGATCTTGCCGCAGGCGCCGTCGGTCAGGAACGTGATCGTAAGCGGCGCCCCCCTCGCCGACACGCCAGGCGCCGACCAGCTCACCGGCGTGAGCGTCTACGACTACGAGGAACTGCTCGCCGCGGAGCCTGACTCGTTTGCGTGGCCGGTGCTCGATGAGCGCTCGGCCGCCGCGATGTGCTACACCAGCGGGACCACCGGGCACCCGAAGGGCGTCGTCTACAGCCACCGGTCCAGCTACCTGCATTCGATGGGCGCCTGCCTGGGAAACAGCTTCGCCCTTTCCGAGCAGGATCGGGTGCTGCCGGTCGTGCCCATGTTCCACGCCAACGCGTGGGGGCTGGCCTATGCGGGCCTGCTGTCCGGGGCCGACCTGATCATGCCGGACCGGCACCTGCAGCCGGCCACTCTGGTCCGGCTGATCGCCGACGAACGCGTCACCGTGGCCGGCGGCGTGCCGACGATCTGGGCCGGCGTGCTTGCGCATATGCGGGCCGAGGGCGGGGACCTGTCCTCGCTCCGCCTGGTGATCGCCGGCGGCTCGGCGGTCCCGCGCGCCCTGCAGGCCAGGTACGCCTCCGAGCTCGGCGTGCGCATCCTGCAGGCCTGGGGCATGACGGAGACCTCACCGCTGGCCAGCGTGGCCAACCCGCCGCCTGGCGTGAGCGAGGAGGAGGCCTGGCGGTACCGGGACAGCCAGGGCCGGGTGTTCTGCGCGGTGGAGGCGCGGCTGGCCTCCGACGGCGGTGAGATCCTGCCGGACGACGGCGAGGCGGTCGGTGAAATCGAGGTCCGCGGGCCCTGGGTCACCGGCTCGTACTTCCAGGACGACGACCCGGCCAAGTTCCACGACGGCTGGCTGAGGACCGGGGATGTGGGGACCCTGGATGAGCGCGGCTTCATCCGGCTGACCGACCGGGCCAAGGACGTCATCAAGTCAGGCGGTGAGTGGATCTCCTCGATGGAGCTGGAGAACGTCCTGATGGCGCACCCTGATGTCGCTGAGGCCGCGGTCATCGGGGTCGCCGACGACAAGTGGGGAGAGCGTCCGCTCGCGGCGGTGGTGCTGCGATCAGGCGCCGAGGTGACGGCGGAGAAACTTCGGGCCTTCATGTCCGAGCAGATCCCGCGCTGGCAGCTGCCCGAGCGCTGGTGCTTCATCGCCGAAGTGCCGAAGACCAGCGTGGGCAAGTTCTCCAAGCGGCAGATGCGCGACGCCTACCAGCGCGGCGACTACGAGATCATCGAGGTGCACTGACCGGGCACGGCAAAGACGCTTTGCCCAGGCCCGGTCAGTGCCGGTACGCTATGGCCCACCGCACTCCTGGTGCGGGTGGAGGATTCGCCTAGTCCGGTCTATGGCGCCGCACTGCTAATGCGGTTTGGTGGCAACACCATCCGGGGTTCAAATCCCCGATCCTCCGCGAACGGCCAGGCACTGACGACAGGGAGGCCTGACCATGACGGGGCCAGAGCACTACCACGAGGCGCAGCTGCTGCTGGCTGACCCGAACTACGGGGAGCCGAAAGGGATCGGCCGCGGCGAGACCATCGCCGCCGCCCTGGTGCACGCGACGCTCGCGCTCGCGGCGGCGACCGCGCTGACCGCTGACAGCCCGCAGGACGTACAGGCCTGGCAACGGGTGGCCGGGGCCGACGGGGTGGCCGGGGCCACGGGCTAGGATCCAGTCTGCGGCCATATTGCTCCACGCTAAGTCATATCCATAGACTGAGCGTGGCGCCAGCGGCCGGACGAGGAGGACGCATGCCAGTCGACTGGGTTGTCGTGGGTTTGGACAACGGCGGCACCATGAACAACGGGACGATCCTGGATTCCGGCGGCCGGTTTCTCCTTGACCAGATGGCGGAGCTTCCCAGCGACGTCAGGGAGGGCCCGGACAAGGCCATCGGTTCGCTGGTCGACTCCGTCCAGCAGGTGCTCGAACTGACCGGCGTGCCGATCACCTCGGTCCGCGCCGTGGGCCTGGATACCCCCGGCCCCGCCAGCGGGAATGGCGTCATATCGTCCAAGGGCGCGACGAACTTCGGCCACGCCGGCTGGCACGGTTTTGACATCAGGGGAGCGCTGGCCGACCGGCTCGGGCTGCCGGTGATCTACAACAACGACGGCAACTCGGCGGCCCTGTACGCCCATCACATCCGGTTCGGCGCGGAATCTGAGCAGCGCAGCTCGGTGGCCGCCATCGTGGGTACCGGGCTCGGCGGCGGCATCGTCGAAGGCGGCCGAGTGATCAAGGGCGCGGCCGGGATGGCCGGGGAACTTGGGCACGTCCCCATCCCGTTGGAGGGCCTGCTGGGCCCGGGACAGCCGATGCCGGCCTGCAACTGCGGCCAGTCCGGTGATGCGGAGAGCGTCGCCTCGCTCACCGGCATCCAGAACAACTTGCTGCCGTACTGGCTCACCAGGTACCCGGGGCACGAGCTCGGCGGGTTGCCGATCAGCAAGGCCGCCAAGCTGGTCCGCAAGTACGCCGAAGACGGTGACGAGATGGCGCTGGCCATCTTCCGGCAGCAGGCAACGGCGATCGGGCGACTGTTCACCATCGCCGCGAACTTCCTCGATCCCGACGCCTACTTTCTCGGCGGCGGCGTGGTCGAGGCCGCCTCGCACTTCCGCGACTGGTACTTCGCCGAAGTGCGCGCCAACACCGCGCTTCGCGAGGAGCAGGCCCAGGCGGCCGAGATCAGCCTGGTCCCCGACCTGGACATGGCGGGCGCCCGCGGCTCGGCGTTCGCCGCCCGGGACTGGATCATGCACGAATCACCGGGAGCGCGGCCGAGCGGCTGGTAAATGGCCAGGCCAGCTCCTGCGGCACCGCCGGGCGGTGCCGCCTGAGCTGGCCCTAGTCCGAATCCGCGTCCTTGTCCTTGAAGATCAGCCCGCATACCTCCAGGTAGAGCTGTTCCGGGTACGGCAGGTGGTCGACGATGCGCAGCGCCTGGTCCTGCCCGGCGGACTCCAGAATGAACTCGCCGTAACCGAGAATCCGGCCCATCGTGGACCGTTGGAAGCTCATGTCCGTCACCTTCGACAGCGGCATCATGTTCACCTTCTTGGTGACCAGCCCGGTCGACAGCAGCATCCGCTGCGAGGTGACCACGAAGTAGTTCTCGTTCCACTCGAAGACCTTGACCGCCAGCCGCACCAGGAGTATCAGCCACGCGATCCAGATCACCAGGATGACGGTGTCGTTACCGTGAGCGACCGAGTTGCTCAGCCAGCCTGCGATGGCCAGGCCGACGAGGAGCTCGAAGATCGGCCTGATCAGCACAGCCGGGTGCTGGTGAACGGTGATGACCTGCCGTTCGTGGGGCAAAAGGTAGCGATTTACCTTGGCCGGAACCGTGTCAGTATTTGGAACCAGCCTCATCCCGGTACCCCAGCCTTAGACGGTCGCGAAGAAGTGAGACAGCCCGCTTGCCACTGTGGTCAGGAAGGTGCCGATGTTGTGGACGATGTGGGCCGCGCCCGTAGGCTGCTCGATCACCCACCACACTATGAAGGCAACTGCTAGCCACCCAAGGATGGTTTTCAGATTCACGTCGCCTCCTAAGGGCGCGAAGACTAGCCCTACGTGCCAGAGTACCTATGTTATCTCTCGCCGATTTGCCGGCCAAGACTAACGGATTGAAGCGGCCGTGTCGGCTTGAGTATGCCCCGTGTCACTCACCAGTATGCCTCATCGTTGGCAGCAATGCGTAACCAAGCGTGCGGATCCTGTCGACCCGGCGCCCAAAAGCCCGCAAAATCCTCCCATCGGCGCCTCGATCGGCCATTCTGCCGTCACGACGGGCGGCCATCTGACAGCATTCCTCCGTGCAGAGCATGCTGGGGAAATGACGTGACAGACGTGGGCGAGACAGACTTCGCGGTCATCGTCTACCGGGAAGAAGACCAGTGGGAGGCCGACGTGCTGCCCGCGGCGGTGACCGCGGACCTGGACGGCCTGGTGCACGCACTGCGCCGTCAGCCCAGCATCGGCGGGACCATCGGCTTCGCGGGCGTCGGCGACGACTTCTTCGTGGCGATCATGGTCTTCGGCGAGGACGTGTCGCTGTTCTTGTCCGACCTCACCGCGGCCGTTGACTACCCGCTGGCCCGCCAGGTGCTCGATGCGCTGGAGATTCCTGTGCCGTCCGACGACGAGCTCGATCAGGTTCTTCCGGCCGGGGACTTGTCCATCTTCGCGGACCTCGGCCTGGACGAGATGGAGCTCGGCGCGATCTCAGCGGACCTCGACCTGTACCCGGAGGATGCGGTGATCCGCATCGCGGAGAGGCTGCGCATCGGGGATGCGGTCGAGCGCGCGCTCGACATCGCCCTTGGCCCGTGACCGGATACACCGCCGCCTTCGAGCCCGCCATGCGGCTCGCCCTGGCCGAGGCACGACGGGCCGGCCCGGATGACGTTCCGGTGGGAGCTGTCGTCCTCGATGCGGCGGGTGCGGTCATCGCCCGGGCGGGTAACCGCAGGGAAACGGACCGCGATCCCACCGCGCATGCGGAAATCGTCGCGATCAGGCAGGCCGCGCAGCAGCTTGGCCGCTGGCGGCTGACCGGGCTGACGCTGGTGGTGACGCTGGAACCGTGCACGATGTGCGCGGGTGCGGTCACCGCCGCCCAGCTCGGCCGGCTGGTCTACGGAGCAGAAGACCCCAAGGCGGGGGCGGTCGGGTCGCTCTGGGACGTACTGAGGGATACCCGGCTGAACCACCGCCCGGAGGTCATCGGCGGAATCCTGGCCGGCGACTGCGGCGCGGCGCTGCGTGACTTCTTCGCCGCCCGCAGACAGCAGCGGCCGGGCGGCTAGTTCGTGCGGCCGGCCACCCGCTGATTCGGGTAAGCTCACCAGCGGTGGAGTCGCCTAGTGGCCGAGGGCGCACGCCTCGAAAGCGTGTGAGGGGGCAACCCCTCCGTGGGTTCAAATCCCACCTCCACCGCCGGGCCGGGGCCGCCTGCGCGTGAGGTACGCCCGCGGAGACTGAGCTGCCGGGAACTTAACCTCACGTTTCGGACGTTCGCACATGTGATCAACAGTTGTGCGGTCCTGCAGGCTGCCCTGGGTGAGGCCCGTCACCAGTCACACCAGACTCCGGCGAGGAGAACGAGTGTTTGGACCTCAAGGCACCGGATTCTTCCTGCTTCTCATGGTCGTATTCGGGGCTTTGCTGGTCTGGCTGGCCTTGGCTAAGCAGGTCGTATTCCGCGTGCTCGCCGCCTGCCTGGCGTTTCTTCCGGCCATGTGCTTCGGCATCGCCGCGGTCAACAAGTTCTATGACTATTACCAGACCTGGGGCGGGATGATCAATGATCTCACCAGCCAGGGTACGAGCAGCATCCCTAAGTACGCAGCCGCAGGACCGGGTACGAACAAACAATTCGATAAGAGTATCGGGCGGGTTACTAACCTTGCGGAAGACGCCCAGGTGGGCTATCTCTTCCAGACATCAGTGACCGGCCCGCAAACCCACATCACCCGCGACGTCTATATCTACCTGCCGCCGCAGTACTTCCAGAAGACTTATCAGCACTACAAGTTTCCCGTTATCGAACTGTTGCATGGCTCGCCCGGCAACCCCGCGGCCTGGGTCGATGTGATGGACGTGATCCCCACGTTCCTGAGCCTGCTGGTGGATCATCCCGCGGACGCCGCCGTGCTGGTCATGCCCGACACCGACGGGGGCATGCAGTACGGCCTGCAATGCCTCAACAATCCCGGCGGCATCCAGGACATGACGTTCGTCGCGCGGGATGTGCCCGACGCCATCGCCAGAATCGCCCGGGTGCAGCCGCCCGGCCTGGCGTGGGGCCTGGCCGGTTACTCCGAAGGCGGCTACTGCACCGCCAACATCGCCTTGCAGGACCCGCAAGGGTGGGGGGCCGCGGGCGTCATGTCGGGCTACTTCTACCCTCTCGCCAGCCAGGTGCCGGCCGGGAACAAGCCAGGAGCCAGGCCACGCCAGGTCGACGTGTTTCTCGGGCACCCCGCGTTGCAGCTGCTGAACACGCCGAAGCTGTACATCACCAGGATGCCTATCGGCCATCAGCTTCCTGCCTTCTGGCTCGCGGCGGGCGGACGGGACGGGGGCGACGTCGCCGCCGCGGTGAACTTCAGGCAGCTCCTGTTGACCCGGCTGGCGAACGTGCCGCTCTATCTCGTCCCCGGCGGCGGTCACCAGGGCAACGTCTGGCGCGCGGCGCTAGTCCCGATGCTCAACTGGATGACCCCGCAGCTGGCCGTACAAGCCGCCAAGGCTGACGCGGCCGCGGCGGCGGCCGCCCGGGCCGCTGCCGCCCGGGCCGCGGCGGCCCGTAAGGCACACCCGCCTAGCCCCGCGAGTCATCACACGCCGGCCGGGAAAACCTAGCCGGCCCGGTCGCCAGCCCGGCGTTACAAGAATGACAGCTGCGCGGCAGGCGGGTCATCTGCGGGCGGTGAATGGCTGCTGGCGCGATGCGCCTGGAGGCGCGATGCGCGCGAGTCACGTTTAGTAATATGACAGTCACTTTAACCGGCGCCCGAATATCACCAGTCACTGTGACATCTATTGATCCAGCTGTAACGAGTCGCAGCCTGCTGCGTATTCTTCGCTGGGCGCGCCTTGTTTCGCTGCCGTGATACGGGTAATAGTTGATCGACTACCGTCCGGATCTTGCCCCGAGCGCGCTCTGGCCTGCACAGGTGCATGGACCGGCGCGGCAGCGACGGCAATGGACGTAGCGGAGAAACAGATGAGCCTGCCCCCCCGCCAGCAAGCGGTGCTTGACCAGATCGAGCAGGTGCTCCAGGCGGCTGATCCGCAGTTGAAATCGATGTTCGCGGCCTTCGCCCGGCTGGCCCCCACCGAGGCGGTGCCCCCGGCCGAGGCCATCACCCGGCGGTCGGTGCCGCGGCGGCTGGCGATGGTCTCCGTCATCTTGGTCAGCGTGCTGAGCGTGGTCATGGTCTTCATCGTGTCCACCAGCCGGGCCTGCCCGGGCCTGTCATCGGATCAGGTCATCGCCAGCGGCACGGTGCGGTTCGCCGGGTGCAGCAAGGCCACCGACGCCTGGAGCAAGGGCGGCCGCTGAACGACCTAGCCGCCCCCTTGGTAGGTTTGGGCTGCCCTGGCCGAAGGAGCGTGGATGTGAAGGCGCTGGTGTTCCGCCACAACCTGGCCCGGGAGGCGGCCTCGGCCATCGGCGGGCGGGTCGACCCGCGGGCCTTCGTTTCCCGGTTCGCGCCGGTCCGGGTCGAGGACGTCGAGGAGCTGCCGCTTCCGGCCGGGGACTGGGTGCGCGTCGAGACGATCTTCTCGGGCCTGTGCGGCTCTGACATCAAGCAGATCCTGCTGAACGGCGCCCGCGACAACCCGCTCACGGCGCTGGTGTCCTTCCCGCACGTGCTCGGCCACGAGGTGGTTGGGTGCCGGGCCGACACCGGTGAGCGCGTGGTGCTCAACCCGTGGCTGTCGTGCGGGCCTCGCGGTATCGACCCGCCGTGCCCGCCCTGCCAGGCGGGCCGCTACCCGTGGTGCCGTAACTTCCGCTCCGGCGCCCTGCCCGTCTCGATCCACCTCGGGAACTGCGCCGCCGCGGTGGGCGCGCACGCCGAGCGCTTCGGCGCGCACCTCTCGCAGCTGTTCGCCATCCCGGCGGGCATCTCCGACGAGGCAGCCGTGCTGGCCGATCCGGTCAGCGTCTCGCTGCGCTCGATTCTGCTCGCGCCGCCCGGCGACGGCCAGGCTGTCCTGGTCTACGGCTCGGGCACGCTCGCGTTCGCGGTGATCGCGCTGCTGCGCCACCTGTACCCGGCGACCGAGGTGTGGGCGGCGACGCGACCTGGGGCCCGGGCCGCGCTCGCGACCCGGTTCGGCGCTCACGCGGTGCTCTCCTGCTCACCGGACGAGCTCGTCGCGCAGGTCGCGCGCCGGGTCGGCACCACACCGCTCACGCCGTGGAGCAGGCACGACTGGCTGCAGGAGGGCCCGGCCATCGTCTACGACACGATCGGCTCGGTCGAGACGGTGGAGACCTCGCTCCGGCTGCTCGGCACCGGCGGCACGCTGGTCATCTCCGGCGTCGAGCCGCCGAAGCGCTTCGAGTGGACCCCGTTGTACTTCAAGGAACTGCGGGTCATCGGCTCGAACGGCTTCGGTGTCGAAGAGGTGGGCGGCGTCGCCAAGCACGCCATCGAGCACTACTTCGACTTTGCCGCCCACGGCCTGGACCTGACGCCGGTCATTACCCACCGCTTCCCGCTCGAGCGGTGGGACGAGGCCGTGCTGACGGTCAGGGACGCGCGGCGTACAGGTGCCGTCAAGGTTCTGCTCGAGCCCGCTCGCTGACCGCACAGAAAAGCGGCCTCCGGACTCATCGCGCCGCCTTCCGCGACTGCATTCCTACGTCTCCCTGCATCTGCGTGATCAGTCTGCTACTTTCAGTATTTGCCCTGGACGGACACGCGTCCACATACGGAGTTCTAGGTATGAAGGCACTCGTAGGGGGAAAAAGTGGCACAGGTGCCAGTCCATAACTTCTCGAACGGCCTGCTGAACCCTGGCCTCGGCTACTTAATGTCCTGCCTGGGCTCGTTCCTCGGCCTGCGGTGCATCACCCGAGCCCGCGCCTACGGCGGCCGGGTGCGCGCCATCTGGCTGCTGCTCGCGTCCGTGGCCATCGGAGCCACCGGCATCTGGGCCATGCATTTCATCGCCATGCTCGGCTTCACGATCCCCGGGCAGCAGATCATGTACAACGTGCCGATCACCCTGGCCAGCCTGCTCGTCGCGGTCGTCGTCGTCGCTATCGGCCTGTTCATCGTCGGTTACGGCGGCAGCGGCGTGCTACCGGTGCTGGCCGGCGGCGTCATCATCGGTATCGGCGTCTCGACCATGCACTACGTCGGAATGTCCGCGATGAGCATGCAGGGTACGGTCCGGTACAGCCGGGGCCTGGTCGTAGTATCCGTGCTCATCGCGATCGTGGCGGGCACGGCGGCGCTGGTGGCCGGGCTGCACGTCGGCGGTGTCTGGTCCAGCCTCGCCGTATCGCTGGTGATGGGCATCGCCGTCACCGGCATGCACTACACCGGGATGGCCGCGATGCACGTGTACGCGGGACGCGGCGGGATGACCCTCACCGGCAGCCCCCCGGACAGCTTCCTGTTCCCGCTGCTGCTCGGCGCGAGTGTGCTCACCTTCCTGCTGGCGCTGATCATCGCCATGTCGCCCAACGAGGAGGAGATCCACGCCGACTCAAGCCTGAGCGAACGCCTGGCTCCGGCGTTTGGGGCCTACGACATGCCGGAGTACGACTTCGGATCGCTGGACCAGGGCTCCGGCGAGACCGGCCGCGGGCCGCGGACGCCGGGCGAGCTGTCTGCGGCCGGAACCAGCTCGCGTTCGTTCTGGCCAGCTCGGCGGAGGGTAAGAGATCCGAACTGATCCTCACTCTGCGGATGGTATGTTCCCGCGACGATGCTGTTCGTGGTTCGTGGTTCGTGGTTCGTGGTTCGCCAGCGCCCCACGATACGCAGAAACTTGTGAATATCACGGAAGATCCGGCTTCTGCGGATGATTCGGTACCCGATAGGGTACCAAATTCGCCACTAAGGCCGAATCTTCCGTAAAAACTTCCATCTGTCGTACGGACAAGCGAATTATGGTCCTGATGGGACGACGCGGACCGGTGAGGCAACGCGGGGCTAACCGGAGAGAGGGCACCGGTTGGATCCGGTCCAACGGATCCATGTCCACGACCCGTTCCTGGGCGTTGTCGTTGGTCAGTGCTGGCGGAGGATAAGAGATTCGAACTCTTGAGGGGTTGCCCCCAACACGCTTTCCAAGCGTGCGCCCTAGGCCACTAGGCGAATCCTCCGCGGCAGAGCTTACCCGAATCCGCAGGCGTGCCGGCGGCCCACCCGCCGGATAGGGGCGGCCAGGGCCACCTGATTCGCTCAGACGGCGGCAAACGCAGCATCAGGTCCCGCGGCTGACTACACTGGCTCCCGACCCCCCGCACGGCGCTATCCCGCCAACCCCCCCAGGGCCGGAAGGCAGCAAGGGTACGCGGGCTCTGACGGGTGTGCGGGGGGTCCCCTTTTACCGGTGAGGATGAGCTGATGGCAGCAGCCGCGTCGGAAGGCGAGGGACCCACCCCGGCGAGCCTGGCCCAATCCGGGCTGGCCCAACCCGGACTGGCCCAATCCGGGCTGGCGCTCTACCGCAAGTACCGTCCAGCAACGTTCGCCGAGGTCAAGGGGCAGGAACATGTCACCGGCCCGCTCGCCCAGGCGCTCCGCACCGGGCGGATCAACCACGCGTACCTGTTCAGCGGGCCGCGCGGGTGCGGCAAAACGTCAAGCGCGCGGATCCTCGCCCGCTCGCTGAACTGCGTCAAGGGCCCGACTCCCGAACCCTGCGGGGTCTGCGATTCCTGCGTCGCGCTCGCGCCTGCCGGGCCGGGCAGCATCGACGTGATCGAGATCGACGCGGCCTCGCACGGCGGGGTCGACGACGCCAGGGAACTGCGGGAGCGGGCGTTCTACACGCCGGTGTCCGGACGCTTCAAGATTTACATCATCGACGAGGCGCACATGGTCACCCAGCAGGGCTTCAACGCGCTGCTTAAGCTGGTCGAAGAGCCGCCGCCGCACCTGAAGTTCATCTTCGCCACCACCGAACCCGAGAAGGTCATCCCGACCATCCGGTCGCGCACGCACCATTACCCGTTCCGCCTGGTGCCCCCGTCCGTGCTGCGGGAGCTGATGCAGGACATCTTGCGCGCGGAAGGCGTGGCGGTGCAGGACGCCGTGCTGCCGCTGGTGGTGCGGGCCGGAGCGGGCTCGGTCCGGGACTCGCTGTCCATCTTGGACCAGCTGCTGGCCGGGAGCGATGAGTCGGGCCTGCGCTACGAGCGTGCGGTGGCCCTGCTCGGCTTCACCGACGCCAGCCTGCTCGATGAGATCGCCGACGGGTTCGCCTCCTTCGACGGCGCCGCGGTGTTCCGCGTGGTGAACCGGGTGATCGAGGGCGGCCATGAGCCGCGCCGCTTCGCGGCCGACATGCTGGACCGGTTCCGTGACCTGATCGTGCTGGCGGCGGTGCCCGACGCGGCCCAGATCGGGCTGCTTGACCTCGCGCCGGACCGGGCCGAGCGGATGGCCGCGCAGGCGGAAAAGTTCGGCCAGGCCGGGCTGACCCGGGCGGCGGAGATCATCAGCACCGGCCTGGACCAGATGCGGGGCGCCACCTCGCCCCGGCTGCTGCTCGAGCTGATGTGCGCGCAGGTCCTGTTGCCAGCCGCCGCCACCGACGAGAAATCACTGCTGGCCCGGCTGGAGCGGCTGGAGCGGGGAGCGCCGGCCCCCAGCCCGCAGTCCCCCCCGCGCGCGCCGCACTCCGGTCAAAACGATGATGCCGAACGGTCCGTGGTATCACCCCCCCGTCAGCTCCGTGCCCCGGAGCCTTCCGCCCGGCCCGCCCCCGCCGCGCCGCCGGCCCAGGCGGCGGCCGCGGAACCGGCCGCGGCACCCCCCGTGTCCCCGGCGCCGCCCTCGGCCACCGTAGCCGCCACCCCGGCTCCGGCTGTCCCGGCTCCGGCTGTCCACGCTCCGGCGGCTCAGTCCGCGGCGGATTCGCTGCGGGAGAACTGGGCCGCGGTGCTTGACGCGATCAAGCGGGAACGGCGGGTGGCGTGGATCCTGCTCAGTAACGCGAGCGTGCTTTCCGTCGAAGACGGGGTCCTGACCTTGCGGTTCGTCAGGGACGGGGACCTGAAGGGCTTCAGCACAAGCGGTTGCGACGCTGACCTCAAACGGGTGCTGAGTTCCCGCTTCGGCTTGAACGTGATGGTCAAGGGGGTAGTCGGCGGGGATCCGCCCGCGGGGCGGACCGAGCCGGCGCCAGATTTTCCTGGATCGGGTCCGGGTCCGGTCAGCGCGGGCCCGGGCCGCGCTGGGCCGGCGGCACCGGCTCAGCCGCCCGCCGCGGAGTACGACGACGAACCTCCGGATGAGATGCCGCCGGATACCGATGAGATGACGCCGGACGAGCCGTCCTCGTACCGCACGCCTGCGGCCGAGCCGGAACTTACCGGAATGGATTTGATCCAGCGAGAGCTGGGTGGCCAGG
>Ga0187851_10003108_pt1 | contig 14201 bp, 8 predicted proteins | sample June2016WEW_6_10_FD_132997 | JGI IMG/M metagenome (GOLD analysis project Ga0187851, IMG submission 132997) | Peatland microbial communities from SPRUCE experiment site at the Marcell Experimental Forest, Minnesota, USA - June2016WEW_6_10 | ecosystem: Environmental > Terrestrial > Soil > Wetlands...
GCGGTCGTCCCCGGCTCCCGGATGATCACCGGGGGCGTTAGCGCGAGCAGCCCCTCCCCATGTTCCAAGGGCTCAGGTCTCCGGCTGGGCCCGGGGTCCAGAAGCGGGCGCCCCGGTCACCAGTGGCTCGTCGTCCCCGGCCGGTGCGATCACCGGGGCGAACTGCTTGCGCCGCCCGGCGGCCAGGTAGTAGATCACGCCGATCAGCGTAATGACCACGGCCACCAGCCACAGGATGGGGATCTTGTCCACGAAGCCGATGCCGAAGGTCAGCAGCCCGCCGGTCTGGCTCGGCTCCGGGTTGCTGGCCACCCGGGGCCACGCGAAGTTGACCAGCATGGCCCCGCCGTACAGCAGGGCGAGGACGTTGACCACCGGGCCCCAGCGGCGGAGGCTGAACGGCGCGCTGATCTTGGGCCAGCCGCGCAGCCGGGCCCGCATGATCACCAGGTTGCCCAGGAAGTAGCTGAGGTAGATCATGCCGGTCGCGGCGATGGCGATGATCCCGGCCCCGGAGTACTTCAGGAACGGCACCGCGGCCAGCAGCGCGACCACGATGCAGGCCCACACCGGGGTGTGCAGGGTGGGCGAGACCTTGGACAGCGGCCTGGAGAACGGCAGCTGGTTGTCCCGGGCCATGCCGAAGCACAGCCGGATCGTCGCGGCCAGGATGGACAGGCAGCAGACGAAGATGGCCGCCGACACGACCAGCAGGTAGACCGTGGCCAGCCCGGACGGGAAGTTGGCCTCGATGATGTTGGCCGGGTTCCAGCCCAGCCCGCCGTTCCCGGTGATCGCGGTATGCAGGTTCGGGATGGCCATCAGCGTGCCGAGCAGGAACACCCCGCCGATGATGAACGCGCCGATCACCGAGAACAGCACCGCCTTGGGCGCGGCCCGGCGGGGATCCCGGGTCTCCTCGGCCAGGGTCGAGGCGGTGTCGAAGCCGTAGATGACGAACAGGCTCATGAACATGGCGGCCAGGAACGAGCTGGGCCCGACGTGCAGGCCCGCGCTGTTGGTCACCACGTGGAAACCCTGGTGGTTGTGGAAGATCAGCAGCACGATCGCGAACACGAACATGCCGAGGATCTCGAACACCACCCCGGTGTTGTTGATCACCGCGACCAGCCGCACGCCATAGATGTTCAGCACCGTGATGATGACCAGGATGATCAGCGCCACCACCAGCTGGGTGTGCAGGCTGGTCGCGTTCAGGCTGTGCCAGCCCAGGCCGTTCAGGGCGGGAATGAGCGCGATCGGGATGGTCGCGACCACCGCGGTGACGGTCAGGATGCCGGCGAACAGGTAGATCCAGCCGGTGAACCACGAATACGTTCGGCCGGCCAGGTACTTGGTCCACTGGAACACCGACCCCGCCACCGGGTAGTGGCTGGAGACCTCGGCGAAGTTGAGCGCGACCAGGAACTGGCCCGCCGCCACCACCGGCCAGGTCCAGATGAACACCCCGCCGATCGTGGTCAGGCCCAGCGCGAACAGGGTGAAGATGCCGGTTGAGGGCGAGATGTAGCTGAAGGCGACCGCGAACGAGCTGCCCAGGCCGAGCGAGCGCTTCAGCTCCTGCTTGTACCCGAACTGGGCGAGGTCGGCGGAATCCCGTTCGTGCGCGGCGGAGTCGGAGGCGGTGGTCATCGGCGGGTCCTCCCCTGGTTGCAGGGCGCTGCGATGGGGCCGTGCATTTCTGAGGCACTGCGAGGGGCCGCAGGTTGAGCCGTAGCGTAGGTTCCGGCGAAGTTACTGTCTAGACCCAATAGCCGTATCGGGTCACAGTTGCGACAATCCCGTGATTTCGTCTAGACCTTATGCAGGGCCAGCATTAACCTGCGTGGCAATGGACGATCTGTGTGACTCCGCCCTGTTTGACCAGGTGCCCTGCCTGGCTGTCACCCCGCGCACGGTGGTGCCGCTGCCCGGCGGGCTGACCAACCGGAACTACAAGGTGTCCACCCCGCAGGGCACGTTCGTGGCCCGGGTCTGGGCCCCCGGCGACCTGCTCGCGATCAACCGCGACCACGAGCACCGCAACACAGTGGCCGCCGCCGCGGCGGGGGTGGGCGCGCCGGTCGTCGCCTACCGGCCCGAGCACGGCCTGCTGGTGCTCGGCTATATCGAGGGCCGTACTTTCCATAACGAAGACCTGGCCGACCCCCGCAACATCCCCAGGGTCGCGGAGGCGTGCCGCCGGCTGCACGCCGGTCCGCGGTTCGCCGGTGACTTCGACATGTTCGAGGTCCAGCAGCGCTACCTGGCCGTGGCCACCGCGCACGGGTTTACCATCCCGGCCGGGTACGCGGAGCTGATGCCGCAGGTGACCGCGGCCCGGCGGGCCCTGGCGGTCCGCGAGCCGGGCACGGTGCCGTGCAACAACGACCTGCTCGCCGCGAACTTCATCGACGACGGCACGAAGCTCTGGCTGATCGACTACGAGTACGCGGGCAACAACGACCCCTGCTTCGAGCTCGGCAACATCTGGGGCGAATGCGGCCTGTCCACCGAGGCCCTCGCGGATCTGGTGCGTGCCTATCACGGCTTTTCGTTGCGGAATAAGATTGCGCGCGCCCAGGTCCTGGGGCTGATAGGCAAGTACGGATGGACGCTGTGGGGCGCGATCCAGCACGCCAGCAGCCCGATCGCGTTCGACTTCTGGGGCTGGGCCATGGAGCGGTTCGAGATGGCCGCGGCCGCGATGACCAGCCCGGCCTGGGACCACCTGCTGGACGAGGCGACCGGAGATGATTAGGGCGGCGCCGCTGCCTGACCGCGCCCGGGTCGTCATCATCGGCGGCGGGGTGATCGGGGCCAGCGTCGCGTACCACCTGGCCGAGCGGGGCTGCGCGGACGTGCTGCTGCTGGAGCAGGGCCAGCTGTCCTGCGGGACCACCTGGCACGCCGCCGGGCTGGTCGGGCTGCTGCGCGCCACCGAGAGCGGCACCCGGCTGGTCCAGTACTCCACGGACCTCTACGCGCGGCTGGAGGACGAGACCGGGCTGACCGCCGGGTTCCGCCGCTGCGGCGGGCTGATCGTGGCCCGCACCCCGCAGCGGCTGACCCAGCTCCGCCGGACCTCGGCCGCGGCCGAGGCCTTCGGCCTGCAGGCCGAGATGCTCACCCCTGGGCAGGCCCGGGAGCGGTACCCGGTCATGGAGACCGGCGACCTGACCGGGGCGATCTGGCTGCCCGACGACGGCAAGGCCAACCCGGCCGACCTGACCTACGCGCTGGCCAAAGGCGCCCGGGCCCGGGGGGTCACGATCCGGGAGCGGACCCGGGTGACCGGGATCCTGACCGCGGACGGGCCAGCTGGCCCGGCGGTGACCGGGGTGGCGACCACAGCGGGCGACATCGAGGCCGAGATCGTGGTCAACTGCGCCGGGCAGTGGGCCAAGCAGGTGGCGGCCTGGTGCGGGGTGACCGTCCCGCTGCACTCCTGCGAGCACTTTTACGTGGTCACCGACCAGATCGACGGGATCAGCCGGGACCTGCCGGTGCTCCGCGACCCGGACGGCTACACCTACTTCAAGGAAGAGGTGGGCGGCCTGGTCGTCGGGGGGTTCGAGCCGGACGCCAAGCCGTGGGTGTCCCCGGACGCGATCCCGTACCCGTTCGAGTTCCAGCTGCTGGGCGAGGACTGGGAGCACTTCGCGCCGCTGATGGAGCAGGCGCAGCGGCGCGTCCCGGCGCTCCGCGACGTGGGCATCAAGAAGTTCTACAACGGCCCGGAGAGCTTTACCCCGGACAACCAGTTCATCGCGGGTGAGGCGCCCGGGCTGCGGAACTTCTTCGTCGGCGCGGGTTTCAACTCGGTCGGCATCGCGTCCGCGGGCGGCGCCGGGCGGGCCCTGGCGGAGTGGATCCTCAGCGGCGACCCGGGCCTGGACCTGACCGCGGCCGACATCCGGCGCTTCGCGCCGTTCCACGGCAATAACCAGTTCCTGCGCGACCGGGTCGGCGAGGTGCTCGGCCTGCACTACGCCGTGCCGTGGCCGAACCGGGAGCTGGCCACGGCCCGGCCGCTGCGCCGCTCCCCCGTGCACCACCTGACGGCGGCGGCCGGCGCGGTCTTCGGCAGCCGGATGGGCTGGGAGCGGCCCAACGTATTCGCCCCGCCTGATCTCACACCACCGGGAGGACCGCCCGTCATCGAGTACAGCTGGGACATGCCGGAGTGGCTGCCCTGGTCGGCCGCGGAGCAGCGGGCCGCCCGGCGGGACGTGGCCCTGTTCGACCAGACGTCGTTCTCCAAGTACCTGCTGACCGGGCCGGACAGCGAACACGTGCTGCAGTGGCTCTGCACCGCGGACGTGGCCGTGCCGCCGGGCCGGACCGTGTACACCGGGATGCTGAACGAGCGGGGCCGCTACGAGTCCGACCTGACCGTGACCCGCCTTTCCGCGGAGGAGTTCCTGCTGGTCAGCAGCTCCGCCACGACCGAGCGGGATCAGGACCACATCCGGCGGCGGATACCGGGGGACGCCGGCGCGCGGCTGGTCGACGTGTCCTCGGCGTACGGGGTGCTCGGCGTGATGGGTCCGAGGTCACGGGATCTGCTGGCCGGGCTGTCCACGGCCGACCTGAGCGATCAGGCGTTCCCGTTCGGGACCAGCCGCGAGATCGACCTGGGCTACTTCCGCCTGCGCGCGACCCGGATCACCTACGTGGGTGAGCTGGGCTGGGAGCTGTACGTGCCTGCCGAGTGCACGGTCGGCGTGTTCGAGCTGCTCACCGGGGCAGGCCCGGAGTTCGGGCTGGTCCAGGCCGGCTACTACACGATCGAGTCGATGCGGCTGGAGAAGGGGTACCGGGCCTTCGGCCGCGAGCTGACCCCCGACTACGGGCCGGCGGAGGCGGGGCTGCTGTTCGCCTGCAAGCTGCGCGGCGAGGTTCCCTTCCTCGGCCGGGAAGCGGTCGAGAAGGCGCGGGCCGAGGGGGTCCGGCGGCGGCTGGTGTCGGTCGTCGTCGGTGACCCGGCACGCGAGCGGGCCGCCGAGGTGCGCCAGCCCATGCTCTGGGGCGGTGAGCTCGTGCTGCGCGACGGGGTGCCGGTGGGCCAGCTGACCTCGGCGGCCTGGGGCGAGGCGGTCGGCCAGGCGGTCGGCCTCGGCTACCTCCGGCACCCGGCCGGCGACGTCATCACGCCCGAGTTCCTCCGCACCGGCCGCTACCAGGTCAACGTCGGCGGCGACCGGTACCCGGCCACCGTGTCCCTCCGCCCGCCCTTCGACCCTTCCGGCGCCCGCGTCCGCGGCTTGTGACCCCGCCGCCGGTCACCGCTGGCTCTTCCCTCACTAATCCCACTAGCCACTTCTGCCCACGTTTCCCGCGGAAGGTGCGCTCAGATCGGGCACATCGCCCGCCACGGCGCACGTCGCGCGGGAAAAGTCGGGGAAGCGCCCGGAGCACGGCCCCCCGGCCGCGGCGAGGCAGGGGCATGATTGCGCCAACGGGACGGCGAGCGGGGGGAGACCTGGTGAGGTCGGTGGCCGGGTGGGCACGGCGGCCGCTCAGGTGGCCGATGCTGCAGGGGCTGCTGCCGATCCGCCGCGACCAGGTGCCTGCGGACCTGCTTGCGGGGGTCACGCTGGCCGCGCTGGGCATCCCCGAGGTGCTCGGCTACGCCCGGATCGCCGGAATGCCGGTAGTCACCGGGCTGTATACGCTGCTGCTCCCGATGGCCCTGTTCGCCGTGCTGGGCGCCTCGCGCCACCTGGTCGTCGCGGCGGACTCGGCGACCGCAGCCATCCTGGCCGCCGCCCTGCTCCGGCTGGCCGACCCGGGCTCGGCGCAGTACGTCCGGCTGGCCGGGCTCGCGGCCCTGCTGACCGGGGGCCTGCTGCTGCTCGCCCGGCTGGCCCGGCTCGGCTTCCTGGCGAATTTCCTGTCCCGCACGGTGCTGCTCGGCTTCCTCGCCGGCGTCGGGATCCAGGTCGCGATCGGGCAGCTGCCGGACATGCTCGGGGTCAGCGCACCCAGCCCGCGCACAGTGATCAAGCTCGCGCAGACCGTCGAGGCCCTGCCGCACGCCCAGGGCGTCACCGTCGCCGTCTCGCTGAGTGTGGTGGCGGTGATGATGGTGGCCCGCCGGATCACCCGCCGGATCCCGGGCGCGCTGATCGCCGTGGTCGGCGCGATCATCGCCAGCAAGGCCGCCGACCTGGCCGCCCACGGGGTCAGTGTCGTCGGCCCCGTTCCCCGCGGGCTGCCCGCCTTCGAGCTCCCGGCCCTGGGCCTGCACGACGCCGTCTCGCTGCTGGGCACCGCGGCATCCATCTTCATCGTCATCCTGGCCCAGAGCGCGGCCACGGCCCGCGCCTACGCAGCCAAGTACGCCGAGCCGTTCAGCACGGACACCGACCTGATCGGGCTGGGCGCCGGCAACATCGCCGCCGCGTTCACCGGCACCTTCGTGGTGAACGGCAGCCCCACCAAGACCCAGATCGTGGACGACGCGGGCGGCCGCAGCCAGCTGGCCACGCTGACCACCAGCGCGGTGGCCCTCGTGGTACTTCTCGTCGCGACAGGGCCGCTCAGTTACCTGCCGAACGCCGCGCTGGCCGCGGTGGTCTTCCTGATCGGCGTCGAACTGGTGGATGTACGCGGCATCCGGCGGCTCCTGCGGGTCCGCCGGCACGAGTTCGCGGTCGCCGTGATCACCGCGGCGGCGGTGGTAGGGCTCGGCGTCACCGACGGGATCGTGGTGGCCGTGATCGCCTCGATCATCGACCACCTGCGGCACAGCTACCGGCCGCGCAACAGCGTCCTGGTGAAGTCGGCGGCCGGGCACTGGCATACCACGCCGGTGGCGCCCGGCGCCCGGACCGAGCCGGGGCTGGTCATTTACCGGTTCGGCACCAGCCTGTACTTCGCGAACGGGTCCCGGCTGCTGGAAGACCTCATCGCGATCAGCGCCCAGGGCGGCCCGCTCCGCTGGTTCGTCCTTGACGGCGTGGCCATCGGCGATGTGGACTTCACCGCCTCCGCGATCCTCAGCGGCATCATCGCGCAGCTGCATCAACGGCACATCCAGTTCGTGGTGACCGGCCTGCTGACGCCGGTGCGCAAGCAGCTCGAGCACTACGGGATCACCGGCGCCGCCGGCCCGGACGCGTACTTCGACACGGCGGGCGAGGCCCTCGAGGCGTTCCAGGCTGCCCCGCCGCCGGCCCCATCGGGCAGGGCGAACGGCTGATCGGGCGGGCCGCCCTCCTGGCCCGGTAACCGTTGCTGGCCCGGTGACCGGGCTGGCCCGTGACTGCGGTCAGCCCGCCCCGGGGACGACCAGGCCGGTCGCGCAGCCGAAGTCGATCCGCGAGCCACCCGGGCCGGGTGCCGACCCGGACAACGTGATCGTGTCTCCGTCGGCCAGGTAGCCGCGGGTCTGGCCGTCCGGCAGCCTGATCGGGTCACGGCCGCCCGCCGTCATCTCCAGCAACGAGCCCATCTCGTCCCGGCGGAAGCTGGACACGGTGCCCGAGCCGTACAGGTCGCCGGTACGCAGCGCGGCACCGTTCACGGTCAGGTGCGCGAGCTGCTGGGCCCCGGTCCAGTACATGCTGGCGAAGCGCGGCCGGGAGATGACCTGGCCGTTGATGCTCACCGCGAGGTCGATGTCCAGGCCCCAGCGCTGGCCGTCCCGCAGGTAGCCCAGGGGCTCGGGGTCCTGGGCGGGTGACGGCACCCGGGCCTGCTCCAGCGCGGCCAGCGGGATGACCCACGGCGAGATCGTGGTGGCGAAGGACTTGCCCAGGAACGGCCCGAGCGGCCGGGACTCGAACGCCTGGATATCGCGCGCGCTCCAGTCGATCAGCAGCACCACGCCGAACACGTGCTCGGCGAACGCCCCGGCCGGCACGGGCTGGCCCGGCGCCGACCCCACTCCCACCACGAAGCCGATTTCCGCCTCGAAGTCCAGCCGGCGGGTCGGGGCCAGCTCGGGCCGCGCGTGGCTGGGGGCCAGCTGCCCGCGCGGGCGCGGCACCGGCGTGCCGCTGACCACCACGGTGCCCGCCCGGCCGTGGTAGCCGACCGGCATCTCCCGCCAGTTGCGGTGCAGCTGCGGATCACCGGGCCGCAGGACCCGCGCGGCGTTGGTCGCGTGCTCGAGCGAGGAGTAGAAGTCGGCGAAGTCCGCCACCTCGAACGGAAGGTGCAGGGTGGCCTCGGCGATCGGCACGAGCTCGCTGATCTGGCCGCCCCGGACGGATCCGAGCAGCCGTTCCCGGGTCCGCTGCCAGGCCCGCGGCCCGCGGCTCATGAAGGCGTTGAGCGAGGGCGCGGCGAAGGTCGGGTCGCCGAAGGTCCGGTGCAGGTCGACGAGGTACGTGCCGAGGGCAGCCCCCACCCGGGGGCTGTCCGAGCCGCGGGAGAACACGCAGTACGGCAGGGCGTGCTCGGTGAAAGTCGGCAGGGTCAAGGAATGTCCAGGGAGATCGCGAATGTGAAGAGGTCGCTACGGTAGTGGATCCGGGCCACATCCACCGGGGTAGTGCCGGCCGCGTAGGTCACGTTTTCGGAAACCAGCACCGGGCTCAGCGCGTCGATCTGCAGCAGCGCCGCCACCTCGGCCGGCGCGGCGCGAGCTGAGACCTCGTTGTCGATCCTGGTGAGCGGCAGCGACAGCTCGTCGCGAAGGATCCTGGTGACCGGGGACCGGGCCAGCGCCGCGTCGCTGACCCGGGCCGCGTGCTCCGGGCGCAGGTAGTTCTCGGCGTAGCTGACCGGCACGCCGTCGTCGAGGCGCAGCCGGCGGATCAGCACGGCCTCACGCGCCGCGCCCAGCCGCGCGGGCAGCGCGCCGGCCGGCACCCGGGTCCGGCCGAGGACCTGGACTTCGTCACTGGACTGCTGGGCCATGACCGCGTCCGCCGAGCCCAGCACGCGCAGCGCCCGGGTCGCCAGCGCGTCGGCGTTGACGAACGTGCCGCGCCGCCGGTGCCTGCTGATCAGGCCCTCGCCGGCCAGGGAACCCAGCGCCTGGCGCACGGTGGCCAGACTCACCCCGTAGTGCCGGGCAAGCTGCGCCTCGGTCGGCAGCCGGAGCGCGCCGTCCCGGTCGAACCCCAGGATGACCGCGCGCAGGCTCTGGGCCAGCTGGTACCACAGCGGCAGCACGCCGGTGAAGCGCGGCGGCGGCCCCGCGAGCAGCGCGTCGCCCGGGGGCTGCGGGACCGCCTTACTCACTGGGTAACACTGGGCGCCGCGAAGGAGCGGGTCAGCCCGGCCCAGACCGAGTCATAGTCGGGCTGACGGTGCGCCGCCTCCATGGCCTGCCGGGTCGGGACGATCATCCAGCGGCTCTCGAACATGAACGCCAGCGTGTCCGCGACCTTCTGCGGCGCCAGTTCGACGCTGCTGGCCCGGGCGAACGTCTCGGCGTCCGGGCCGTGCGAGGTGAAGGTGTTGTGCAGGCTCGCCCCGCCGGGCAGGAATCCCTCGGCCTTGGCGTCGTAGGAACCCTGCACCAGGCCCATGAACTCCGACATCACGTTGCGGTGGAACCAGGGCGGCCGGAAGGTGTCGTCGGCGACCAGCCAGCGCGGCGGGAAGATGACGAAGTCCACGTTGGCCAGCCCCGGCGTGTCGGACGGCGAGGTGAGCACCGTGTAGATCGACGGGTCCGGATGGTCGAAGCTGACCGTGCCCAGCACCATGAAGTTCGCGGTGTCGTATTTGACCGGCACGTAGCTGCCGTGCCAGGCCACCACGTCCAGTGGCGAGTGATCGTACCCGGCCGCCCACAGGTTGCCGCCGAACTTCTGCACCACCTGCACCGGGCCGCCGCGCTCCTCATACGCGGCCATGGGCGCCAGGAAGTCACGCTCGTTCGCGAGCCCGTTGGCGCCGATCACGCCGCGCTCCGGCAGGGTGAACGGGGCACCGTAGTTCTCGCACAGGTAGCCGCGCGCCGGGCCGCCGGGCAGGTCCACCCGGAACCGGAGGCCCCGGGGCACCACGGCGATCTCGCCGGGGCTCAGCTCCAGCGGGCCCAGCTCCGTGTGCAGCACCAGGGTGCCCTGCTGCGGCACGAACAGCAGTTCCCCGTCGGAGTCCACGAAATAGCGGTCGGTCATCGGCGACGTGGCAGCGTACAGGTGCACGGCCATGCCGCTGCGGGTCCGCAGGTCGCCGTTGCCGCCCACGGTGTAGAGGCCGTCGACGAAGTCCGCCGGCCCGGCGGGCAGCGGCAGCGGGTCCCAGCGCAGCCGGTTGGGGTCCGGCTCGATCTCGTCGAACGGCGTGCCGCGCAGTGCTCCGTTGCCGATCCGGTCGAAGCGCGGGTGAGCCGCGGACGGCATGATCCGGTAGGCCCAGGTCCGCCGGTTGACCGCGCGCGGCTCGGTGAAGGCGGTCCCGCTCAGCTGCTCCGCGTACAGGCCCAGCGGGGCGCGCTGCGGCGAGTTGCGGCCCTCGGGCAGGGCGCCCGGGACCGCTTCGCTGACGAACTCGTTCCCGAAACCAGGCTGATAGTGATGGCCGTCCGCGTGCCTCTCCGCCATGGCTGCTCCCATATCGTCTGATTCCTCTGCTCAATCAGATCATTGAGGGAGTGGACTGGTCAATTCACGGCAGCGGCGCTCGCGTTAACGGCGGGCGCCCGGCACCTGCGGCACCATGCCGCGGCCGACCCGCAGCAGGGCCTCGGCTTCGTCCGCGGGCATCGGGGCGGCCAGCAGGTAGCCCTGCCCGTAACGGCAGCCCATGGAGACCAGCATGTCCCGCTGCACCTCGCTCTCGATCCCCTCGGCGATCACGGTCAGCTCCAGCGTCCTGGAGATCCGGACGATCACTTCGACGAGGGCCAGCCGCTGGGTGGACACGGCGATCCCGTCCACGAAGGACTTGTCGATCTTGAGCAGGTCGATCGGCAGCTCGCGCAGGTAGCTCAGGGACGAGTAGCCGGTACCGAAGTCATCGATGGCCAGCCGCACCCCCATCCCCTTCAGCTCCTCCAGGTCGGCCCGGAGCCGCTGGTCCGGGCGGAGCAGGCCGCTCTCGGTCAGCTCCAGCACCAGGGACGACGGGGCCAGGCCGGATTCGGTCAGTCGCCGCCGGACTCCCCGGACGAAGCCCGGATCCCGCAGCTGGCGGGCGGCCACGTTCACGCTCACATACACCGCCGGGTGACCGCGGACACCCTGCAGCCAGCGGGCGAGGTCGGTCGTGGCCTGCTGGAGAACCCAGGCGCCGAGCGGCACGATGTGGCCGGTCTCCTCGGCCAGGGCGATGAACTGGTCCGGCTGCACCATGCCCCACTCCGCGTGCGGCCAGCGCAGCAGGGCCTCGAACCCGGCCACCGCGCCGGTGCTGAGCTCGACGATGGGCTGGTAGACGAGCGTGAAGGCCGACTCCGCCACCGCGCTGTCCAGGGCCGCCTGCAGCTCCCGGCGCCGCATCATGCCGGCGCTGAATACCGGCTGGTAGCGGCGCCACTGCCGCTTACCCGCCGCCTTGGCCGCGTACAGCGCGAGGTCGGCTTGCCGGATCAGGTCGCTGGTGCTGGTGGCGTCCTCGCTGGTGGCGACGCCCACGGTGGCGGTGACGATCGCCGAGCTGATGGCGAGCGTGAACGGCTCCTGGAAGGCCAGGACGATGGCCTCGGCCAGGTTCTCCACCGCCGCGCCGTCCATCGCGTCCTCGATGAGCAGCCCGAACTCGTCCCCGCTCAGCCGGGCCGCGGTGTCGCGGCCCGTGGTGAGCGCGGCGAGCCGCATCCCCGCGGCGGCCAGCAGCTCGTCACCGACGCTGTGCCCCAGGGTGTCGTTGGTCACCGTGAAATCGTCCAGGTCGATGAAGAGCACGCCGACCACCATCTCGGTGCGCCGGGCGCGGGCCATCGCGCGCACTACCCGCTCCTGGAACAGCATCCGGTTGGGCAGCCCGGTGAGCGAGTCATGGAAGGCCCGGTACTTGAGCTCCCGCTCGAGCTGGCGCTGCTCGGTGACGTCCCGCAGGGTCAGCACCAGGCCGCCGACGGTGGGCTCGTGACGCAGGTCGCTGCAGCGGACCTCCACCTCGACGTAGGAGCCGTCGCGGGCGGTGATCCTCCAGTCCTCGTCGGCGTCCGGGCCCTGGCCGCCGCGCATCTCGGCCAGGGCCCGGGCGACCTCCTCCCGCTCATCCGGCTGGACGAGGTCCCACAGGTACTCCCCATCCACCGGGACGTCGCCGAAGATGCTCCGGGCCGACGGCGTGGCGTACCGGATGCGGCCGGAGTCGTCCACGATCAGGATCACGTCGGACGTGTCGTGGACCAGGGTCCGGAAGTACGCTTCGCTGTTGCGCCGGATCACCTCGCGGCTGAGCACCACCCGCTCGACCACCAGGGCCGCCTGCCGGGCCAGGACCTCGAAGGTCCCGGCCAGGTCGGCCAGGTCCCGGCTGTCGCCGGACACGGCCAGCACCCCGATCAGCGGATCACCGGCCGGCCGGTCCTGCAGGGCCAGCGCGCAGAGCAGGACGCTCGGTTCGTCGCCGTCCGCGCCGCTCAGCAGCTGCGGACCAGGCCCGGTGAGCAGCGACAGCCAGCTCCCCGCCGCCGCGGCAGGCAGGTCCATGGTCACGGGCGGCTCGTCCGGCGGGGAGCCCACCACCCGCAGGGTGCCGCCCTCGCGCACGGCGAGCAGGACCGGCCCGCTCTGGCGGTTCTCCATCAGCGAGGCCACCCCGGCCCGGACGGCGCTGGCAGCCTGCTCCACCGTGGCCGCCGCGGCCAGGGCCGCCCCGGCCAGCCGCAGGACCTGGGCCCGGGCCAGGCTGCGGCGGAGCGCGGCGGCCACGTCAGCGAGCCGGGACAAGACCAGGACGTACAGCAGGGCGGAGCAGACCGCGATCACCCCGGCGTCCCGGACCCGGTGCGTGACGGCCTCGCCCAGCAGCAGCGCCGGGGCGATCAGCGAGGCCAGCATGATCAGGATCAGCCGGACCGCCGAGCCCGGGGCCCGCTGGCTGGCCGCCGGCTGGGTCAGTTCCGTCATGCTCGGGTGCAGTGCGGCCGCACCCCAGGCCGCGTAGAACACGGCCCAGCCGGAATCGATGAGGGTGCCCAGGGGGAACGAGCCGTGCAGCTGGGCCAGGCCGAAGGCCACGTCCGAGGCGAGCAGCCCCAGGCTGCCCAGGGTGAGCAGCTGCAGGGAGCGGGCCCGCCAGGTGCCGGGGGCCAGCAGCCGGGCCAGCATGGCGAGCACGAGCACGTCGCCCAGCGGGTAGGCGATCGCGACCGCCTTCTGCTGCCACGTCAAGGTGGCGTTGTTCACGTAGGGCAGGATGAGGAACACCCAGGACAGCAGGGCCAGGCCCACAGTCAGGGTCAGCGCGTCCAGCAGGCTGCGCCGGTCTTGCCCGGCCGAACGGCGCCGGATGAAGATCAGCAGGCCGATCGCGTACAGGGGATACGAAGCCAGGTAGAAGAGATCCACGAAGGAGGGGAACGGGACGGTCTCGTGCCTGACCTGGGTCAGGACCAGGAAGCTCTGCTGGCCCACCGCGAAGCTCAGGTTCGCCGCGGCCAGCAGCAGCCACGGCGCCCGGCGGGCGGGACGGTTGAGGATCACGCCGGCCGCGATGGCCGCGACCCCGGAGAGCGCCAGGACTCCCCACACGCCCACCCGGAGCGCCGGCAGCGCGTAGTAGGCGACGACGAGCAGCGTCATCCAGGCGGTGTACGCCGCCATGATCCCCCGTCGCCACGCCAACGCGCACCACCCCCGCCCCGCCCAGGCCCCCGCCCGGGATTTCGCCCAGGCCTGAACCTCGGCGAACGAGAACCTTCCTGGCTGCGACCTCCGCTGTCCTCGCCCTGAGGCGGGCGGGTCCCGCCCTCCTCAGGAAAATCTCGCGAGCCCGCATCGTCGGGCCACGTCTGCCACAGTAGACTCAAGTTGAACAATCAGTAACGACACTTTAGACAGAGCGTGATCAGGAGTCTTGACCCGCGCCGGCGATAGGGCGATTCCTCCGCGCGGCCGGGCCGGTCAGGGCCCCGGTCAGCCCTGCTTGCCGGGACGCCGCTCAGGCTGGTTGCCCAGCAGGCCAGCCCGCCGGAGTGCGTCGGCCATGGCCCCGTCACCCTGGCCTGCGCTGCCCTGGCCTGCGCTGCCCTGGCCTGCGCTGCCCTGGCCTGCGCTGCCCTGGCCTGCGCTGCCCTGGCCTGTGCGCCCGCGCTCCCGGCCGGTCCGTTCGCCGCC
>Ga0187851_10003110_pt1 | contig 14196 bp, 22 predicted proteins | sample June2016WEW_6_10_FD_132997 | JGI IMG/M metagenome (GOLD analysis project Ga0187851, IMG submission 132997) | Peatland microbial communities from SPRUCE experiment site at the Marcell Experimental Forest, Minnesota, USA - June2016WEW_6_10 | ecosystem: Environmental > Terrestrial > Soil >...
TCTTCACCAAAAACTTAAATGTCAATCGTCCTCACTCCTTCAGCAGCTTCTTCAAACTCTGATCTCTCTCTCGTAGTTGATCTGGTCAAGGCTCAAAAAGCTTTTGAAAACAATGGAAAGAGTTTCATTGTCCTCTCCAAGTTCCGTTTCAAGAAATCCGGATTCAAGCTCGTATTGTCTGGAGAAGTGTCTACGGATGGAATTAAGGTCTCTACTTTTGGAGAAGGAAAGTCTGCAAAGTCGAGTTACTCTTTTGGATTTGTTTTGGATTCTCCAGAGGATGTTGAAGCCATTGGTTCTTTTCAGGCTTTGGTCGACGGAGTCTGCCCTGAGGATTACGAAAGCTCTTCTTTGATCAAGGATGAGACCATGTACATCAAACTCAAGACCAAGGATGGAAAACGTTTCTCTTGCTTCTCCAATGTGAAACTCGACCCAAAAAAGTCCCATGAAGCCGCTGTTTATAATGGTCAGAAGGTCTCTATTACTGCCGAGCTCTCTGCCTGGTTTAATTTGGAGGACAAGAAGGCAGGGCTCACTCTTAATGTCACCAAACTCGAGTTTGAAGTTGAAGCTGATGAACCTGCAGCTAAACGAGTCAAGGTTTAATTAAACTGAACTTGTTTCCCATCTTGACGTTTCTGAAATGTATACATTACTTCTTCAATTGTTCTTCTGTAAACGTCAGGCTCAGCTTCAGGGATCCTTCCTTCTCCTGGAGTACATCTTTCAACATGGGCACGAAGAAGTTCCTCCATATCAAAAGTCCCGGGCATTTCGAGATGTGTCCAGGCGTAAGAGAGAAAATTAATGTCTTGATGAGATACGCCCCATGAGGAGCAAACGAATAAATTAGTAAAGAAGGCCAAATGTCCAGCGTTAGAAAAGTTGTATGTATAAGTAACATATGGTCTGTCTGTATGCGGTTTCCTAACTTCATAAAACATCACATCCTTTTGTTCATGGTAGATTTTTCTGAACGAGTAGGAATCATTGTCTTGAGGACAATCCACAGTATTGATCTGTACGGAATCCGCTTGAACAATTTTAGATGGTCTTTCGAGGTACTTTTCAGGCACAGAGTCTGGAACCATTCCGTGGATAATAGCTTTAAAGTATTGAGTGACTTCAAAGAATTCATCCTTGGTGATTTCGCAGTCATTGTTGTAATAGATACATAATGAAGGTTTCAAGTAAACATTGTCTGCATCCCATTCCTGAACAGTATATGAATTGAAGAAGGAATTTTGAAGGAGACGGTGAGGTCCAACCATATTTTTCAAGAACCACATTCTGTTACAATTAATAGAGTCCACCATAGGCACGAAATCCTTGGCAATTAAATTATTTACTATAGATGTCTGATACCCAGTAGATGGCGTGTCTACAAATACTATAATCTTGGGAACATTCATATTTATTTGGGTCAACTACTTGTAGGCGATGGTTCCGGACAAGTGTTTTGAGCAGTTCGGACATACTAAAGAAAATGGGGAGGTTGCAGGAATAGGTGGTGGAGGAGGAATAACGGGCGGCGTAGGTTTAGATAAAGCAGAAGAAGCTTGAGCGATAGTTGCAGCCACAGTAGGAGATCCAGTAGTTACCTTGTTGTAAGACCAAATAAAAATCCCGGCATTTCCATCAGAGACATCAGCTGCCAGAATTCTTGCAATATCGGCGGTTTGAGTCAATGCGCCACCCCAACCTTGAACTCCCAATTCAATACCTACAAGCAATGGCCCCTTGTAATAAATCCTATAACACTCAAGAGCACCTACTGCATCATAAGTAGGTCCAGCATCATAAGCCTGTTTGTGAGAAAAATTTAAATCACCATAATATTGATCCAAGAGAGTTGATTTCCATTTGATTCAATTCCAGGGATATTCATTCCATAAAAGGTTTGACCAGATTGAGGTCCAAAGGCTCCTACAGAGAAACAAGCTGCAGTAAGGTACATTGTAGAATTAACAGCTCTATAAGCCGCAATGATTGGTCCAAATTGAGCGGATGAAGCAACTCCATCAGCTGGCTCCCAATCTATATCACAACCTTGACAGCCCAAATCAGTCATAAGAGCAACAACGCTTTTAGCATTAAAGTTTGCTGGGTAGAAGAGATCGGATCCTCCAACACTCAAAATAACCTTTGTGCCTTTAGCTTTCAAAGTCGAGATTTGGGTTTGGATCGTGGTGAACGACGAGGAGAAGTCGAGCCCGGTGCCAGTAAAAGTTTTCTGTCCAGACGTATAAGTAGTATTAGGATCAGCAAAGGCGAGATAGACAATACCAACAGTAGCTGGGACGGTAGACAGATCATTAGTGTTCCAGGATTCCCAGTATACTGCAATAGACATTTTAATCTTGTACGCATACTTTATTTATCATTATATTTCAAAAAATGTTCCACCAGTAGTAGCCCAATAATATCTATTGGTGGATTTCCCTGACCTGATTAACCAGATATGGTTTCCAGATTTATATATCCATGCAGTTGCATTTCGGGGGTCATTATCATATTGGATTGCGACTTCTATAGGAGGCCTTAAAATTATTCTTTCCTCGGCCTCTATTAATCTCTTCCACCAAAAAATCTCTTTCCATATTTCAGGAGGAAGCAACATTTATTTTTTCCGCCAAAGACCTCCCCGCCTCTTCACTTGATTTATCTGCCCACGAGTTGGAGCAACACCCCGAGGTAAAACAAACTCATTTCGATGTACAACAACCTTCTCAGAAACAAGATGCCCGCGTTTCTTGAATGTATATCCGCCTCTGACATACTTCTTCATATATTATAGATCCACACATTATTTTCTTCGACGTCTCTTCATCTGCGTATACCCACCCTTTCTGAAAGGTAGGAGAGCTCCAAGAGTGGCTCCAATACTTTTCCCGATCTTCCTCCCCTTCTTTTCGTGATGGCCAGTATACTTTCCGAGATGCTTTCCGGCATATGCTCCAATATGGCCTCCAACGAAATGTCCAAGAGATTTACCGTATGTGCCCATTTGTATTCGCCGCACACTTTATTCAATAAACAAGACCTGATCAAAGTTTTTCATCATCCTCAATCTCTTCTCCTTTTGGAAATTGATGAATAGAAAAGAATGATCTGCTTCAGTTGCATGTTTGTAAAGTTCGAGCCAATCGTCCGATTTAAGTCCCATAGCATATTCCTCATAAATCACTTGAACCTCTCTCTCATTCCCGATTTCGAAAACTATAAGGCATGTCCAATTAGAACGAATAGTCTTTGGTATTTCTTTGTATCCTTGAGACACCATCAAGAATGAAGAGCTGTAATGCCTATGACGAGTATTGACTCCTTTAAAGTAAGATCCTCTTGATCCAGAAAATAAAGCAGATCCAACAAGATCGTCAAAGATTATCAAAATCCGATTTGCCAAATATTTGGGTTTGTTGTGTTTCTTCAACATCTTGATCATCCCCATTTGTTCTTCCATTATAGATTGAAATCTCTCTTCATTGTAATCATCAAAGAAACACTCTTCAGGGATTTCAGGACTCCAGTCTGGTTTATCTGGAACTAAATCACCTCCAACCTGGGGTCTAGAAACCAAACCTTCTTGTTGTTTCTTGCTAGTCATTTCCTTGATCCATTTTTCTAATGGAACATTTCTGACCAAGAGTTTCTGGGTCTTTACCCTAAAGGTTACAAATCAAAAACTTACCAATCCCATTTCTCATCAGAATGTATAGTAGGGCTAAAGACAAGAATTGTATGGAAATACCCCTTGTAAAAATTCAACAAGTTGCATATCACCGTTGTCTTTCCTGCACCTTTTGGAGCTATTAATCCCATTGTAAATTCATGAGTTGGTAAAGCATCATATGAAGGTGGAGGATGCTTGTACCCTAGAGGCACAGGTATAGGTTTCACAATAGCTTGTTTACTATCTTTCATTTGGGCGAAATAAGAACCATACTATATTACTACTTCATTCTTCGAGCTCCAAAGATTTGGGAGTACATTCGATTCATGTGGTCATTGACTTCAGTAGTAACTCTGTCTCGAGTCAATCCCTGTTTCCAAGCCTGATCAGCAGCATGCTTTGATTCCTGTACTATAACCTTTCGAGGTTTCTTGATCTTGCTTTGTTTTGCCTCCTCGCTCTTGACTCCTTGAACATAGGCGTTAAACCATTTTGGAGGAGTATCATCTGAAGGTCCAGCAATTGGTTTTTGGGTCTTTGGTTTTGCAATCTTCTTTTCTGCTGGAGGTGGCATAAGTTCGGCAAGGGCCGCTTCAATTGCTTCTTCAGTATTAGTTTCTTCCTGATCATCTTCAACAGTAACTGAAGGAGTTACAGGAGCAGCTGCCTTCTTTGCAGCTCTCTTTTGTTTAGCAGCTTCCTTCTTTGCAGTAGCTGCTTCTTCCTTTGCGGCTTTAGCTTCGGCCGCTTCTGTTGCTGCAGCATCCTTTTCCTCCCGCTTTCTCTTCCTTGTCTCCTGAGCCTTTGTCAAGACTGGAGCGTCTCCACTTTCAACTGGAACATTCTTCTTTCCCTTCTTTGGTACGGCAGTAGCTAGTTCGGATAGATTTGCAGAGTAAAGAACCATTTTGTTTAATTTGGGAAAAGATTAAAAAGGAGTCTCTCGTTTGAAATTAGACAATTCCACAGGAGGTGGCGCAGAAACCGGTCGGGTTACAACGATCGGAGTAGTTGGAGTTGGCGTAGTTTGTGGTGTAGGTGAAATAGCCGCAATCAGAGCACTTGCGGTAGATGATGGCGGAACCTTTAAAATCTCTGATACTAGCATGATAATAAAAGTTAGAGACTGAGTCACAATGAGTGTAATTGTAGCATTGTCCATCTTGATAATAAACACATACTTTATTTACGATTCTTCAAATCTGCCAAGGCCTCGTCTAATAATTTTTTAATTTTGGCCTCTGTCTTCAATCCTTTCGACCGTGTGAATAATTTAGTAAGCACCTTGACTCTTCGTCTCGCTTCAGCACCGGCAGATATTTTTGATCCAGTCGATTTGCCTTCAGTCTCTTTCTTATTTTCTTGAGCAGGCTTCCGTTTCTTCCAACCATTCTTTGCACGATGGCCCTTGGTCTTTTGTTTCTTTTCAGGCCTAGCCTTCTTCCGCAGATTTTCATATTCTTCCCTTTCATGTTTTCTTGATCCATCACGTCCTTTTCTTTCCTTCTTTTCAATAACTTTTCTTTCCTTCTTTTCAATAAGATCCTGACTGGTGTCTTTCTTATCTAAGGACATTCCAGAACTAGAACTTGAAGATTTTCGTCTTTTCAAAACCTGGGCCATTTCGTCTACATCCATATCTTCATAGTCCATATCTTCATAAGATCTTGGAATGACCGCTTTACTGTCTGAAGCTGGAATTTCTAGAGTAGTTCTTGGAGGCTGAAAAGGTGCAGGTTGATATTTGGGTTCAGGTCCAATATCTCTTCCATACCAGGTTTCGTAACCACTGAAATGCAAGACATTCTGAGGTCCTCCGTCATTGTTGTATTGAGCATGTCCAATAACGTTTCCCTGTTTTGGTGGATGGTACATCATTGGATTATTAAATCTCTTGGGAGCCTGTAAAGCTTGTTCAACAGTTCCGGTAGCTTCTTCTCTCTCGATATAATTATTTGGGCTAGAGTTATCAGATAGTTCTCTAATAAATTCTTCATCTAGATTCTCTGTATCCAAATCCATTTCTGTATGTGCATGAGTCTCTGAAGCGAATCCATTGAATGACATTTCTCTAATCGGTTCAGGCTCGTAGCTTTCTTCCTTGACGTCTTCTTGCTCCAGATCTTCGGGGCGTTCGTCCGCAACTTTTGCTGCAGCGGCCCCTAATTGAAAACCCCGATGATCCTTTGCAAGACCTTCTCCTTGAGGGTAACGACCTCCTGCAATAATAGAAATTTGTTGAGATACTCCCGCCCTAGGTTTCGGATAAAAAGTTCGATCAACCATCATAACTGATCTTTGAGCGTACACTGACATTTTTGGAGGAGGCCTTGCTCCATTTTGCTGGTACAGCGATGTGGTGCTTTCCCAGTTTCCGTTTCCAGCATGAAGAGTGCCACCGACACCAATACCACCTCCAGAAACAACACCAGGAGAACCGCTTGCGTTTCGCTTATCTTGACGTGTAGATTTCCAAGGACCATCTTGTTGAGTAAGACCCCAAAATGGCATTTTATATTAAACACATACATTATCTCCGACCCTTCCCAAAGTTTCTACCGTGAACTGGCTTGTATGAAGGCTGGCCAAACATATCGTCAGAATGTTTTAGACCTCCGACCACTTCAGGAACAGCCATCTTTCTGAATCCTTGTTCATTTGAGAATGTAGCACCAACACTATCTGGTGGAAGTTCACCTCCTGCAACATCTGTAACTCGAGGTCCGGATCCTCCTCTGTTGATTTGTCCCGGTGCCTGTTCGTATCCACCAGGAAGAGGAAGGAATTGAGTGCCTGTTCTTCTAGCTTCAATGTTTGTTGCCACCTTGTTTTGCCAATCATAATCTCCAGTAGAAGAAAGATAGGGGGTAACAAGTTTGTCAGTCTGTCTTAAATCCTGCATGATCCAGCCGTTTCTGACTTTGAAGTGTCTTCTTCCACCCCAGTTTGAATCTACAGTTCTAGCTTGGGCACCTCCTGAAGAGTACCCTACTTGTCCACCATCTTGGATATTTGAACCTAGATCGACTTCATTTCGACCCGAGAATGATGGATCAAATCGAAGTCTCATTCCAGGAGTAGATTGTCTAAATCTTGGAGTCAACATCGTAGCTCCAACACTCCCCACTTTTCCAGGCTGGATTCTTGACTTGTCCCAACGATTCATTGGGCGGATTGCATCAATACTTAAACTAAGTGCGGCCATTTGTTTATTGGAGCATACATTATTGTCTAATTATTTAAACCAATATTTCGTGAGAGTCGCTTGATATCCTGTGGAGAGTGAATTCTTGGATACTATACTTCCTACCAGAATATGATTCTGTCCAGTAACTACTACTCCCGGAATATTCAAGGTTGGATTACCTCCGGCAGCGGAATAAAAATCAAGTGTGCCAATCACTGTTCCATCAAGAGTCCAAGTAACAATTCCATTTACTGCATAAAGCTCACAGAGCACATAAAGAGTATACGTTCCAGGCTGAAGAACAAATGACTGATAAAATGAATCGTTAATCAAAGATGGACTCTGATAAGTTACAGTATAATAAGCAAAGTTGGAATTGAAATAGGTAAATGGGTTTCCAACAGTAACTGTACTTTCATCGTGCCACATAGATACATGAGTTCCAGCATTTGCATTAACACCATCGGTACCATTAGATCCATTACTTCCAGGTTGACCGGCCGGAATTCCAAAATTAAAAATCGCATTTGTAGAGGTCCCAGTATTAGATGCGGTTGGTGATGACCCATAAGAAATAGTAGTTGCACTTCCTGCTGAAATTGTCGGAGTTATTCCATTAACACCATTTGTACCATTAGTTCCATTTGTACCGGGATTACCAGTTGGTCCAGTAGCTCCGGTAGCTCCTGGTACGCCTATACCGTTGGTACCGTTTGTTCCGTTAGTTCCGTTCATTGCAATAGTCGATGGAAATCCAGTGCAGGTCTTATTCATTAATCAGGATCACACATTATATTACTATGGTCTCATTCTCTTTACTACTCTTCCGTGAAGACCGGTAACATCATTATGATTCTGTTTGTTCAATAGGACCCCCAACTTTAAAGAAAAAGAAAGTCCATTGAGTTGAAGGGGGACTTGAGTGGTAGTGTTTCCAAGTGTAAGAAAGAAATCAATTTGATCTAATTGCTGGAGATTCTCTACATCAAACCATTTCTGGGGGTCTGGATCTTGCCAGAATGTAACTCCGCCAGGTAATACATTAACAGGGATCTTGGCCATTTGAGGCCCAGAATTTCCTCCACCTAAATTGAATGCACCTTTAGGCAAGTAGATGTTTGTAAGTTGCCCAATCTTTGCCGAATTCACATAAACGTAATTTGGTCCGGTAACCAAAGATGCATTTGGAGAAACTAATAAATTTCCTGCAGGAGTGCCAGTCATTACAAATGATTGAGATGAAGTTACGCCTCCAGGGAAACCAATGTATAGTCGGGGATTAACATTTCCAGAGTTTGTAGGCAATCCAAAAGTAAATGAGAATGGAGATGTAGAAACGGCATTGTTGTAAAATGAAAACGTTTGAGTTGGTCCATTAAAAACAACAGTATAAGTATACGAACCAGGAGACGCAGCGGTCAGAGCAGTTCCCATCAATGTAGCCAATTGTGCTGCAGTATAGTTTCCAATAGGAAGAGTAACTGTAGCTGATCCCCCAGTTTCAGTCAATAGAAACGTATTGTTTCCACTATTGAATACGTACCATGAGAACGGGATTTGAGCCTCAATAATTTTAATTGCTGCAATGTCTCGAAGATTCTCTTTTCCTCCAAGATAAAATAATGGCCAGTCAGTTGATGCTGAATTTGGTCCTGCAGAATTAAGGGCATCAAGAGAATCCAATTCGATCTCGTAGTACCTCAAATCATCATTCAATCCAAAGTTGTTCATTTGTATCATACACACACTTTATTGAATAAGCTCAATAACATTGTTCTCACGAAGGATAAGCATTGCATCAAAGTATGAGTAGACTTCAAGAGCGGAAGACACATTGGAAGCTCCGGTGACCTGAGCAGCAGCCCAATTTGCAAGCAAGGAAATATCCGACTGTTCCTCAGCGTTAAGACCTGAGATTTCAACACCGTTAGAGGTCTCTAAATCAGTAGCCATTGCAAAAGTCTGGGACGCCAAAGATCCAGAAAATGAGTTGGTTCCAGATTCGGCAACTACAAAAACTGGTACTCCATCGCCTGCAACAATCGAGTTTAAATTATTAGTATAATCAAACTCTTGAAGAATTCCACCACTGTTTTGAAGGGCCCAATTTGAAGCGTTTGTAGAAGTCGACAATCTGTAATCTCCAACCGTATTCAAGGCTTTCTCAAGTTCAACAAATGCCTCGGCTCCTCCATTCGACAAGGCTGAACCTGGGGAAGTAGATGTCTGGACGGGGGCTGCAGGAAAGTATCTATAAAGTTAGATTTAAAGCCTTACCTTCCACCGATTCTGAATTGATAGTTCTGAAGAGATGATCCACCATTTGCAGAAGTATCAAAAAGAAGGGCATGAGAGTCTGAGGTGTATAGAGGGGTCTGTCTTCTTTGGACCGCAAAGATAGACTTGACCGATCTCGAACGTTCCTGGATCTGCAAATTGACTGCTGACGACACTGCGGATGAAAATGTAAAGGTGTGCCACGACGAGAACTTGATTGGTCTAGGATTAAAGACTTCACATACACTCCACCCTCGCGAAGACCTCGAAGAAACATTCCATCGTAAGAAGCATCAAACTCTTGGATCTCTGGGATCAAGTTTACATTAGAGACTCCGTAGGTAGGATAGGCCGTAATACCACTTCCAACCTCGGTAACAAAAATACATCCAGGGGCGGTTTCTAGAGTCAATTCAATAGCTAGTTGAGAAGCCATGAATTTCGTAGGAATTAGTTTGTCCTGAGTAAATAATCCGAGAGCCAAGTTGATCTGATAACGTCTAGTACAGTAAAATGCAGATCCATTCCCGGTAACACCGGCTGGAAGAGTACTGTTTGGAACGATTCCTAAACTTGAACCGCCTGTAAATGGCATTGAAGTTACAGACAATCCTGTAGAGATTCCTTGGATATACTTTTGACGAACATTGAGCATTCCAGGAACAGACAAGGAATCCGCGCCATAAGAGAATCCTCCCCACCCTTCGGCAATAGATGTCTGATCCATTGATCCCTGACAATTGGTTGCAGTCCAATTAGTAAGTGCTCTAACGACAGTATTATAATTAACAATATCTTCAAGAGGAGTAGATCCATAAAGAAGACGAACTCGATTAAAGATCGAGTTGATTGAGTTTTGGAATCGAACAGTCTGGGATGTAGGTCCAGCATATCCAAAGAGAGTAACATCAAATTCAAGCGTAGTGTTGAGAGGATTGACGTATCCTTGAGCCGGGAATTCTACTCTAATAACTTGACCAGGAGAAAAGGTGGCTCCATTCTTTGGAGGAATACGCGGAGTAAGCTTGATGGCCTTGGTGGACTGCGATGGAAATCTAGATTAGATCTCATCTAACGAGTATCGGGCATTCCATGGGATAATTGTCTCTTCTGAAGCATCGTACCATTTGAAGTGAGAGGCCATTTATTATAGATCGCACACATTATTCACCTCCCCAGATCAATATCTCCTCTGTAGTAAAACTTATTTCGACATCCCTGCCCCATCTATCATATCCAAACTGATGGAAAGTATGGATCCATTCCCCATATATTCCTGGTCTTGCAGGTGTGACTCTCCAGCTATGATAATGGAGTGTCTGGGTCCAGGCATACCCGCACCCAGCATCCCCGGTTGGAATGATTCTCTTGTAATGGTCATTAATTTCATCAAGCCTTCTCAACCAACTAATCTTTCTGATCAATTCGGGAGGGAGATCAAACATTAGTTCGGATTTATTCATTTGATCAAAGTTCGACTTTTTATTCATTCCAACGTCGATATGGGAGATCATAGAATAGCTTTGCAACAGGCTCTGGAGCCTTTAGAGTTCCATCCGTAGTAAATACTTCTTTCCAGAAATACCAAGACATCAAGCCCGATATTCTCCTGTTTGGAGAAATAAATCTCCACCCATGTAAGAATCTTGTTTCTTCTCGATCATTAAAAGTCCAGGCGCGCCCAGAAACTGGGTCGACGCATGGAATGGTTTTTGCAAAGATTGGGTCTAGATCATAGAGCCGTCTCCACCATCCAATCTGTTTGATTAGTTCTGAAGGCAGAGGAAGCATCAATTCTGATTTATTATTCATTTAAGTAGAAAAATTAATCAGAACGATTCAAAAGCGACCATCGATAAGATCCAGGGATCGGGGTGGTTAGATGAACCGATTTTGATCGCAGGAATCCAGTATATGTGAGTAGTTCCTCAACTGGATCAATTTCAGCAGAGTAACGATCACCCCAACGTTTGTAGGCGTAATCTTCTTGATCGGCGGTAGCGTACTGCCAGAATCCATCCGAGGCTAAAATCCGATCAGAGGAATGATGATAAAAAATATCAAACGTGTCGTCACTCTTTCTAATCCTAATAATTTCAGCAGCTTGAGGAGACATGTGTGAAGATATCAAGTCCCCGAAAATATGATAAAATCTCGATCGAGTTGCCCCTGGTCCAGAAAGGATTGGATTCGTTGGAGCGGCACCACCATTCAAAGAGATTGATCGAGATAGAGGATACTTGCATGCAAGACATAATGCAGCTGTTCCACCCAAGGAATGCCCAGCGAAAATAATGAAGGAAGTTTGAGGCATAAGTTGATCAACAAGAATCGAAGCTTCCCTGACTATCGTCAAATCACAGTATGATGAACCTAGACCTGCAACGATTTTGTCGTCGTGAATATCTTGATTGCCAGTAGATAAGGTCGTCCCCTTCAATCCTACAATTGCATGACCGGTGAAATTATTGAACCAGGCGGCAACCCGGCCATTTAAAGAGTTTGGAATCAATTCAAATCCATCGAGACCTTGGGAAACTCCAGTGTAAAGAGAAAGAGCCAGGATCAATGGTACTCTATCCTCTTCACGAACCCAGGCCGCTAATTCTTCAGGTCTGGTGTTGCTCGTGATAGAGGTCACGGCTCCAGTCCAAAAAGGTATAAAGGGAGACACATCCATTGATCTGGTCCTCATTATATTTTGGGTGAAAATTAAAAAATGACTGATAATTCATGGATCTACGAGGAAATCCCGATTTACAATTACCTTACTATTGTATATAATCCAATCAGATTCGAGGATGGAACTCCAGTTTATTCGAGAAAGGATATTGAAATTTATGGACTCCCAGATCATTATGGGATCTTTGATTATATAATCATCGATGATCTAGAGCCTGATTATGTGACCGACTACAAGTTTGAACAGACTCGGAAGGGACTTCGTCCTATTCATCGATACTCTAGACTCCTTCGATTTCGAAACACTCTTAATGAAATAATTGGGGGTAGATCGTCCGTGCCCAATCACGTTGTCAATGCGATGGAAGGCTGCTATGACATTGACCCTACAAAGGTCTGGGACTCGATCAGACATAATTTAAAGTTTGTAAAGATGACAAAGTACATTAATATGATCCCATCAATTTTGAAGAGACACGGGTACGATAAATCAGATTTCCCAAACCAGGATTTTGTATTGGAGATTGAAAGACAATTTATGTGTATGTGCGACAATTTCAAACAATTGGATTCTCCACGCAGATACTTTCCCAACCTTCGATTTGTATGTGTTCGACTCTTGGAACTTAATGGTTATGATTTTCAATACACGATTCCAAAGATCAGAACAAATAGAAAGATCAAACCTATGGAAGATATTCTCCAGACTTTATTGGGTAATTAGAGACTTATAGTAAACGATCCTGAAAAGAATTGTCCAGCGTTAACACCGACAGCATAGGAATCATAATTTCCCGCATAATCTACCATTTGCATAACAGTGTTTGAAGCAGATGAATAAGCTAGAAACTTTTGACCGGATTGCCCCGTAATATTGAATTGTCCTTGACCTATTGAACCTATAAAAGTTTTGAATGATGCTACACTGGTTGGGAATCCTTTCAAGTATATACCAAGTCCCGAATTTACAATTGAGCTGTTGTATACTAGAGAAAAGTTGTACGTGACAGTATTTCCAATTTGAGAATATGTGCCGTACTGAGTAGTGTAGCCAATACCGTTTCCTCCGGGCCACCCAGAAATCGAAAGTGAAGGGGTCCATGATCCACTTGACAATACTCCCCCATTTACAGTTCCAGCATATAAAGAAGTTGAAGCAGTTAGAACACCGCATGAAATTCCTCCGGCAGTTGTTATCCCTGCACTTGAATCAATTTGAACTTGAGGGGCCCCCTTGATTCCTAACTGCATGTAATTAGCAATAGATCCAAGACCCCCAAAGTAATTAAATGAAGTCTGAGCGCAATTGTAGTTTGAGTTTGCATTCCCCACATTAACAGTTGCAAATCCTGTATTTGAAGGTTGCATAAGATCGGCCAAATCTCCTGATGTGCTGTTTACATTCAAGGATCCATTCAATACTGTAGATCCCGTACTTGTCAAGCCCCCACCCAAGGTAGTCCCTGAAGAACTATTAAAAGTGGCAATTCCAGCCCCGCCAGGAAATAAGGAAATAGTTGGGATTCCAGAAGTTGTTTGGATTAGAGCCCGGGCAGTAGCTCCATTCAATCCAATTCCATCAAGCCCATACCACGCGTTCCCTTGTATTAAAAATTAATCTTACCATATGTGTTTACGAGATACGTGAATGCAGGTACGTCTGTTGAAGCCGTTGAATCCAGAGTTATTACTGCAGATCCTGAAGCTGGTTTGATTCCAACTTGTGAAGCATTCACGTTCTTGGCTACCGACATTCCTCCGTCAGTATAAATTGAAGCCGATGTATCTGAATTAAAATAAATATTCACCTGTAGGATTTGAAGAGTTGGCTGTAGATAGCATCGAGATTACATTTCCGGTAGTGTTTGTCAATTGCATGTATGGAGAATTCACACCAGTGTATGTAGTCGTTCCAACAACTGATCCGGCATAAAGAGTTCCTGTAACATGAAGGTTTCCTGGAAAAGTACTTGATCCATTCCCAACAGTGAGAAGTGTTGGAGTAGCATTTGGACCTGTAAAGTATATAGTTGCAGGATTGGCATTTGTATAGTCTGACGTTTCAATGTATACAGCCGTTTGTGAAGGCCCAACTTGAGGTCCAATAGTGATTGTAGATGATCCAGTTCCTGATGCTGTGAAAACCCCATTGTTTGCATATATACCTGTTGAGGGAGTAAACCATGGTGTGCCTGGAGATCCTGAAGTTGTAAGAGTATCTGTAACATTTGTAAATGTCGCAGCACCAGCCGTTGTTGAACCTATTGGCCCAGGATTTGCAAATGTGTTTCCATTCAATAGTGAAGAATTTAAATTTGTGACTACAGTTGAAGAGTTTACAGTTAAAGGCGGGGTTCCGGTAGTTATAGTTGAA
>Ga0187851_10003113_pt1 | contig 14190 bp, 11 predicted proteins | sample June2016WEW_6_10_FD_132997 | JGI IMG/M metagenome (GOLD analysis project Ga0187851, IMG submission 132997) | Peatland microbial communities from SPRUCE experiment site at the Marcell Experimental Forest, Minnesota, USA - June2016WEW_6_10 | ecosystem: Environmental > Terrestrial > Soil >...
ACTCCCCCAAGCCAGCCTTCGAGCGGCTGCGCGGCCTCTTCCGCGAGCTCCGGTAAAAACCGTCCGCCTGGCTCAGGAGGATCCGACCGAACCCCCGGCCAGCCAGCCCGGGCCAGCCAGCCCCGGGCTGCTCAGCCCCAGGCTGCTCAGCCCCGGGCCGCTCAGCCCCGGGCCGCTCAGCCCCGGGCCGCTCAGCCCCGGGCCGCTCAGCCCCGGGCCGCTCAGCCCCAGGCCGCTCAGCCGGTCGCGGAGGGCCCGCAACGCCTGGCGCCGCTCGGCGGGGGGAGGCGGTCGAGGAACAGGTGCCCGTCGAGATGATCGAGCTCGTGCTGAGGCAGCGGGCCAGCAGCCCGTCGCCTTCGACGGTGACGGGCTGGTGGTCAAGGTCCACCCCGGTGACCACCGAATGCCCGGCCCGCGGGGTCGGCAGGAAGAGGCCCGAGCCAGCTACGGCTAGCTTTCCGCGCGGAGGATGTTCAGCGCGTGGGCGAGGTCTGGGGAGTACTCGCTGGTGAACTCGACCCGGCGGCCGTCCGCCGGGTGGGCGAAGCCGAGCCGGACCGCGTGCAGCCACTGCCGGGTCAGGGCCAGGTGGGCCGCGAGCACCGGGTCGGCCCCGTAGAGGCGGTCGCCGGCGCAGGGATGCCGCAGCGCCGCCATGTGCACCCGGATCTGGTGGGTCCGGCCGGTCTCCAGGATGATCTCCTCGAGGCTGGCCCCGCGGAAGGCTTCGAGCGTGTCGTAGTGGGTGACGCTCGGGCGGCCGCCGGCCACCACCGCGAAGCGGCCGTCTCCGGCCGGATGCCGGCCGATGGGCGCGTCGATGGTCCCGCGCAGCGGATCCGGGTGGCCCTGCACCAGGGCGTGGTAGCGCTTGTCCACTTCGCGGTCGCGGAACGCCTGCTTGAGCACACGGTAGGCGTGCTCGCTCTTGGCCACCACCATGAGCCCCGAGGTGTTCGCGTCGAGCCGGTGCACGATGCCCTGGCGCTCCGCCGCCCCGCTGGTGGCGAGGATCTGCCCAGCCCCCAGCAATCCCTCGAGCACGGTCGGGCCGGTCCAGCCCGGGGTGGGGTGGGCGGCCACCCCCGGCGGCTTGTCCACCACCACGATGTCGCTGTCCTCGTACACGATCTCCAGGCCGGGCACGGGGCGCGGTACCGGTGCCGTGGACACCGGGGCGGGCAGCGTGACGTCCAGCCACTCCCCCGCGGGCACCCGGTCGGACTTGGCCGCCGGACGGCCGCCGATCAGCACCTGGCCCCCGCTGATGAGTCCGGCGGCGCTCGTCCGGGACAACCCGAACATCCGGGCCAGCGCCGCATCGACCCGCTCGCCGTCCAGCCCCTCGGGAACCGGCACCCGGCGCTGGTCCGCCCCGCTCACGGGCTGCCGTCGCCGGGCGTGGACGGCCGGTCGGGGACGGGACTGGCGGCATCCCTGGCGGCGCCCTCGCCGATCCCGGTCGCGGTTCCCCCACTGGGCCCGGCAGGCTGGGCGGCGGCCGCGTTCCGGGTGCCGTCGATGGAGACACCCCGGGCGGCCAGGAGCACGGCCAGGACCCCGCCGCACACGATGCACGAGTCAGCCACGTTGAACACGGGCCAGTGCGGCAGCTCGATCCAGTCCACCACGTGCCCCCGGAGGAAGCCCGGGGACCGGAACAGCCGGTCGCCGAGGTTGCCGGCCGCCCCGCCGAGCAGCAGCCCGAGTGTGACGGCCCAGGGAACGCTGCGCAGCCGCCGGGCGGTGCGCAGGATCGCCACGATGACCCCGAGGGCGATCAGGGTGAAGACGACGGTGATCGAGGTGCCGATGCTGAACGCCGCGCCGCTGTTTCGCAGCTCCCGCAGCGTCAGCAGGCCGCTGAGCAGGCGGATGGGTTCCCGATGCGACAGGGTGGCCACGACGATGGTCTTGGAAACAAGATCCGCAACGAAAACCACCGCGGCGACCGTGATCAGCAGGCGGATCCGGCGCGGCCGGGAGGCCGGACCGGGGCCGTCCGCCCCGTGATGCAGATCCGCAGGACTTCCCACGCCGTTCAGCGCCGTTCCTCGCGCTGCTTGCAGGCCAAGCACAAGGTCGCCCGGGGGAAGGCCTGCAGGCGTGCCTTCCCGATCGCCTTACCACAGGACTCACAGACGCCGTAGGTGCCGTCTGTGATCTTGGCGAGCACCCGCTCGGTCTGGCCCAGCAACTCGCGGGCGTTCTGGGTCAGGGCGAGCTCATGCTCGCGCTGGAACGTCTTGGCCCCGGCGTCGGCGGAGTCGTCACCGGCGTCACCGACCGCGTCACCGAGCCGCTCCGCGATCTCGGACTCCGCCGCCGAGATGTCCCGGCGCAGCCCGTCGGCCTCATCCTGGAGTTCCTGGCGGACCTCGGCGAGTTCCTTCTGCGTCCAGTGCTTCTCACCAGGCCGGACAGGTAGAGCCGCGGCACCCGAACGTGCGGTTGCTGTCACCTCGGCCCCCTTTGACACGACTTGTCCAGTATGCAAGCTGCCACCAATCGATCTTGAACTGGCGGGCGGTTACCGGAGGATAGACCGGCCTCCCCGGCTCTGCAAACGCATCTGGGCCCGGCGATAATCCGCAGCGCCCCGGCCGCTCAGGCCCGTGACGGCGTGGCTGCCATTCCCGGCCGCGGCGGCCAGCATGGCCGCGCAACAGATGTCCCCTAATACTGGGAGGGAAAACCCCCGGCCCCCAGATGGAGACCCCGATGGCCCAGGCCACCGCCGACTCGCCACGCACGTCGGTCCGCCACCCTCTCGCCCCGCTCACGGCGGTCGAGGCCGGCCAGGCGAGCCGGCTCGCGCTCGCCGCCGCGGGCCCCGCCAGCCGGCTCGTCTACTGTGCCCTCGCCGAGCCCGCCAAGCAGTCCGTCCTGGCCTGGGACGGCCGCCCGCTGCCCCGGGAGGCCCGATGCGTCCTGTACGAGCGGCCCGCCGGGCAGACCTGGGTGATCACCATCTCGCTCGATCAGGCTGCCGTGATCAGGAAGGTCCTGGTACCGCACGTCCAGCCGCCGCTCATGGCCGCGGAATGGACCGCCAACAGCGAGCAGATCAAAGCCGACCCGGCATTCCAGGCCGCGCTGGCCCGGCGCGGTATCACCGACATGTCGCTGGTCCAGGTGGATCCCTGGCCGGCCAGCAACTTCGGGCTGGAAATCGACGCCTCCGGGCGGCGCCTGGCCCGCGGGGTGGCCTACCTGCTCGACGGCCCTGGCAGCAACCCGTACGCGCGGCCGGTCGAGAACCTGGTAGCCCTGCTGGACCGCGACACCGGGGAGGTCCTGGAGATCGAGGACGGCGAGGTGGTGCCCATTCCCCGGGAGGCCGGCCGTTACGACGCGGCCAGCGCGGGTGATCTCCGCGAGCTTTCGCCGTTGCAGATCCTGCAGCCGGACGGGCCCGGGTTCACCGTGGATGACGGCTGCCTGGCCTGGGGACCCTGGCAGATGCGGGTGTCACTGCACCCGATCGAGGGAATCGTCCTGCACCAGATCGGCTATCACGACCAGGGGCGGCTGCGGCCCCTGATCTACCGCGCCAGCCTGTCCGAGATGATCGTCCCGTACGGCTCCACCGCGATGAACCACTGGTGGAAGAACGCCTTCGACGCCGGTGACGTCGGCCTGGGAAAGATGGCCAACCCGCTGGAACTCGGCTGCGAGTGCCTGGGCGAGATCGTCTACCTGGACGCCGCGGCTGTGGACGAGGACGGCGTGGCCCGCGTCCTGCCTCAGGCGATCTGCCTGCACGAAGAGGATTACGGGGTGCTCTGGATGCACCGGGACGCGGCGAACCAGGCCGCGGAGACCCGCCGTTCCCGGCGCATGGTCGTGTCGTCCATCGCCACCGTCGGCAACTACGAATACGGCTTCTTCTGGTACTTCTACCTGGACGGCACGATCCAGGCCGAGGTGAAGCTGACCGGGATCATCCAGACCCAGGCGGTCCGTCCGGGAACCCGGGCCAGCTATGCCAACCTGGTGACCCCGGAGCTGGCCGGGCCCCATCACCAGCACCTGTTCAGCTTCCGTCTGGACATGTGCCTGGACGGCCCGGCCAACTCGGTCTACGAGGTGGACGCGGTGCCCGTTCCGGCAGGCCCCGCCAACCCGTACGGGAACGCGTTCACCGTCCAGGAGACTCTGCTGGAGACTGAATCCGCCGCCCAGCGGATGGCCGCGCCCGAGCGGAGCCGGACCTGGAAGATCGTCAACCACAGCGCGCGGAACGCCTGCGGTGAGCCGGTGGGGTACACCCTGGTGCCGACGCACGCCAGCGCGCCGCTGCTGGCCCAGCCAACCGCGGCCATCGCGTCCCGCGCCGCGTTCGCCACCCGGCACCTGTGGGTCACTCCCGCCCGCGACGATGAGCTGCGGGCCGCCGGGGAGTTCCCGAACCAGCATCCGGGCGGCGCCGGGCTGCCCGCCTGGACCGCGGCGGACCGCCCGGTCGCCGACACCGGCATCGCGCTGTGGCACACGGTGGGCGTGACCCACTTCTGCCGGCCGGAGGACTTCCCCGTGATGCCGGTGGAGTACACGGGTTTCACCCTGCGGCCTACGGGGTTCTTCGACCGCAACCCCGCCCTGGACCTTGCCCCGCCCGACGGCCACTGCGGTCCATCCCCCACCGCCGGCTGACCCCGCCCGGACCCCTGCTGTCACAGCCACGCCGCGCCCGCGACCATTTCCGCCCACGACCGCCCACGACCGCCCGGGGAGCCGCCGGGGAGCCGCCGCCCCGTCCGCCAAGGCTCCGCGCGGCCGAACCTGTGTGGCCTGCGTTGCCGTTGTTGCCGATGTTACCGCTGGGCCGCCAGGCCGAACATGATCAGACGATTGGTGTCGCGGGGGCGACACCAATCGTCTGATCACGAAGAGACAGCCGTGCATTTTCGATGGCACATGTTGACGGAGCCGCCCCGACGGCCGCCCACCGGGACCCCTCACCCCCGCACCCGGGCGCCGGGGTGAGGGGTCCCGGTGCGGGCCCCGGGCGCGGACCCCCCGGCGCGGGTCCCCCGGTGAGGGGTCCCGGCGAGGGCCCCCGGCGAGGGCCCCCGGTGCGGCGGCCCGGGTGCGGGGAAATGGCGTCGGCTGGGGGCGGGGGGATCGGCTATCGTTGTAGTGGCAAAGGCGTTGATGGGGACAGCTGCCGCAGCAGGCAGCCAGGAGCGACCCGGGGATGGTGCGAGCCCGGGGGCAGGCCAGCGGACCAGATCACCCCAGAGCCGCCGGAAGAACAGCAGCGGGCAGGCACGCCGTCAGCGGGCTGGCCCGCGAGCCCAGTAGAACCGGCCGCGAGACATGAATTGAGAGGGTCGCGCTCCCCGGCGGAGCCGCGGCCAAGGAGGGTGGTACCGCGGGGCCGCCGCCGGCGCGCCTCGTCCCTCCAGCGAAGCCGCGCGAACGGGCCGACGTCCAGCCCGCGAGCGCCACGCAGGAGGACCACCCACCATGGGGCATGCAGACAGCAGCGCTTACCCAGACCAGCCGCAGCCAGGCCAGCCCGGGCCAGCCCAGCCCGGGTCGGCCCAGCCCGGGCCAGCCCAGCCAGCCTCCGGGGAGGCGGCCCCGCCGACGCCGGGCCCGCGCTACTTCCCTGACCTGCCGCCGGCCATCGACCTGCCCGCCATGGAGCATGACGTCCTGGCCCGCTGGCAGGATGGGAAGTTCTTCCAGCGGTCGCTGGAGGCCACTGCCGGCCGGCCCCTCTGGACGTTCTACGAGGGCCCGCCGACCACGAACGGCATGCCCGGGGTGCATCACATCGAGGCCCGGGTGTTCAAGGATGTCTTTCCCCGCTTCAAGACCATGCAGGGATTCCACGTCCCGCGCCAGGGCGGCTGGGACTGCCACGGGCTCCCGGTCGAGGTAGCCGTGGAGCGCGAGCTGGGGCTGTCCGGCAAGAAGGCCATCGAGAGTTACGGGATCGCGGAGTTCAACGCCCGCTGCCGCGAGTCGGCGCAGCGGCACGTGGACGCGTTCGAGGAAATGACCGTCCGGCTGGGCTACTGGGTGGACCTGCAGCACGCCTACCGGACCATGGACACCAGCTATATCGAATCGGTGTGGTGGTCGCTGAAGGAAATCTTCACCAAGGGCCTGCTGGTCAAGGACTTCCGGATCAGCCCGTACTGCCCGCGCTGCGAGACGCCCCTGTCGGACCACGAGATGGGCCAGCCAGATGTGTACCGCCTGGTGACCGACCCGGCGGTCACGGTCCGGTTCCCGCTGGTCAGCCTGCCGGACGGGGCGAACCCGTTGCTGGACGGGGCAGACTTGCTGGTGTGGACCACCACGCCATGGACCCTGGTCTCCAACACCGCGGTGGCGGTCCACCCGGACGAGAGCTACGCGATCGCCCGCAAGCCCGGTGACGGCGACACTGTCGTGGTGGCCGAGAATCTGGTCCCCCGGGTACTCGGGGAAGGCTGGCACGTGGTAGCCACGGTGCCGGGCGCGCACCTTGTCGGGGCCACCTACCGGCCGCCGTTCAACCTGGTCGAGATCGCGGGCGCGCACCGGGTCGTGCCCGGCGGCTTTGTCACCACCGAGGACGGCACCGGCCTGGTGCACCTAGCGCCGGCCTTCGGCGCCGACGACATGGAGACCAGCCGCGCGCATGGCCTGCCGGTGGTGAACCCGGTCCGCCCGGACGGGCGGTTCGAGGAATGGATCCCGCTGGTCGGCGGGATGTTCTTCAAGGAGGCGAACGAGCCGCTGGTCCGGGACCTGACCGAGCGCGGCCTGCTGTTCCGGGTCGAGCAGTACGAGCACAGCTATCCGCACTGCTGGCGCTGCCACACCCCGCTGCTGTACTACGCGCTGCCGTCCTGGTACATCCGGACGACCCAGGTCAAGGACCTGATGCTGGCCGAGAACGAGCGGACCAACTGGCAGCCGCCGACCATCAAGCATGGCCGGTACGGCGAGTGGCTGCGCAACAACGTGGACTGGGCGCTGTCCCGGACCCGGTACTGGGGTACTCCCCTGCCTATCTGGGAGTGCGGCGAGCAGCACCTGACCTGTGCCGGGTCGCTCGCCGAGCTCAGCGAGCTGGCCGCGCAGGACCTGTCCGGGCTGGACCCGCACCGCCCGTACGTGGACGAGGTGACGCTGACCTGCCCGGAGTGCGGCGGGGAGGCCCGGCGGGTGCCGGAAGTGATCGATGCCTGGTACGACTCCGGGTCGATGCCGTTCGCTCGCCTGGGCGCGCCCTGGCAGAACGCGGAGGAGTTCCGGCGGACGTACCCGGCGCAGTTCATCTGCGAGGCGATCGACCAGACCCGCGGCTGGTTCTACTCACTGATGGCGGTCGGCTGCCTGGTGTTCGGCCGGAACGCCTACGAGAACGTGGTCTGCCTCGGCCTCGTGGTGGACGAGCGCGGGCGCAAGATGAGCAAGCACCTGGGCAACGTGCTCGAGCCGCTGCCGCTGATGGAGGCGCACGGCGCGGATGCGATCCGCTGGTTCTTCGCGGCGTCCGGCTCGCCCTGGTCCACCCGGCGGATCGGCGACGCCGCGCTCGACGAGATCGTCCGCAAGGTGCTGCTCACCTACTGGAACACCGTGTCGTTCCTGGTGCTGTACGCCAATGCGGCCGCGGCGCAGGGCCAGGCGTGGAGACCGCCGCAGGCCGCGCAGGCACCGCCCGCCTCCGGCCGGCCGCTGCTGGACCGCTGGCTGCTCAGCGAACTCCACGCGACCACTGACGAAGTAACGGCCAGCCTGGAGGGCTTCGATACGGCAGCCGCGGGCCGCCGCCTGGCTGCGTTCATCGACGACCTGTCGAACTGGTACGTGCGCCGCTCGCGGCGTCGGTTCTGGGAAGGAGCAGCCGCGCCGGACGGCTCGTCGGCGTTCGCCACGCTGTACGAGAGCCTGCATGTGCTGACCCGGCTGATGGCGCCGCTCACGCCGTTCCTGGCGGACCACGTATGGGCCGTGCTGCGCGGCACGGACGACCCGGAGTCCGTGCACCTGGCCAGCTGGCCAGCCGCGGACCAGGCGCTTATCGACCCCCGGCTGTCCGCGCAGATGGCGCAGACCAGGCGGCTGGTTGAACTCGGCCGGTCGGCCCGCGCGTCCGCCTCGGTCCCGGTCCGTCAGCCGCTGCCCCGCGCCGTCGTGAGCGCCGCCGGGTTCGCCGAACTGGCTCCGGGGCTGCGTGCCGAGGTCGCCCGCGAGCTGAATGTGCGCACGCTGGAGCCGATGGCCGCGGTCGGGGAAGACCTGGTCGATTACGTGGTGAAGCCAAACTTCCGCACCCTGGGCCGCCGGTTCGGGAAGGGCACCAAGGCGGTCGCGGCGGCAATCACCGCGGCGGAACCGGCGGTGCTCGCCGCCGAGCTGAGGTCGACGGGCAAGGTTTCGGTCGAGGTGGATGGCAGCACGGTCGCCCTCGGGCCGGACGACGTGATCGTGACCCAGACACCCCGGACGGGCTGGACGGTGGCGTCCGAGGGCGGTGAGACCGTCGGCATCGAGGTGCTCATCACCCCGGAGTTGCGCCGCGAGGGCCTGGCCCGGGAGGTCATCAGGCTGATCCAGGACGCGCGCAAGTCCGACGGGCTGCACGTGAGTGACCGGATCACGGTGGCCTGGGAAGCCACGGACCCCGACCTGTCCGCCGCGCTGGCCGAGCACGGGCAGCTGATCGCGGGCGAGGTGCTGGCCGACCAGTTCGGTCCGGCCACGCCCACGGACACCGACCCGGCCGGGGGCGCGCATCAGCACGCCGAGCCGGATCTGGGCCTGACCTTCTGGCTGACCCGGGCCTGACCACACCCGCCCGCATCCCCCGCCCACGCCGGCGGGGGATGCCGGCGGGCCTGGCTAGCCCTCCAGCTGGTCGGGCTGGCAGGCGCGGCAGGCCATGAACTTGACCTCTTCGGCCTCCTGCCTGGTCATGATCTCCAGGTCATCCGCGCCGAGGAACCTGATCAGGATGCAGCCCCGGCGGTGGTAGCGGGCCACTCCGGGCACCACGGTCACCTCGACCCGCCCCGTCGAGGGCTGGGCCTCCGGTTCCTCCGCCTCCGGTTCCTCGACCCGCCCCGTCGAGGGCTGGGCCTCCGGTTCCTCCGCCTCCGGTTCCTCGACCCGCCCCGTCGAGGGCTGGGCCTCCGGTTCCTCCGCGGGAGTCTCCTGGGCAGCAGGTGCCGCGACCGCAGCATCCTTACCGGCGATCGCGGGAGTCTGGGTTTCCACCGCCTGGGTGGGCAGGTCCGCGGGCGGGGATTCGTGGCCCGGAAGCGAGATGATCCACTGGGGGCGGTCAGGGCCGGAGTCCGGCTGCCCGGTCTCGTCTTCCGGGTCTGACCCGGCGGCCCCGTCCTCCGGGTCTGATCCGGCGGCCCCCTCTTCCAGGGCTGACCCCGCGGCCCCGTCCTCAGGAGAGCCCGGGGCTGCGCCGTCGTCCGTCAAGCCCGGGCTGCTCTTATCAGCGTCCTGGGCTGGTCCGGCAGCCGCCGCGTCCGGACCGGGCTCGGCAGCCTCCTCGGCCGTCGGCCCGGCGTCAGCAGACCCGGGGCTTCCCGAATCCGGGGTGTCCGGTCCCGGGCGATTTGCGTCCGCACGATCTGCGTCAGGGGATGCTGGCTCCGGGCTGCCCGTGTCCGGGCTGCCCGTGTCCGGGGTGGCTGTGTCCGGGGTGGCCGTCTTCGGAGGGGCCAGGGGGCCCGCGAAGGCCGCCGCAGGCGGGGGCCAGGCGGTGGGGTCCGGGGCCGCGGATGGCTGCCAGCCAACTCCGGGTCCCCATACCCAGGCCTTGGCTCCCGCAGGGGGGGCAGCCTGCGGGCCGACCGTCTCGGGCGGCACAGCCTTCCCTGAGGAGCCGGGCGGCTCAGGCGGGAGAGGCAGCTCGATGCCCGGCCAGCTCAGCGCGCCAGTGTCGCGCTTGCCCGCGGATCCGAGCTCCTCGTCGACCCGCTCCCACAGGTCGTCGCCGCTCCCCGCGACAGGAACCTCCGCCGGGGCACGCCCCACGTCAACCGGAGGAGCGGGCGGACGGTCCCCGGCATCCTCGCGCGGGAGGCGCCGGTCTTCCCGTCCGGCGGTTCCTGCGGCCGGGCTACCTGTGACCTGGGTGCCCGAGGCCTGGGCGCTGGCCAGTACCGGGGTACTGACCTGCACCTGCGGCGCTGACCAGGACTCCGGCACGCTGGCCGGCCGGGACTCGCCCCCGCCGAATATCTCCGACCAGTGCGTCAGTATCCCGACCGCCAGGATCAGCGCCGCTACCGCACAGACCCCGATGGAGACGTACACCATCAGCAGGCTGCTGGCCAGGACGCCGGCCACGAGGAGGCCGATCGCCAGAGCAGCCAGGAGAGCGCTGGCTTTGATCACGTGCGCTCTCCGCGGGCTATGCGGGTCATGCTGCCAACCGAGGAAACGCTGTTGCGTCGTGTAACTGCTATGGAGCTGGCTAACTGGCTACCGGTGATCGTGCGGCGAGCCATCCGACGGGTGGAAGCCGCCGTGTGAGACAGGCTCCGGCGCGCCAGCGTAGGCACTGGCAATGGACGGCTGGCCATTCCTGGCCTCCATGCGGGACATACCCGAGGAAACGGACGAGTCGGGCCCGCTGCCCATGGCCGGGAAGGCACCGCTGTCCGTCGCGCCCGCCTCCAGGTCACGCATCTGCCCTTCCAGGTACGCCTTCAGCCTGCTGCGGTACTCCCGCTCGAAGGCACGCAGGTCATCAACCCTCCGCTCCAGCTCTTCACGCTGCTGGACCAGGGAGCCCATGGCCTGACGGTGGCGCTCCTGGGCGTCCCGCTCGAGGCTTTCCGCGCGGGCCCTGGCATCGCTGGTGATCTGCTCCGCCTGGCGGCGGGCCTTCCCCAGGATGTCGTCGGCCTCGCGGCGCGCCCGGCCGAGCGTCTCGTCAGCCTCGCGGCGCGCATCGGCGATCGCCTGGTCGGCGGTCTGCTGCGCGAGCGCCAGCACGCGCGCGGCCGTGTCCATGTGGTCCTCAGCCGGCGGCATGCCCATCATCGGCGGCTCAGGCCTGCGCTCAGGCTCTTGGCGTGGCGGTTCGGGCGCCATCATCTCGGGAGCCGGGTCGGCGAGGGGCGAGCTGAGCGCGGACATCGGCACCTTGCCCCCCCGCAGGCTCTCGGCCAGCTTCGCCCGGAGTTCTTCGTTCTCCTGGATCAGCCGGTCGAGCTCAACCTCGACCTCGTCGAGGAAGGCGTCGACCTCTTCCTCGTCGTAGCCGGGCCTGAGCCTGGTGGTACTGAATTGCTTGTTGCGCACATCCGCGGGCGTCAGCGGCATCTCGTCTCCTCGGCACGCTTGAACGGTGTTCCTGTCGGACGCTACCGGATCAGAGCAGCTGCACGGCCTGCATCGCGAAAATGACTACGAAGAAGAGCACCATGAAGCTGAGGTCCAACGCCAGACTACCGATCCGGACCGTGGGGATGACCCGTCTTAGCAATCTCAGCGGAGGGTCGGTGGCAGTAAAGACCAGTTCGGCCAGGATGAGGACGATGCCCTTGGGCTGCCAGCGGTCCGGAGAGCGCGAGAAAGCCTGGATCCAGCTAAGGATCAGCCTCCCGATGAGAAGCACGAAATAGATCGTGAGCACGTAGAACAGAACGATCTTTACAATCCCCACAACCCTGCCTGCCTTCACCGGCGCTGCCGTGACGGGCACCGGGATGGCTACCGCGGGTGCCCTGCCGCGTACTCGCCACCGAGTGTGCCGTACTGCTGAGCGTCTAACTCTGGTTGAAGAAGCCTCGTTCAGCTATCCGGGCCTTGTCCTCCGCCGTCACCTCGACGTTGGCCGGGCACAACAGGAACACCCTGTTCGTCACGCGGTCGATGCTCCCGTGCAGGCCGAAGATCAAGCCTGCGGCGAAGTCGACGAGCCGCTTGGCGTCGCTGTCGACCATCTCCGTTAGATTCATGATCACCGGAGTGCCCTCACGAAAGTGCTCTCCGATGGTACGGGCTTCATTGTACGTGCGCGGGTGCAAGGTGGTGATCCGCGCGAGATCGGTGGCATGGGACGTTCCGGAGATGTGGGTGCTGGCCTGCGGGGCCGCGGGCGGGGCAGGGTCCATAAGGAGCTCCGTGCGGCCGCGGGCTACCGGGCGGTCGGCCTCCGGCTCGGCAGGCTCGGCCGACTCACCGAACTCCTCCTCGTACTCCTCATAGGAGTCGTAGCCGTCGTCGTACCGCGGATCGTCCTCGACGAGGCCGAGGTAGACCGCCATCTTGTGCATCGCGCCGGCCATCGGCCAGACCTCCGTCATCACTGTCATGCAGCCCCGGTCCGTCGGACATTACCTGACGAAGCCCGGCCGGCCTCCGAGCAACGCCGTACCGACCCGCACGTGTGTCGCGCCGGCGCTGATGGCGGCCTCCAGGTCACCGCTCATCCCGGCGGAGATCATCGTCGCCGCAGGATGCGCCGCGCGCACCTGGGCGGCGGTGTCGGCCAGCCGCCGGAACGCGGCCAGCGGGCCGGCGCCCTGCGGCGCCACCGCCATGACGCCCCCCAGCTCCAGGCCTTCCTCACGGGCCACCGCGTCCGCGATGAACGGCACATCCGCCGCAACGGCTCCGCCCCGGCCGAGATCACCGTCCAGGCTGACCTGGACCAGGCAGGTCACCGTGCGGCCGGCTTTCCGGGCCGCCGCCCCCAGGGCGGTCACCAGCCGGGGCCGGTCCACCGAGTGGATCACATCTGCGTAGCGGACTACGCTGCCCACCTTGTTGGTCTGCATCTGCCCCACGAAGTGCCAGGTGAGCCGGTCACGCAGATCCGCGGACGCCGCAGCCTTGGGGGCGGCCTCCTGGTCGCGGTTCTCCCCCACGTCCCGCACGCCCAGCGAGCTGAGCACCCGGATATCGCTGGCCGGGAAGGTCTTGGTGATGGCGATCAGGGTGACGTCGTCCTCCGGCCGCCCGGCCGCCCGGCACGCCGCGCTGATCCGGGCCCGGACCTGGGCGAGCGAGGCGGCCACCTCACCAGCGCGGTCAGGACGGGGGCTCTGCTGGCCCGGCTGGCCTGGCGGGCCCGTCACCGGGTCCGGCCGCTCGCTACTTGAGGAAGTCGGGGACGTCGAGTTCGTCATCCTCTTCGAACACCACGGAGCGGCGGCGCGTGGTTGCCGCGTCGAAGACCCTGGCCGCCGCCGCGGTGTCCGTCCGTGGCGCCGCCGCGAACGGGTCGGGACCGGCCGACCGGGGCGCGGGCACGGCGTCCATCCCGCTCTCCTCACCCACCGGTTCGGGTGACGCCGCGGAAACCGCCGCGTCCTGGCCGGCGGTCTCGGCGCTGGCGTAGGACACGGGCTCCGGCTCCGGGGCATTGACCGTCTCAGACGGCGCCGCCCACACGTCGGCGGGCACCGGGGGCGCCGGCATGGCCGGGGCCTGGTAGGTGTCCGCTGCGGGCGCCGGGGCGGGATCCGTGGCGAAGGTGGAGGCTACCCGGGCCGGCCGGGGCCGGCGGGTGCCACTTTCGTCGAATCCGGCCGCGATGACCGTGACCCGGACCTCATCGCCGAGCGCGTCGTCGATGACTGCGCCGAAAATGATGTTGGCTTCCGGGGCCGCCGAGTTGGAGACCAGCTGGGCCGCTTCGTTGATCTCGAACAGGCCCAGGTCGGAGCCGCCCTGGATGGACAGCAGGACACCATGTGCCCCGTCGATGCTCGCCTCGAGCAGCGGGCTGGAGATTGCCATCTCGGCGGCCGCGACGCTGCGGTCGTCGCCGCGGGACGACCCGATTCCCATAAGCGCCGAGCCCGCCCCGGACATGACCGACTTCACATCGGCGAAGTCCAGGTTGATCAGCCCGGGCGTGGTGATCAGATCGGTAATTCCCTGGACACCGGAGAGGAGCACCTGGTCAGCTGCCTTGAATGCGTCCAGCACGCTGACGTGGCGGTCCGAGATAGACAGCAGCCGGTCGTTCGGGATCACGATCAGCGTGTCGACCTCATTGCGCAGCCGCTCGATGCCCAGTTCAGCCTGGGCCGCCCGGCGCTTGCCCTCGAACCCGAACGGCCGGGTGACCACGCCAATGGTCAGCGCGCCCAGGGACCGGGCCACGTTAGCGACGATGGGCGCGCCACCGGTTCCGGTGCCGCCGCCTTCCCCCGCGGTAACGAAGACCATGTCGGCCCCCTTGATGACCTCCTCGAT
>Ga0187851_10003115_pt1 | contig 14186 bp, 15 predicted proteins | sample June2016WEW_6_10_FD_132997 | JGI IMG/M metagenome (GOLD analysis project Ga0187851, IMG submission 132997) | Peatland microbial communities from SPRUCE experiment site at the Marcell Experimental Forest, Minnesota, USA - June2016WEW_6_10 | ecosystem: Environmental > Terrestrial > Soil >...
GGATACTCGATTGGCACGATCGGCGGCACCTGCCCAGCCGGAACGCTCAGCGGCATTCAATACACCACCGGCGCGATCACCGCCAGCTGCACGGTGATCGCGAACTTTGCGATCAGCACGTACACGGTGACGCCAAGCGTGAATAACAACCATGGCACGATCAGCCCGAACACAGTGCAGACGGTGAATTCCGGCTCCACTGCGACGTTTACCGTGACGGCGAACAGCGGGTATTCCATTGCCGGCATTGGCGGAACGTGCGCCGCGGGAACGCTTAGCGGGAGCATGTACACGACGGGCGCGGTGACGGCCAACTGTACGGTGGTGTTGAACCTCGGCCAGGCTCCCGAGATTACCAGCGGCAAGAGTGCGAAATTTCCGCTTGGTATGTTGGGATCGTTTACGGTAACGGCTTCGGGTATTCCTGCGGTGATGAGCTTTACCGAGACCGGGAACCTGCCGAACGGCGTGACGCTCAATCCGACGTCCGGCCTACTTAGCGGTATTCCGACTGTGGGCGGAACATTTCCGATCACGATCACAGCCAGCAACGGCATAGCGCCGAATGCAATCCAGAGCTTTACGCTGACCGTCGATCAACCGCCTGTCATCACGAGCGCGGACAATATGACGTTCTTTGAAGGGGAGTCGAACTCGTTTACTGTGACCGCGATTGGAATCCCGACTCCCGCACTCACCGAATCCCCGAACGGAGGATCGCTGCCTGCCGGAGTGAAGTTTGTCGACAACCACAACGGGACGGCCACGCTGAGCGGCACACCCAAGGTCACGGGAGTGTTTAGCTTCTGGATCACGGCGTCGAACGGAGCGTCGCCGCCCAGCCAGCAGAACTTCACGCTGACCGTCTCCGCGCCTGTCAGCGTTAGCCCGACCAGCCTTGTTTTCGGCAGCGTGAAGGACGGGGTATCCGCCAGCCAGGCGGTGACCTTGACCAACATCAGCAACAATGCGGTGGGGATTGGGCCGGTCACTCTTACCGTCATCAGCGGGGCTAAGACGCAGTTCAGCCTGGGATCCGGCTGTCCGGCGTCGCTCGCCGGCGGGAGCACTTGCAGCATTACGGTTATCTTCAGCCCGAAGGCGGTGGGCACGGACGCGGCCACGCTCAACATTACGACTGGGGCTTCCAGTAAGGCGCTGGAAGTTGGGATCACGGGGGCCGGAACTAAGTGAGGAGTGGGGGAGCTGTAGCGTCTTTGGGACGCAGGCGGCAGGCAGTAATACGACCTTGCCCGCGCAACTGACGAACAGCGGTCAAACGCCGCTCGACATCACGACTTGGGGTCAAAACAACAAGAAGTTGTTTCTTCAGAACGTGGCGCGCCGACGCATGGACTATCCCAAGCTTGCCTCAAATCGAAAATGGCTCGGGCTACCGATCTGTGCCTTTCCGGGGAAGAACTACTACCACGCGGCGTCCGAAGAGTCGTGCATCCAGCGAATAGGCTCCCGGGCCAAGTAGAGCGAGTGCAAGGGGATTCAGAACGAGACAGGTCAGGGTTAGGGAATCTGTGCGCCAATCGGGGCCGTAGACATTCAGCAGCGCAAGTGCGCATATGACGAACGAGAGGTACGGCGTCAGGAAACCGATCGCGAGGGATATAGAGATCAGCAAAGCGCCCACGAACAAAACATGAACAGCAGAGACACGCGTCGATTGCGTGACACTCAAGACGAAGGTCGCAGCGACGGAAATACGAAGCAGCAACAGACCAACGCCGGGTGCTCCGGGCGGAAACATCGAGAAAAGACGCTGCACGAAGCGAGGTTAAGCGCTTTTGCCGCGAGCCCATACCCACGTTTAAGGTATCTTGAGATCCCTCTTTTGAGGGATCTCTCTTAGTAGAACAACGGCCACTGAGCGAATTGAAAATTGGCCTCGGACAAGTGGACCTGGCGTACAATTATTTCCCGTGGGCTAGTTGCGACGGCGCCTCCAAGCCGATACGCATCCTTTAGCATTCAACATCATATTGGGTTCATGATGCCTAAGCACCGTCATGGGTACGTCAACCTGAACATCGTTGGCCGGGAAGAGGGGAGATGCGGTGGTGAAGACGTCTCGTTATATGACAACCGTCGCTGTCCTGGTTCTCGTTTGTCTTGGCCTTAGTTGTTCGCATCAATCCACCAGGGAACCCGTAACAATTACATTCGTGGATCCAGAGTGGGCGCATGACCCATCCGGACTCGGGAACTTGGGCCCCGATCTAAGACTTCAGGAGTTTACCGGCTTGACCGGAATAAAGGTCAGGCACTTGCCGCTGCCCGAAGGAGCTCTTGACCAGTTGGAAACCGTGCGAGGACAACTACGAACTTCTCCGACCCCTGAAGTGTATACCGTCGATGTGTTCTGGCCCGGTATTCTGAGGGAGCAATTGAGCGATTTGAAGCCATACCTAACGACCGAACTCTCTGAGATGAACCCCGATATAGTGACGAGTTACACCGTCAACGGCAGCCTGGTCGCCGTACCGTATACGGTGGATATGGGGGCGCTGTTTTATCGCAAGGACCTGCTGCGAAAGTACGGGTATGCATCACCTCCCCAAACTTGGGACGAACTTGAGAAAATGGCTGCCCGGATTCAGCAAGGAGAACGAACCAAGACGCAAGGAGATTTTTGGGGGTTTGTATGGACCGGTGTGGCCGGTGAGGGACTGACCTGCGACGCGCTGGAGTGGCAGGCAGCGGAAGGTGGGGGACGAATCATTGAATCGGACAGCACCATTAGCGTGAACAATCCTCACACGATCCGAGCCTGGCAACGCGCTGCGCACTGGGTCGGTTGGATTTCGCCTCCAAGCGTAACGTCCTATGAGGAATGGGACGCTATGAATATGTTCTTCTCCGGAAAGTCGGCATTCTTTCGTGGCTGGGCTCTGAACTACTTTTCTGGCTTCGGAGGGAAGCCAACCGACCCAGACAAGTTTGGTATCACTCATGTTCCCGGCGGGAAGGGCGGCCAGGCAGCTACGTTGGGAGGATTCGGCCTTGCAGTTACTCGTGCTGCATCTCGTCCAGCTGAAGGCGTGAAGTTGGTCCAACTGCTAATTCACAATGAGATGCAATCCGCGGAAACTCGTGCACACGCAGGGTCTGCGGAGTTTGCGTTTCCGGATATCAGGAAGAATAGACTGAATGGCGGCGTAGTGAGTCGCCCTTCAGCAGAAGCAGGACTGAAGTATGAGGCCGTGGATAACGCTTATCTCAATGCCGTACACTCCGTTTTGACTGGCGAAGCGAAGGCGCCGGATGCGGCAGCAGCGTTGGAAAGGGAGCTTGTAAGGATCACGGGCTTCAAAACCGGGCCATCGCGCCCGAGTCATCAACCGAGTGAATAAGAGGTCGAAAGCACTTCTCGAAGTGGCGAACTGCCGGGTGGCAGAATGAAATTCTTACTTGCCAATTATTTCAATGCGGGCAGGAGCCTCACCCTAACGTTTGCCTTCCTAATTGCATTGATTCTGGGTGGAAATGGGCTTGTTATCTGGCAATTCAGGGTCGTAAACCGCCAAACAGACCGGCTCACCGGCGTGAGCCAACAGTTGCTCGCAGTTCAGCAGCTTCAGGAGCAACTGTTCACGCTTCATGGCCGACTCGATGAAATTGCACACTCCAGGGACGCGAGCCGCCTGGTGACAGAGGCCCAGCCATTGCTTGGATCCCTACTGGAGCAGACCCAAAGAACCAGGAACACTTTCACGTACCTGCCATCTGAAATCTCCGCAGATTCGCTCGATGCGATCGATGTCACACTCCCCAGGCAGCTCCAAGGCATCACTGCGCTGGCAAAATCCGGCGATTGGGAGGCCGTCAATCTCCGGCTAGACAATCAACTTAAGCCCATGGAAGCCCAGATTTCTGCCCTGGTGAGCAGCATCAACAATGCAGTCAACACACACATGACGCAGGCCGTTGCCACCATGGAAAGTCTGCAGAGCAGAATACTCCTCATTGTCCCGATAACCACGATTCTTACATTTCTGCTCGCCGCATTCTTTGGCTGGTCGACAGCGAGACGAATCATTGAGCTTCGTATTGACGAGCGAATCCAGGAGAGGACTCGAATCGCCCGCGAGTTGCACGACACACTCCTACAAGATGTTCAGGGCCTGATATTGAAGATCGACGCAATCGCGAAACGAATGCCTAAGGCCGACCCTGCTCGGGAGGATATCGAAAAAACACTCGATTACGCCGACCACGTGTTGGCGGAGGGCAGGGATCGTATTCGAAGCCTGCGAACAGTTGCCGTTCCAGATAGCGAGTTGCCGGCGGCATTTCAACAGATAGCCGAGGAGTTGTCGCCCGACCGTACCGCCACCCTGAAAACAGTCGTCGAAGGTAGCGTACAAAGATTGCACCCTGTGATCCATGAAGAGTGTTATTCAATTGGACGCGAGGCGATCATTAACGCCCTCAAGCATTCTGAAGGCCGCAACATCGAGGTGGAGATCATCTACGATGATTGGGAATTTCGCTTGCGGATTCGCGATGACGGACGCGGCATCAATGCCGACGTGCTAGAAAAAGGCGGCCGCGCGGGCCATTGGGGGCTGCAAGGAATGCGGGAGCGCGCCCATCGGATTGGCGCGCAACTAGAGGTGTGGAGTGGGTCCGGAACCGGAACCGAGGTTGAATTGACTGTGCCAGCGGCGGCAGCCTACAAATCGCCTTCTGGGAAGTCTGCAGACTCTCGTTCACGTATTCCTGCCGCGGGATGAAACCAATGATTCAAGGAAACCCGATTCGAATTCTCACTGTAGACGATCATCCGGTTTTGCGTGAAGGCATCGCGGCAATTCTTGCAACCGAGGCCGATATGAGTTTGGTTGCCGAAGCCGGCAATGGTCATGAAGCGATCGAACAGTTTCGCACGCACCGTCCGGACATCACTCTGATGGATCTGCAGATGCCCGTCATGAGTGGCGGTGAAGCAATTCTCGCCATCCGCAGGGAGTTCCCGGATGCTCGGATCATCGTGTTGACCACGTACAGTGGTGACGTGCAGGCTGAGCGAGCGTTAAAGGCAGGTGCATGTGGATATCTTCTAAAGAACATGCTCCGGAAGGAGTTGGTTGAGACGATTCGGGTGGTGCAGAGTGGCCGAAAGAGAATTCCTCCCGAAATTGCCGTCGAACTGGCAGAGCACCACGCGGATGATGCGCTGACCGAGCGTGAAATCGGAGTCTTGCGGCAGGTAGCCTCCGGCAATGCCAACAAGATTATCGCCGACAATCTCCAAATCTCTGAAGAGACGGTCAAGGCCCACATGAAGAAGATTCTGTCGAAACTCGATGCAAACGATCGGACTCACGCTGTTGCAATCGCGCTGAAGCGCGGAATTATCGAGCTTTAGCCCCCGCCCGCCCCGGCTGGTGCGCAGTTTGGCGCTGGATATTCCTCGGAAGAGTAATACCATCATCCCCTTAAATCAGAGGTGAAAAGATACCCTTTTGGGGCTTTGCGCGAAGCTTGGTCGGGTTAATCATCACCACCGGGGTCAGATTACGAAGAAATGAGCGAGCAGCATGATTCCGCCCATGGAATTCACGGTCCAGTTCATGCCGGATGCGGAGAAAGAACTGGCCGCATACGCACGCGCTGTACTGGAACTGTTCGGTCCTGAGCAAGCCCGGCAATCCGTCGAAGATTGGATGGAAGAATTGGAATTGATGGATTTGCCTGGGGAAAAAGCGATTCCAGACTGGCGTCGATTAACGATTGCGGCAGCGAGCCGGCTAGCCGTTCGGGTTCAACACGCACGGTTCAAGAATGCAGCCGAACTCATAACATTCATTTGTTCAAACGCCATAAGGAGATGATCTATGTTCAGGAACAACGCCGATCCACAGTTTTAACAACCTTCACGTTACGAGGAATTCTCGGATGACTCAAGTAGCAGTAGTGCAAATTCCCGACGCGGGAACAGAGAGGAAAAAAACATGAAGTTCGGTCCTGCATTGCATTCCCTTTCCATCTTTGCCGTAGCTCTCACCCAATTCGCGTTTCCATTGAAAGGAGCATCGCAAGTGACAACTACTCAACCGGTCAAGACCGTCGTTTTCGTGCATGGCGCGTGGGCAGACGGATCAAGCTGGTCGAAGCTGATCCCGATCCTTCAGTCAAAAGGCTTGCATGTCGTTTGTGTCCAAAACCCGCTGACGTCCTTTGCCGACGATGTGGCGGCGACCAAGAGAATCATCGATGCGCAAGATGGACCGGTTCTCTTAGTAGGACATTCCTACGGCGGTGCCATCATCACCGAAGCTGGCAACAATCCGAAAGTAGCGGGCCTGGTTTACGTGGCAGCATTCGCCCCCGATCAAGGGGAATCGGCGGCCAGTCAAGGAAAGCCCTACGGCCCTACTCCCGGTCTAGGGGAACTGCGGCCCATCGAAGACGGTTTCCTAATCCTCTCGCAAAAGGGGATTCAGGAAGACTTCGCGCCCGATGTCACCGCCGAGGAACAGATGATCATGGTCGCAACGCAGGTTCCAACTCAAGGCGCAGCGCTCGCTGGCACGATCTCAGCACCCGCATGGCGTAACAAACCGACCTGGTTTGTCATCGCCTCTAACGACCGCATGATTTCGCCCAAGCAGGAGAAGGATAGCGCGGCAAAGATGAACGCGAAAACTCTGACTCTACCCACCAGCCATGTGCCGATGCTGTCGCGACCGAAAGAAGTGGCGGCTTTCATCAGCGAAGCTGCATCGGATCAGTCCAGACTGACCACAGCGAGCAAGTAGGCAACCCTGGGACGACAGTCTCGTCCGCTACGAGCGGACGGGACTGTGTATTTCAATCGGGACTAAGCTCGTATCGTGACCTCGATTTGCCTTATCCGGAATGGAGTCCTGATTGAGGCATGACCATGAACGCCGACAACCTCGAAGTCGCCGAAGATACGGTCAAGGCAGGTGCTAATACTTCGTTCTTCGCCCTAATCAAGCCCTGTTCGGGAGTATTTCTTCCTAACCATGCAAACGTGCCGCGTACGATAAATACATTGAGCAAGATCGAGATCAACGACGCCGCGATCACCGTGCTGAAGACGTTCTCAGCCACCATCCCGGCAGACCGCGCGGCCTGCATCACCACGAACGAGAGCTCGCCAATCTGCGTCAGCCCTGCAGCCACAAGAATTGCGGTCTTGAGCGGATAACGAAAGAGCCAGACGACCACGCTCCAGACCAGAAATTTGCCGCCGACAATGAGCAGCAGCATGAATCCGAGAAGTGGCAAGCTATGCAAGAGCACAGCGGGATCGATCAGGGTCCCGAGCGAAACGAAGAAAAGGGCCACGAAGGCATCACGCAGAGGAACCAGTTGAGCGTGAGCGTCGTGAAGTTCAGGCAGGCTACTGATGGATACACCGGCGAGAAATGCTCCCAGCGCGACTGAGAATCCGACTGCCTGGGCCAGTGCGGCAGTCCCGAGGCAAATGGCAATCGAAACCAGCAGGAGAAGCTCCGAGTTGCAGGTTTTCTTGACTCGCCGCAGAAAGGGAGGAATCACTTTTATGGCGAGATAGACCAGCGGAATAAGCAAGAGGACAGCCTTGCCGAGAACCCAGGCTGCCATCAGGAGGCCTCCGCGCCGGGCGCTGCCAAATGCCGGAATAACCACCGTCATGCAGATCACCGCGAGATCTTCCACCAGAGTGACGGCGATCATCACGCGGCCATAGGTTGTGGCCAGTCTTCCCGTATCGCTCAACAGCCGGGCCAATACCATCGTGCTTGCGACTGAAACTGCCGCTCCGATTGCGAATCCTTCCGTGGTGCTCCATCCCAAAAACCTACCAGTACCGATCGTGACACCCACCATGATCAGAATTCCGATCGGGCCCCCGACGAGAGCAACCCATTTCACGCGCATCAGGTCCGGGATGGAAAACTCGACTCCAATCGAGAACATGAGTAGCACGACACCGACCTCAGCCAACAATTCGAAGGTGTGCAGATCGGAAAGCTGCGGACCCGGGGTGAACGGGCTGATCGCGATTCCTCCGAGTACGAAACCGATGATCAAAGGCAGCCGAAGTCGCCACGCCACCAGGCCGCCAAGTATGGCGGCTACGAATACGTAGGTGAGATCGCGAAAGAGTATGGGATTGGGTTCCATGGGAATGTCCTGGTCCTTTAGTCTTCAATGTTGATGTGAAAAAAGAAAGGCCCGTCCCGCTTGATATTGCCGAACGGGCCGTGGACGAGGCATCACCCCCGAACGTAGCGTCCCCGCGAGATGCCCAGCGCGACTGACATAGCGAGGGCCAGGGTTCCCAACAGCCCGATCAGCGGAAGCGAACTGCCAGTTTCTGGCAGCGTGTCTGCGGGCTGTTCTGCACTGGCCAGCGTGACCTGCGGCTGGCTGGGTGTGAGAAACAGCAGAACACCGGTTGTGTGCGGCAAGGCAATCTGCGGCGCCTGGCCGAAGGCCACCTTCTTGTTCTCGACAATGGTGTGCTCCTGGTCAGTGATGATCGTTGCCTTGATCTTCATTCCCTTCCGCAGATCAAAAACGGTCTTCTCCTTGCCATCGATGGTGAATTTGGCATCGTTCGGAACGTTGAAGACCTGGTTCTGGTTGTCGGGCAAAGTCAGAATCACCGACTTTGGCGCGGCTACGTGCCAAACTTTCCCCTCGATGGTTCGGACCGAGTTGACATAGCGCGGCGTGGTGGTCGTGGTGATGGTTTGAGTCAGCTTGGTTCCGGGCACAAGCTGATGCACGCTGACCTCCTGGCCGTCGATGATGAATCGGTCGCTGTCAGGGACAACCAGGTGCTCGACCCGGCCATTCTCCAGTTTGAGCACCAGATCGTTGCCTTCCACATAGACAATCTCAGCATTCTTCACCTGCGTGTCGAACGAGGGTTGTCCGTGGGCGATGGCGGTTACGGTTGAGTCCTGGGCCGGAGCCGATCCAAGCGCGGCCATTACCAAAACGAGCGCGCCGACTCCCTTGCCGAATAGGTTCGCTTTCTTGAAGAGTTTCATGTGTTTTCTCCTTGTTGAATTACTGATGGTTCAGTTATTTGCAGTTGCTGGCGTCCCGAGATCCGCACTCTCGGATTCGCCGTTTTTCCCTGGTGAGAGAGAAGCCGTTACGATGTAGCGTTGCGGTGCGCCCCCGAGGAAATAGAACGGGTAGCAAGTGACGAGCGTGAGCGACGGAAAGGATGTCGGCCGCAGGACTTCCACCTGGCGCGGCGAGACAATCTGGATCTGATCCACGATGTAGGTGTCCGTTCCCTTGAGCGTCTTCATCTCGATCACGTCACCGACTCGTACATCTTTAAGTCCGCGAAAAAAACCGTCCCGATGGCCCGCGATTCCGATGTTGCCGGGCTCGCCGGGGCGGGCCGTACCCGCAATTCGTCCGACTGCGTGGTTCAGTGTCAAATCGTCCGTCCCGTCAAGAAGTGGGGCCTCAAGAGAAATCTTGGGAATCCGCAGCACCGCCAGCGGATTGGCTCGATGTGGGCCGATGTTCTTTCTGTAAGCTTTGACCCGCTGTTCGCCCCAAAGACTGAAGTCGACACTGGGCAGGTCGAGTGGCTCGGAAGAACCGCTGTCGACATTCGAGGCAAGGTTGTCCGAATCACTCTGAGTGCTTGACCGAACCAGCGCCTCGTCTGCAGCGACCTGCTTGAGCGCTACGCGAGAAGTAAGCCAGCTTTCCATGCGGGCTCCGCCGTAAAAGCAGAGCAGAGCCAACCCTGTCACGAGCAGAATTCGTTCGATCCAGGTCATGGCCTTGCGCTTGCGACCTGGAATTGCCGAGGGGTGTTCCCCGGCTCCGTCATTGCGGCCGATCGACTTTTGAAATCTCCACATGGGTACGCGCTCCTGACCACGATTCCCGGCTTACGACGCCGATAGTTGAAGTGCTTTCGTTGCGTGCGAGCGGCGGCTGACTTTCGTTCTTAGAGATTTCCTCAAGGCAGCCCTCGCGTGAAATATCCGCGACTTGGCGGCAGGGACAGAGATGCCCATGCTCTCCGCGATTTCCTGGGGGGACCGCTCCTCCAGAGTTCGGAGTTCCAGAGCCCGGCCAATGGACGGCCGCAATGTCCCGATTGCCGATCTGACCATCGCCCGCTCCTGGAGTTGCGCGTATTGCGCCTCAGGGCTCGGCGCCTGATCGGCAGGCTCCACCACCGCATCCTCGATCCCTGGGAGCCCTACATCGTCGATAGAAACCTGCGTGGCACCGAACCGTTTGCGAAGAATCATGAGCGCCGAATTAATGGCGATCCGCGTGAGCCAAGTCGCAATACTGGAACGGCCGTCAAAGCTGTGCAGATGAACGTGCGCCCGCAGGAATGAGTCCTGCAACGCATCCTCGGCGTCCTCCCGATTGTTCGTAATGCGCTGCGTGATGCGAAGAATTTGCCCGGCATGAGTTCGCCAGACCTCTTCAAGGGCCGCCGAGCTGCTGCGCGGAATTGCCTGCGTAGAGCTATTGCCGCTCAAAGAATCTCTTATGTCCGCCACCAATTTCTGTTTGTAATCCATAGGAACCTCGCGCGTCGTCGTGATCTTCATTCGCTCACGTCGGACACGATAAGAAGATGCAATCGCCGCGCCAAGTCGATTTGCTGAATCTGCGCGATTTACGCCACCGAAACACGCTGAACACCCCAGAAATGCTGAAGGATCAGAATTGAAGTGCTCGTCGAGAAGCGCAGTGTCCTGTCGTATCGAGGATCGGACGCAGACAAAACTGAATAAACAGATCAGGAGGAGAGAATGGAAAAAAAAACGGGTATCTGCGGAGTTAAAGTGCTGCCACTCCGAAGAAACCCGTCGAGGGAAGGACTACCGAGTAGCTACCCAGACACTGTCGGCCGAGTTGAGTTCGATGCCCGCAACTTCGGTGGTCAGCTTCACATACTGCAGCCCGGGCTTTTTGCCGGGCACAGCGTTGAACTCGAGCCGGTACCGGTTCTCGAGACTGTTTTGCAAACGGTCCAGGTATGACCGGAAGCTAACCGGTTCGCCAATGCCCAGGAAGAGGGATTCGCCACCGGTTTCATCCGCGAGTTGCGCCATAGCGTTCTGGCCGTTCGTGACCTGCCAGTAATTGCTTCCACGCCATCCAGCACCGCGTGTATAGATGCTGTGGATTATCGTTCCCGTGCGCTGAGCAACTGTGCTGGCTGCGCTTACGTCAGGGGTGATGGGAGCAAGGCCGCGACGGTGCGGCCAGCCGTGAAGTCGGTCGATGCCATCTGTGATCATGACGATCTCGCGCCGATTCGAGCTTTCGGGCCAGCGCTTCATCAGATCGATCACGGACAGGTACGGACTGCCATAGACGCCTGGCGAGCCGAAAGGAATTCGCAACGCATTTGCCGCCCGCTGGTGATCGGTTGTCAGGTCCAGGGCAACTCGGACGGTGCCATTGCGCATGTATCCCACACCCACCGAAGTCGTCTTGGGCAACGAATAGACAAATTCGCGTAAGTCGTCGAATTGAGAACTTACGCTCGTCCGGGCTGCATCGTCGATCAGGATGAACAGATCGAGCGGGTCGCGATCACCGCTGATCGGAGTCCAGCCAGTGACCTGCAACCGGTCTTTTCCCTGCCTTACGATGATATCTTCCCGATTGACTTCGGGCATGCGTTTGTTTTTGCCGAGCACGCGAACCGTGACTGTCATCTGCACGGGGCTGGTTGTTGTTGAACTGACATCCTGAGCCTGCAAGGGAAGCAGGCTCAGGACGAAGAACAGAAACATTGGAATTCTTTGCATCAAGTTCTTTCGCATCGTTTCCTCCTCACGAAATTTGCCTTCGGCTATCCGCCGATTCCGCTTGAGTTGCAATCGACCGCCCACTGCGCAGAATTGAAACGGGAGGAGTTAGTGCGAAGAAACATGCTGAGTATCGGGAAATGCCGACCTGTCAGAAATCTGGAGTGTTTGGAGCTGATTTGCGCGGCGCTCGCACTGCCATTTTGCCGAACTATTCGTGCGCGCTCCAATATTTTCTGGCGGCAGAATCTTCATTCGGGCCTTTGCGGCGACTGACCCACGAAAACCACGCAATCAACCCCAGCCGGTTGAGCACGAACATCAGGACCGCGAGAGACACGAGAGCGATGCCCCAATCGATTGCGTTAGTCGACATCGCGATCAACCACATTCACTGGCGGCATGGCCAGCGTTCCGTTTCGCCGCGATTTGAAACGCAGTTTGTTGATTTGCAGGCTCGCAATCTTCGAGTCCAGAGTTTGACGGGGGATCCCCAGCTTCGCGGCAGCGCCGGAAGGCCCTGAAATGCGCCCTCCGCTTTCTGAGAGCGCGGTTTCGATCATCTCCCGCTCCCTCTCGGCAATTGAGCTGACAAGTGGAGCAGTTGTCCGCGGTCGCCGAAGCTCGCGTTTCACCCACCCTTCGTCGATCGAGAAGACATCCCCCTCTGCCAAAATGACGGATCTTTCGATCACATTCTGTAATTCACGAATATTGCCTGGCCAATCGTAGGCTTGCAGGATTTCGGTCGTATTCATATTGATGGTGCGAAATGCTTTGCCCACTCGCTTGGCGAAGCGTTCGATCAGATGCTCGACCAGCAGCGGGATATCCTCCAGGCGCTCTCTTAAAGCAGGTACATAGATTGGAAACACATTCAGCCGGTAAAACATGTCCGAACGAAATGTACGATCCGCTACGGCTGCTTCCAGATCACGATTCGTTGCCGCGATAATGCGAACATCCACTGAGATCGGATGGCTACTGCCAACGCGTTCGAATTCTCTCTCCTGAATCACGCGAAGCAGAGTGATCTGGGTCTCCATCGGCAACTCGCCGATCTCATCGAGAAAGATCGTTCCCCCGTTGGCGGCCTCGAAACGGCCTTGCCGCCGCTGCAGGGCTCCGGTAAAAGCCCCTCTTTCGTGCCCGAATAGCTCAGACGCGATAAGGGAAGGTGGAATCGCCGCGCAGTTCACGCGGATAAACGGACGTGACGAGCGGTTGGAGAGCCGGTGGATTTCACGAGCGATCAGTTCTTTCCCGGTGCCCGTTTCCCCCAGAATCAGAACTGTGGAGTCTGTTGGAGCGACCAGCCCTACCTGTTGCAATAATGACTGCAGCACTGCACTTTCCCCAACAATTTCGTTCGTTGAGTCTGGGCGAGATTGCGCCGGTCGTGAAAAATTGAAATTCGCTGTTTCGTCATTCGTGATCGTGTAAGTGGAAGCCATAACTATCTCCCTTCACCGGTGGTTGTTGACGCTGCTTTGCTCCAGCGCCCTACGAATTTCCTTTAGCAATGCGTCGCTCCGAACCGGCTTAGAAAGGAAAGCGGCAGCTCCGGCCCGCATCAGTGAGTCTCGAAGCGTGGCATCACCGTGGGCGGTTACAAAAACAATAGGGAGGCGGCTGTTCGTCTTGCTCAACTGCTTCTGCAATTCGATCCCGCTCATGCCCGGTAGGCGTACGTCGAGAATAAGGCAGCCTGTGTTATCGCAATCGTCACTGGCGAGAAACTCCTCAGCAGAGGCGAAGGTTCTTGGAGAAAAGCCAGCCGCCTTCATCACGCTTCCCAGCGCTTCGCGAAGCGGTTCGTCATCGTCGACGATGGCAACAATGACGGTCTTGGTTAGAGTCTCATCCACTTCAGTCACCCAGTCTGCGGCGCGTTTGATCTGCCACGAGCACGAGACTATCAACCGGGCAACTTGAAAACAATCCTGCTTTGTCTTGAAAACTCTGCTGCTTTAGGAGGAGAACGGTCCTTACTTTCGGGTGGCAGTCTTTAGCTTTTCTGCCATGCGGACAAGGTGGGCCAGAGATTCCGCCTGAGTCTTTTCCATTACATGAGCACGATGAGTCTTGACCGTGAGTTCGCTCATCCCTAGTCGATCGGCAATCTGCTTGTTTAGAAGGCCCTCAACCACAAGTTCAAGCACTTGTTTCTCACGTGGCGTGAGGGACTCGAACCGAGCCCGGATTTCGTGGGCTTCCCGGCGTTCTTGACGGAGTGCCCGATCGCTGGCCAGTGCCTTCTGAACTGCGTCGAGCAGATCCTGGCCGCGCACCGGCTTCGTCAGGAATTCATGCGCCCCCTCTTTCATTGCTCGGACGGACATGGGGATGTCACCATGGCCCGTAATAAAAATGATCGGAATTGGAATTCCGTCA
>Ga0187851_10003117_pt1 | contig 14184 bp, 8 predicted proteins | sample June2016WEW_6_10_FD_132997 | JGI IMG/M metagenome (GOLD analysis project Ga0187851, IMG submission 132997) | Peatland microbial communities from SPRUCE experiment site at the Marcell Experimental Forest, Minnesota, USA - June2016WEW_6_10 | ecosystem: Environmental > Terrestrial > Soil > Wetlands...
AACTGCGACAGCCTGTCGGCCGCATCTGCATCCTTTTTTCCATGGACAGACTCGGCCACTTTTTCAAATTGCACCAGGGTCACGCGCTTCGCCGCCTGGGCAGTCAGGGCAACCGCTGCACAACAGAAAAGGACCAACAGTCTCTGCATCGGCATGACCTTCTTTGCACGTTGAAATGGTAAGCGCACGATCGACTCAAGTAAATGGTTTTCGCCGAAGAACGAATTCTTCCGGCTTCCCCCTCAAACCTGCCGCTCACCTAAGGAACGTTAACCGTTCGCGAGAACGCAGTCAGCTTGTGTTGGTTGGCCTCAACCACCGCGACCCGCAAACGGTAAGTCGCAGGTTTCACCTCGAACATCATGTTCACTTCGAGTCCGTCGTTCAGAAAATCCTGTAGCTGGTCGTCGGTCAGGTCCACTTTCGCCTGGCGCTGTTTAACCTCGATTACCTGATTGTTCTGGTCGAAGACAGCAACGGCAAACGTTACGGCATCCACGTGGTAAGCGTTCTCGCTGCGCAACGGGAGCGTCTTCGTATCAAGATGAACCGTCAGCGCAATCAGGCGCGTCGCGCCCTCGCCCTCGGAAGGGCTTGCCTCCATCCCGACCGGCAAATCCGCGTTGTCGGTCGTGGACCGAAGTGCATCCTGAAGATGCTGCTGATCCAGTTCCGGCGCGCTGGGCGCCTTCGGCAAGTCACTCGGTCCGCTTGTTTTTCCAGTTTCGTGCGTGGAACTCGACGAACCCGCATTCGCTCTACCGGCAGCATCGGGCGCGGTCTTTGCCTCCAATGGGCTCGGGGCCGGCTGCGCCGCTGCCGCTTCTTCTTGTTTCACCGCGAAGTATCCGCGCCGCGTCCGGATGCTATAGCCCCTCTGCTTTTCGACAAGTGTGACTTTGATCTCGTGAAACTTTCCGTCGAGCTTGATGTCTTTGGGCGCGAACGCCAGCACATACTCAATCGGATGCCCGGCAAGCGCATCGAAGCCCGCATTCAGATCGTTGTTGTCGTGAAAAAAAGCACCGCCCGTGCCCTCCGCGACCTGGGCCAGCACATCGGCTCCAACGAATTCCTTCTGCTGATCGAGATGATGCCGTGCTGCCGTGGCATGCGGGTCGGGCAGCATGATGGATGAATTGGAGGCATCGCCCTCGCGCATCAGCACGGCCAGACCCTGTGGATCGAGCGAATTGATAACGACCTGAGCCCGCAGCGCGCGGTCGATGGTCCGGTCGATTGTGAGTTGGTCGCTCGCAGAGAGGAAGCCAGGGCTGACCAGAACCACCGTGCGCGAACCGGGCGCTCCGGCAATGTATTTCACCACTGCGGCAAACATCGCCAGGTTATCGCGCGTTTGCCCCTGCGACCGAGCGGCAATTCGCTCCGCGACCATGCGGATTGCAGTTGGTGTGTCGCGTGGATCCGGCGGCGGCGCGCATATCTTCACCTCCGCAAGAGCTACCACCCACTCGTTGCTGTGCATATCGCTGTCTTGCACCATCTCCTGCGCCTGGTAGTCAGAGAGGTCGGGGCACTCGTGCATCCGGCTCTGCATGCGCGGGCTCGCGTGCAGCTGGAATAATGCTTCGTGAATCTGTTTGGAATCGGATGTGAAGTTGGAGAGCGCCTTGCTTGTTGTAAAAATGGCAATGTGGTCCCGCGGATGCAGATTGGCGGAGAGAAAGCGATCAGCAGCATCGCGCGCCTGCATCATTTCTGCCTCGGAAGTATCGAGATCGTCGAAATAAAGGGCAATGAAGCGATCTGTAGCTGCAGTGGAAGGCGCTGCTGCGGGTTGGCCAGGAGCTGCCGCCAAAGCAGGAGATAGGCTCGAGGCAGACTGTTCTTCAAATTGGGCGATGGACTGCTCTTTGCCTCGATCGAAGATCTTGAAATCCTCTTTGGTTAGCCCTTTCACTGGCTGGCCCTGCGCATCGCGGACAACGGCTCGAACGACAACGAGGTTGGACTCGATCTTCAGCTGCACGGAGTCAGGGCTCGCGCTTTGCGGATTCGGCGCTTGCTGGGCCGACGCTGCGAGCGCAACGATTGGACCCGTGAGCGCGAGGTTGAGCACTAAACGGATTACACCAGGCTCTCTGCGCGTTGAAGAGGACTTCTGCAACGGCGCGCTCCTTAAGCGGAATTCCGCTTTAAGCCAATACGTCGCTGGTTGGGTGCAGAAGTCGATTCGCGAATGACGAGTTCCGGGAGAATGGCCACTGAATCGGGAAAGGTGGCCTGAGCACGGATTCTCTGTAGCAGGATGCGCGCAGCCACGTTGCCCATGTGGTTCAGCGGCTGCCGGATTGTTGTCAAACTCGGGTTATTGAAGGCCGCAATTTCAATATCGTCGAACCCGACCACAGATACATCATCGGGCACCTTCAAGCCGGCGTTTACGAGCGCCCGGATGGCGCCGATCGCCGAGGCGTCGCTGTAACAAACGAGCGCAGTGAATTCGACTCCTCGATTGAGCAATTCGATGGTCGGTCCAAAACCGATTTCCGGTTTGGCATCGGGAAGTGTAATGCTGACCATCAGCTCTGGCGGAACTTCGATCTGCAATTCCCTGGCTGCAGCCATCTGGCATGCCCAGCGGTCATCCGCATCGGAGCTGTGGCGCCATCCGCGCATGAAGGCGATCCTCTTGTGTCCCAGCTGAACCAGGTGCCTCAGCGCCAGTTCCGCGGCGCGGCGTTGATCGAGCACAACATTGGTCACGCCTTCAAATTTGCGATGGCCAGCCACAGCTACCGTAGGCAGTTTCAAACTATGTTCGAGCACGGTGTCGATGAGAATGAAGCCTTCCACACTTCGGTCGAGAAGCAGCCTTGGATACTCTTCAATGAGGTTGGGTTTGCGGCGATGGCTGGCCGCCAAGTAGAAGTAGCCCTCTTCGATGAGCAGTTCCTCCATTCCGGCGAGCACCTGGGTAGCCCAGTGATCATTGAGGTCAGGAACCAGCACTCCGATTGAAAACGTTTGCTTCTTGCGCAGCGAGCGAGCGTAAAAACTTGGTCTGTAGTCGAACTTTGCCGCAGCCTCAGTCACCCGATCGCGCGTCTCCTGGGGAATGGAGCGAACACCCGGAGCGTTATTCAGAACCAGCGAGATTGTCGCAGGCGATAGGTTCAGATACTCGCCCAACGTGCGCAGGCTGATTATCTCTCCTGGTTTGGGTTCTGTTCCCAGTTTTGGGCGTTTGGACATGCACAACTGTTGTAACACCCCACCCGGCGCAATTGCAGTAACAACGAAAGGCCGCGAGAGTTATCTGAGTAATGGTTTCCCTCTCAATTCAGGAGTGTCGCCAGACGGCCCAGGCTGGCCATTACCTCTTCGAAAGAGATCCCAAAATCAATAAGGCACGCTATCTCATCGGCGCCGCTTGCCTGCAAGCGCTCCACCTGCTGTGCACAGTGTTCCATTGTTCCGATAAAACTCAAGGGGCTCGTCAGGTCGTTCTGCACCTGGGTGCGAATCATGATCTCGCTCTCTCGGGTGCTGAGGCGAGCAAAACCCTGCTGTTCCTGCTTTCCTGCGGAGTGGTCCTTCTGCATTCCGAGGTTCACCGCCAGGTACCTGGCCAGTGCAGGCCGGGCGGTGCTGCGAATCTCTGCCTGGTTTTCCGCGGCGAACGTATGCGCCATTAGCGTCACATGTCCCCTGCGGCCATGATGCTTTTCGATTGTCTCCCGATAGAGGCCGACCTTACGCTCAAAATCGCCCAGGTCGTGCCGAAGCGCAAAGTTGGCCGTCAGCACATTGAGGCCCAATTCGCCCGCCGCGCGAAAGGTGTCGTCCGACTGCCCCGTCAGCCAGATGGGGATCTCCTTCTGCACGGGCAGCGGCAGGATGGCAACCTCCGTCGCAATGCCGGCTCCATTGGGCAGAGAAATCTTCTCGCCGCGCCAGAGCCGCCGAATCAGTTCGAGTTTTTCGAACATATCCTGATAGCGGTTCTGGTAAGTGCCTGGCGAAAGCACGAAATCGTTGACATGCCATCCGGAAGCCGCGGCAATGGCAACGCGGCCGTTGGAGAAGTTATCAATCATGGCCCACTCTTCGGCAACCCGCAACGGGTTTTGCAGCGGCAACACCACGCTGCCCGCGCGTATCCCGATGCGGCGCGTCATCACTGCGAGCGCCGCTCCGGTTGCCGTCGGACTCCCATACAAGCCGCCGAATCGCTGAAAGTGCCGTTCCGGCGTCCAGATCGCCGCGAAGCCGTGCTTGTCCGCAAAGCACGCGGCTTCGAACAGCAATCGATAGCGGTCATCCGCTGGCCCTTCGGCGTCGGCGCTGAAGAAAAAAAGGCTCAGTTCGGGAGTCATGATCTCTTTCCCGGTTCCTAAGGTGGGGTATCGACCAATATAGTCCCCCCTGGGAAGGGTAGTGTCGACTACTTCCCTTCACCCCATGCATTCGGCATCGTAAGCCATGCAACGTCTTCACCGCGGCGCGAATCTCCCCGAGCTGAACCGCAACTTGATCCTCTCGCGGCATCTCGTTACCTCTCAGTAAAGAAAGGATATAAAGATGATCCTCAGGAACTGTTTGTTTGCTGTCGCGGTGGCGACCGTGATTCCGACCATCGGCTGCACCGTGCACGCGGGCTACTACGACCCCTATTACCACGACTACCATCCCACCGGCGGTGAGGTTGTCTATTACGGCCAATGGGAGACCGAGACCCACAGAGACCATAAAGAGCTGAAAGAGCGCGACAAGAAAGACCAGAAGGAATATTGGGACTGGCGGCATAAACACGATCACGATCATGACGGGGACAAGCACTGAGTAGCGGTCCGCACCCTGTCTCTCCACACTGCGCGCACGCGTAGACCTTAGACGAATTGGATGGATGGGCGTGGCCGCCCACTGCCCGAATCGATGCCAAAAAGAAATGCCCTCGTTTTAACGAGGGCATTTCTCACTTCAGTTGATTCCGACGTCAATTGCTGAACAAGAGAATGCCGGCTGCCTTTTCTTCGCTCGTCGTCTCGTCCCCAGCGCTTACAGGCCGGTAGAAGAGCTGGTTGGCATCGAGATAGACCTCGAGGAACGCCGGACGATCGGCAATGTTCCCGGCGATCAGCGCCTCTGACAATGGATCTTCGACGTAGCGCTGCAAGGCTCTGCGCAGCGGACGTGCTCCGTAACTGCGGTCCCCCAGCGTTTTGTCGAGAATCCACTTCTTCGCTTCGTCGGTCACCGAAATTGTGATCGACTTCTGCGCCAGGTTGGTGTTGAGCTGTTGCACCAGCAGCTCGACAATCTGGATCAGGTCAGCATCCGAGAGCGACTGGAAGAGGATGACTTCGTCGAGGCGGTTGAGGAACTCAGGGTTGAAGGTCTTCTTCACTTCCTGCTTCACCAACTCCTCGATCTTGTCGCTCACAATGTCTTCGCGGTCGCTCTGGAAGCCGAGCCCCTGCTTCTTCATCAGGTGCCGCGCGCCGATGTTCGACGTCATGATGAGGATTACGTTCTTGAAGTCGACCGTGTTCCCCAGACCATCGGTGAGCTGGCCATCTTCAAACACCTGCAGCAGGATATTGAAGACATCCGGATGCGCCTTCTCAATTTCGTCGAGTAGCACAACCGAATACGGCGACCGCTTTACGCGCTCGGTGAGCTGACCGCCCTCCTCGTAGCCCACGTAGCCCGGAGGCGAACCGATCAGCTTCGACACCGAGTGCTTCTCCATGAACTCCGACATGTCAAAGCGGATAAGGGCCTTGTCTGACCCGAACAGGAATTGCGCCAGCGTGCGCGCCATTTCGGTTTTGCCCACGCCGGTCGGTCCGAGGAACAGGAAGCTTCCAATCGGACGATGCGGCGACTTGAGTCCCGCACGAGAACGGCGAATCGCCCGTGCCAGCGCAGAGATCGCCTTCTCCTGCGAAATCACGCGCTTGTGCAACTCGCCTTCAACGCGCAACAGCTTTTGCGTCTCTTCTTCCTTGATGCTGGTCACGGGAACGCCGGTCCAGCGGCTGACCACATCTTCAATGTCTTCGCGACCGACGATGCCCGAGGCCGAATCATCGAGGTGATACTTGTCGCGCAAAGCGCGCAGATTTTCACGCTCCTTGCGTTCCTCGTCCGAGTAGAACCGAGCCTTCTCGAACTCGTGGTTGGCGATGGCCGAATCCATACGGTGCACGATGAACTTAATGCGCTTCTGCACCTCGGTGATCTCTTCGGGCAATGAAGTCTGCCGCAGCTTGACGCGCGCGCCGGCCTCATCGATCAAGTCGATTGCCTTATCCGGAAGGAACCGATCCGGAATGTAGCGATTCGAGTGCGACACCGAGAACTCGATGGCAGCATCGGTGTAGCTGACCGCGTGGAACTTCTCGTAGCGGTCCTTGATGCCATGAATGATCTTGATGGCGTCGGCCTCGTTCGGCGGAGGCACCTTCACAGCCTGGAAACGCCGTTCCAGCGAACGATCCTTCTCAATCGACTTGCGGTACTCCGCCGGTGTGGTCGCGCCGATGCACTGAATCTCTCCGCGGCTCAAAGCCGGCTTCAGGATATTGGCCGCATCGAGCGAACCCTCCGCCGAGCCCGCACCCACCAGTGTGTGCAGCTCATCGATGAAGACGATGGAGTTTTGATTCTCCATCAGCTCTTTCATGATCGTTTTCAGCCGCTCTTCAAACTGGCCGCGATACTTGGTGCCCGCAACAATGAGCGATAGATCGAGGCCCAGCACGCGCTTGTCTGCCAGGAAGCTCGGCACTTCGCCGTCGGCAATGCGCTGCGCAAGCCCTTCGACAATCGCGGTCTTGCCCACGCCGGGTTCTCCGATGAGCACCGGGTTGTTCTTGGTGCGGCGGCAAAGGATTTGGATCACGCGCTCCAGTTCACCATCGCGACCCACCAGTGGATCGAGCTGCCCATCCATCGCGGCTTGAGTCAGATCGCGGCTGAATTCAGCCAGTAAACTCGACTCGCGCTGACGTTGCTGCGCCGGCGCTTTCTCCTGCGTGACGCGCGCGAGCTCATCGCGAATCTGAGCCAGTTTCAAGCCGCGCTCCTGCAGAATCTCGGCCGCGAAGCATTTCTCTTCGCGCAGCAATCCCAGCAGCAGATGCTCAGTGCCGATATGCTTGTGCCCCAGACGCTCGGCTTCTTCAGCCGCATACGCCAAAACCCGCTTGCATTCGTTGGAAAGCGGCAGATCAACCGACGTCGACACCTTCTCGCGAATCGTTGTGTGTGCCTCAATCTGTTTTCGGATCGACTCTACCGACGCATGCGAGCGCAGGAAGCGATTGGTCAAGGCTTTGTCCTCGCGCAGCAGGCCGAGCAAAAGGTGCTCAGTCTCGATATAGGGCGAGCCAAACTGGCTGGCCTCATATCGCGCGAAGAAGATCACGCGCCGTGCCTTCTCCGTATAGCGTTCGAACATGGTGTTTCTCCCTCTGCAGGCTATCGGCTGGAGTGGCTGTCCGTTTGGTTTCTCGGCTTCAGCCCAACCCGCGCGTGCCCTTCTTTAACTTTTCGCCGCCGAAAGCCCCCGGAAAATGGAATATCCGCTTTCGAACAGCTCTTTTGGACGGGTGCGAGCGGGGTAAGCCGCTCGACAAGTCTGAAGGGTGATCAAGCTACCTTAGACTTCCATCCTGTTTTCAACCTGAAAACCGACCCCGTTTCCAGGCCGCTTACAGATTAAGACTCACAAACATACCGGAAAGCTGCCTGCTTCATTAGATTCCGGGCTGCGCTCCACGATTCGAAGCTGCTGTTATTGGTGTCAATCGCCCCGATTCCAGGCGTAAAGCCCGGGTACAGCGGGCTGCCAGCTCAAGATTGTGGGTAACAAGAATGGAGGTTAGGCCGTGACTCGTGTGCAGCCTTTCGAGCAGATCGAACACCCGCTGAGCCGTTGTTTCATCCAGATCGCCGGTTGGTTCATCGGCCAGAAGCAGCCGTGGATTGTTAACCAGGGCTCGCGCCAGCGCCACACGCTGCTGTTCACCGCCCGAAAGTTCGCCGGGGCGATGGTCTGCCCGATCCTCCAGACCAACCTCCCTGAGCCAATCTGCAGCCACCGCGAGCGCCTCTTGCTTCCCCCACCCCGCGGCGGATTCACCTTTCGGAGCAGCCTTTTGTTTGCCGCGTGCCAGCAGCGGCATGGCCACGTTTTCCAGCGCCGTAAACTCCGGCAGCAGGTAATGAAACTGCCACACGTAGCCGATCTCCCGATTGCGAAAGGCCGCGGCCTGTCGCGCGCTCAATTGGGCCACATGAGTTGAGGCGCAGTATACAGTTCCAGCAGAGGGGGTATCAAGGGCACCGAGGATGTGCAAAAGTGTGCTTTTTCCTGCTCCCGACTGGCCCACAATCGCAACCATTTCGCCCACTTGCACTTCGAGGTTGAGGTCGCGAAAAAGTGTGAGCTCTCCGCGGGCAGTCTTGTAGGACTTTTGCAGTCCGGATACCCGGACGATGGGCTCTTGAGGCGGTTCAGGAAGCTGGCCGCGCAATTCGGCGATCCCGGGCGCTCGCACCTCGGTTCCCCGCGCAAATCGGGAGAAGGTCGGGTTGGCAGCCGGTGGAGAGGCCTGAATCATCTGTTGTGCTCTATTTTACATTGCGGCGCCCCCGATGCCGGCGCGGTATAGGGCGTGGCGATTGAGCATGCGGTCAACGATCCGCGAAAGTGCCACTTTTAAGCGGCAAAAGCCCATGATTACGATCTTTTGGCGGGCAGGGGAGCCCTATGGCTCCCCGTTGGATGAAACTTCGTCAAGTTAAATTACTTCTTGCCTTGTAATTCGTCGGCCAGTGTGTCGGCGCCGTAGAGTTTGCGCAGGCCTTCGATCATGCCGGAGGAGTGCACGGCAACGGCACGGTTTTTGGTGCCGTCGTACACGAAGTCGCCTGCGAGCGATTCGATGTTGCCGTCGAAGATGAGGCCCACGAGTTCGCCGTCGCGATTGACTACGGGCGAGCCAGAGTTGCCGCCGATGATGTCGCCCGTGGAGACGAAATCGAGTGGAGTGGAGAGGTCGAGCTTGCTTTGCGCAGCCACTTCCTTCGGTGTCAGGTCGAAGGGTGGTTTGTTGCCAAAGCTGGCAGCGCGGTCATAGAGGCCGTAGAACGTGGTGATCGGGGGAGCGATGGTTCCGTTGTAGGGGAACCCCTTGACCGTGCCGTAGCTCAGGCGCAGCGTAAAGGTGGCGTCGGGGTATGCATCTTTGCCGTAGACCAGGAAGCGCGCTTTGCCGAGTTTCTCGCCTTCTTTGGTGAGAACGCTGCCGTAAGTGTCGCGGATGCGGCGGTTGGTTTCGCGAACGATTGGATCGGTACGGCGCGCGGCGACGATGAGCGGATCGGTGGACGCGGCGACCGCGGCTTCTCCACCGTCGAGGAGCGCCTTGCGGACTGCCGGATCTGCGAGTTTCGTACCATCGATCAGCGTGTCGACGGTTTTATCGATATCGCCGCCCTGCAGAATGGCCTGAAGATACGCATCGTTTTTGCCGAGCTTTTCTTCGCCGAGTTTGAGGGCGCCTTTCATGTAGAGTTTTTCGGTCGGAATTTCGACGGGGGCCGGCGAAAGCAGTTGGAACTTAAGCGAGCCCAGGCCGGCCTCGTGGAATTGCGGCAACCGCTCCCCGTCTGGCTTCTTGATCTCAGCAACATATTGCACGATGGTCTGCGCGAGGCCGAAGAGGCGGCTGTCGGTGCGGCGGAAGAACTGGCCCTTGACTTCCGGTTTCAGCTTTTCTTCAGTCTCGGCGATCTTGTCCCAGGCGTCGCCATAGGCTTTCTGCCATTCAGGATTGGCAGAAACCTTGACGCGGAAGTCGGCTTCTTCGGCTTGCTTCTTGTTCAGGATTGCCGGATCGGCCAGGGCATCTTTGCGGCCGAGATAAACCTTCAGGCTGTTCTGCAGTCCGAAGATGGTGCTGCCTACCATGCGCGCCTGCTCAGGTCCCTGCGCGGCAAAGGCCTGTGCCGACGCAACGCGGCGTTGGAGGTATTCAGTCACCGCAGGGCCGATCACATCGCGCTGCAACAGCAGCTCGGCGACTGTGTCGTCACGTTCGGTTGAGCCGGGATGGCCGGAGATGAAGATGAGTTCGTCGGGCGCAGCGCCTTTGGCGCTCCATTTGAGGAAATTGTCGGTGTGCAGCGGCTTGCCGTTGTCGTAAACGCGAAACAGCGCCATGTCGAGGTCGTAGCGTGGATAGGTGAAGTTGTCGGGATCGCCACCGTAGAAAGCGGCCTGCTGCTCGGGCGCGAAAACCAGGCGCACGTCGGTGTATGCCTTATAGGTGTAGAGCCAGTACTCGCCGCCCTGATAGAACGAAACAACGTCGGAGCGGAGGCCGGTCTTATCTTTGCTTTCTTTGGTGATGGCGGCGATCTCGGTTTCGCGGGCCTTCAGCGCCTGCGCATCGTCGGAGATTCCTTTGGCTGCGCCCTGCACGCGGGCGGTCACATCGGTCATTCCAACGAGCACGTTGACTTCAAGATCGGGCGACTTCATCTCCTGATCGGGTGATGTGGCGTAGAACCCATTGGCCAGGTAATCGTGCTCGGCGGTTGAGTTTTTCTGGAGCTGTCCGCGCGCGACGTGATGGTTGGTGAGCAGAAGCCCATCGGAACTGACGAAGGATCCGGATCCACCGTCGTTTAGACGAACGCTGGAAAGGCGGAGATGGTCGAGCCACGCCTGCGTGGGCGTGAAGTTATATTTTTCCTTGAGCAGTTTGAGCGGCGGATTGTCGAAGGTCCACATGCCTTCTTCGGCGCGGATCACGGGCGCGGCGGCAAGGAGAAATGCGACAGAAAGGAAAACGATGGAGCGGATTTGTCGGAACTGCATAGGCACCTCAAAAGTTGTTTTGCGATTGTGAATGAAGCGCAAGTGAGCAGAGCCGACTGCATGCCGGAGCCCTATTCATACCCTGCGTTAGGGTAAAACGAGCACCTCAACGCCGGAGGCTGCGTCTTGCTGGTGGAATACCTGCTCGGTTGCGGGCTTGAAATCTTCGGGTCTGGCGTTGGGAATGTCAGTGAAGGTTTGGGGGTTGCGATCGGTGAGCGGGAACCATGAGCTCTGCACCTGCACCATGATGCGATGGCCGCGGCGGAAGGTGTGGAAGAGATCGGGCATGGTGAAGTTCAGGTCGGCTTCTTTGCCGGGTGTGAGTGCTTCGGGCTTCTCCCAGTTGTTGCGGAACTTGGCGCGAAATGGTTCGCCACGGAGCAACTGCTGGTATCCGCCCATGTGCAGCGGCGCGGCATCGAGAATGCGCTTGTTGCCATTCATTGAATCGTCGGGATCTGAATAGTCTTCGGGGTAGACGTCAATGAGCTTTACGTCGAAGTCAGAGTCGGTGCCTGAACTGGCAATCTTAAGCTTGGGCGAAATGGGACCCGCGATTGTCACATCTTCGGTGAGTGGATCAGTTTGATAGACAAGCACGTCGGGACGGTAGCCGGCGAAGCGTTGGTCGTCGACCATGTAGCGCTGTGGGACGGTGTCGGTGGTGTATCCAACAAAAGGCACGGGATGCGTGGGATCGCTGACGTACTGATCGACCCCCTTGTCTTCAGTAGGCGGATCGAAGGTGAGTTTGCCGCCGGCGTGGAAGTAGAGGGTTTTGGGTTGAGCGGCCTTAGGTGGCCAGGAATCGAAGTGACGCCAGACATTCGTTCCGGTTTCGAAGACGACGGCCTTCGGCTGCTCGGCGCCTTTGCCTTTCAGGTAGTGCTCAAAGAACGGGAACTGGATGTTGGTGCGGAAGTACTCTGACGTCTTGGAGTTGAACTGCACATCGCCGAGATGGGTACCCTCGCCGCGCGCCCAGCCACCGTGGACCCAGGGGCCTTCGACCAGCGTGGTTGTCGTTTCGGGGTTGGCCTTGTTGATGGCGTAGAAGGTGCGGTAGGGACCGGAGAGGTCTTCAGCGTCGTACCATCCACCGACAACGAGAACGGCGCATTTGACGTTCTTCATGTGCTGCGACAAATCGCGAGCCTTCCAGTAGGCGTCGTAGGTGGCGTGCTTGGCCTGGTCGTTGAAGAGCCAGTTCGAGCCCTTGAGGTAGAGCTTGTCGAGGTTCATGACGTTGCCGGCGTCGAGATAGAAGCGGTAGTGGTCGGGCGTGCCGAAATCGAAGGGAGTCCTCTGCTTCGGAGTCTGCGGCCCGCCCTGCGGAGAGAAGAACGCGTAAAAGCCGAAGTTGGCGGAGAGCATAAAGGCTCCACCATGGTAGGCATCGTCGCCCATAAAGAGGTCGGTCATGGGAGCCTGAGGGCTGGCGGCAACGAGAGCCGGGTGCGAGTCGATGATGGACGCCGAGGTGTAGAAGCCGGGGTAGGAGATGCCCCAGATGCCGACCTTACCGTTGTTGTTGGGGACATTCTTGAGGAGGAAGTCGATGGTGTCATGCGTATCGGAGGCGTCGTCAACATCCTGCGGTGATTTTTTGTCGTCGATGTGCGGACGCATCTCGACGAACTCGCCTTCACTCATCCAGCGGCCGCGGACGTCCTGGTAGACGAAGATGTAGCCGCCTTTCTCGAACTCGTCGGACGGGCCGAGATGCTTGGGGTATTGGTCTTCGCCGTAGGGAGCGACGCTGTAAGGCGTGCGATCCATCAGAAATGGATAGGGACCATTGGCGGCGTCCTTGGGCACGTAAACCGAAGTGAAGAGGCGCTTGCCGTCGCGCATGGGAATGCGGAACTCGTACTTGGTGTAGTGGGCACGGACGAAGTCCTCGGTCGGGGCGGGCGCTGTGGGCTGCTGGGCGAAAAGGGCAGAGAGGGCCAGGAACAGCACGGCAAGAACAGACAAGGGGGCGTGCAGTGCTTTGTGCATTTCGGTTGGGTTCTCCTGAATAATCAGGGTAATGCACTTGGCAGGCCGCACGGCGGTGAAACTGCTCAGGTCGCGCCGGAGCACGGAAAGCCGGTCGAGCCCTCGGAATGAACCGATGGCCCACCGGCGCCGGGCCGATTCCTGATGTGACCTTTATGCCGCATGTGTTACAAGCTAAAGAACAGAGTTCCGAGGACGGGTTACGCCTGGGTTTGAATAGGATTGGCCCACGTGCCCTCATTCGTTGATCGCTGAATCTGTGCCAAGGAAAAGCCTCAGGCTCATGAGCGCCGGTCATCCATTGGAATTGGATTCGTTGTTCGGAGACTATCCGCTCGACGGGGCCTTCGACGAGATGCGCGAGGCCAATGGCGATCTGCGCCCACACTATCGGGCGTTGACGGAGACGCTGGCGCGCCTGCCCGAGGAAGAACTTCAGCGCCGCAAGCAGTCTGCCGATCTTTCGTTCCTTACCCAGGGCATCACGTTCACGGTTTACGGACGCGACGAGGGGACCGAACGCATTTTTCCTTACGATCTGCTTCCGCGGCTGGTGACGGCTGCAGAGTGGGACCGGATTGAGCGCGGTCTTACGCAGCGGATTACGGCGCTGAATCACTTTTTGCGCGATGTTTATTCGGACGCCAAGATCCTGAACGACGGCGTAATTCCACGCGAGCTTATCTATAGCTGCAAGCACTACCGGTGGCAGATGCGCGGATTGCAGGTGCCGCGTAACGTTTACATTGCGGTTGTTGGAAGCGATCTGCTTCGGCTGAATACGGGCGAGTTTGTCGTTCTCGAAGATAACCTGCGCGTGCCTTCGGGTGTGAGTTATATGCTCACGAATCGCAGGGTTATGAAGCGGACGTTTCCACTTCTGTTTCAGAGCTACGGCGTACAGCCGATTGAACACTATCCGCAACTGCTGCTGGCTACACTGCGTTCGCTGGCGCCTGAGGGGCGGCCGGAGCCCAATATTGTCCTGCTGACGCCGGGCGTGTTTAACTCCGCATACTTCGAGCACACGTATCTCGCGAGGCAAATGGGGATTGACCTGGTGGAGGGGCGAGATCTCGTCACGCACGACAACATTGTTTACATGCGCACCACCGACGGGCTGAAGCGCGTTGACGTGATCTACCGGCGAGTCGACGACGACTTCAGCGATCCGCTCATATTCCGCAGCGATTCTTCGCTCGGCTGCGCTGGGCTCTTTAACGCCTATCGCGCCGGCAATGTCACAGTGACGAACGCATTCGGCACCGGGCTAGCAGATGACAAGGCGCTCTATGCCTACGTGCCCGACATCATCAAGTATT
>Ga0187851_10003120_pt1 | contig 14174 bp, 11 predicted proteins | sample June2016WEW_6_10_FD_132997 | JGI IMG/M metagenome (GOLD analysis project Ga0187851, IMG submission 132997) | Peatland microbial communities from SPRUCE experiment site at the Marcell Experimental Forest, Minnesota, USA - June2016WEW_6_10 | ecosystem: Environmental > Terrestrial > Soil >...
CGATCCTTTGTTCGATGGCTTGTCCTCGCTGTGGTGCTTCTTTGGTCGCTCGCAGCGCTGCTCCTTGTAGCCGCACGCTGGATCGACCCGCCCTCAACCGCGGTGCACAGCCAGCGCCGTTTGCAGGCTTGGATACAGCATAGGCCGTATCGCGAACACTACAAATTCATTCCGCTCAGCCAGATCTCGCCCGATCTCCAGCATGCCGTGGTCGCCGCGGAGGACGCGCGCTTCTACCAGCACCACGGTTTCGATTGGCACGAGATCCAAATCGATGCCGAAGACGATCTGGAAGGAGATCGCACTCGCGGAGCGTCTACTATTACGCAGCAACTCGTAAAAAACCTATTCTTCGGAACGGGCCGCTCCATCCTGCGCAAGGGTGCGGAGTTCACCCTGGTACCGGTGGCAGAATTCGTCCTCGGCAAGAGACGCATTCTGGAGATCTACATCAACGTGGTCGAATGGGGCCCTGGAATTTATGGTGCAGAGTCGGCGTGTCGTTACTACGACCGAACCGCCGCCCAAGATGTCAGCCGGGAACAGGCCGCGCGGCTCGCCGCGATTCTACCGGCGCCCCTGAAGCGACGGCCCGAACGCATGAATAACTACAGCACGGTTATCCTCAAGCGCATGCGCCAAATGGGTTGGTAATCGTGAGCCGCGTTTTGACGATGCCGCGCGCCCGTGACTACCCTGGCGTTGGGTACCGGGTGGTCACCGATACCCCACCCCAAAAAACAGATGGAGTACGAGTTGACGGTGATACACCCGCTAGTTCACGCCAGCGAGCTTTCTGACATCATCGTCCAGCCCCAGATATTCCCAGCGCAGAAGCGCGATCGGCACGTTCCCGTTTAGCCACAGGTAATTGTGAAAACTCTCCACACTGAACTTGTCGCCATGGTTGATTCGCGCGTCCTGAAGCATCTGCATGATCTGCAGCTTTCCGGTCTGATACGAGATCTTTTGTCCCGGCAGTTCACCCATTTCGACCACTTCCGCCCGCGCATCAGTCTCGTCCATGGGTACGTTATGCTCAAGAAAATCGACAGCCTGATCTGGCGTGAATAGTCCCAACGCAACCTTCACATCTGCGATCACCCGCACCGCCCGCAAACCCATCTGGTTGTAGACGATCTCCCGCGTGTGCGGGCTGTCATCGTACAACCCAGATTGAAGCATCATCTCTTCCGCATAGAAGCCAATGCCTTCATTGGCACCTGAGTCATAGTAGTGACCTCGGATGGGATCCGGATTTTTCCAGGACGCGCAGAGCTGCCCATAGTGGCCTACGGTCCCTTCGTGAACGACCTGTATCCGCGGGTCCTTAGCATCCGCAACCCAGAAGTAGCCTGCGGTCGGCGACGGCGGCATCACGTATCTTATCCCGTCCTGGTCAAGCCGCGAAGGCGACGTGAAGTCATCGGTTTCAACAAAATCGCCTACGGCCGCCAGGTATGGAGGGACAGGTCGAAGGACGTAGTGCTGCAGCCAGGCAGGCAATGTCAGGACTCCCTTTTGCTTCAGGAATTTGCGCACCATCGCTTCGCTTGTCCCATTCCGGATGATCAACTCCTCGACGCTTGGCGCCATGATCAGGGGCGGCACCGACCGGTTTCGGGTCACCTCGAGCACCTCGAATGTTACGGCACGCCGAAATTCCTGCTCGGCCCCAGCCACCAGTTCTTCCGGCGTGTAGGGTATGAGGGCCACATTTTGGAGGAACCACGTGTAGTTCTCGCGTCCTATCGCCGACTGCGCAGGCAATTCTGGAAGGGCTTTCTGCAGCCATGCCCTGTATGCCTCCAGCGATGCTGCGGCTCGTTCCGCAGACGCCTGCCACGCTCCCGTAGCAATCGTAGTCTGCGGTGCGAGCGTTTTCGCTACCTGTTCCAGTTTCGGTCGAATACCGACGAGCGATTCAATCGCCATCTTGGCAAACGGTGCTGGCGGCAACACCAGGTTCTGTTGCGCCTGCTGCAGGATTTCAGGGATGTTGTTGAACCGCAACATGATTTCGCGGCTCTGTTTTTCGTCGTAGGGTGCCGGCAAAGTCAACGCCTCGCCCACAGGCGTTAGTGTCTGCTCGATATAAAAACCCGGGTCCCTCTGCCATCGCCTCAGAACATCCAGTTCCCAGTGCACGCGCGCCAACGCGGATCCGATGAGTCGATGGTCCAATTGCTGCGAAACCGGCACCGTCTTATCAGCAAGATTCCTCCAGCGCTCGCCGAACACTGCCAGTTCCTTACGCTGCTCCTCCACGCTCGCAGCGGACCAGCTGCGCACGACGCCGGCGGGACGCTCCATACGCGACACGTCATCGCTCGTGTACTGCCCATATCGAGCTCGCCAAGACCAGAAATCGAACGCTAGTTTCTGATCCGAATCTGCGGTCGGAAGCGCTAATCCAGATACAACGAGAAGCAGATACACAACCACCGAGATCAGTCCGCATTTCAGCATTGTTGTCCTCAGTCGCGGGGGTGCATTGTACGGGTGGAGCGTTCCGGCAAGATGGTCGTCTACTTACCCATTGTATTTGAGTTCCTACCCCTTGCGCATCCGGTCAGGTTGAACAACCGAGCGCCCGACCGGGACCACAATGAATGGACGGGGAGCGTTCTCGGGTCTCGACAGTCCTGGATCAATCAATCCTCAGCCGAGCGTCACGATCGGCGACGGAAAAGCGCATGCATCCGCGTATTTTCCTGCCCATCTGATCTTGATACTGTGCGGCGATAGGTCCGACTTCTATACCAACTTTGTCGCTACCGATCCGCCTCTCCATCGCGATCACCGACTACACCTAGGGAATTTCCGAGCGCCCTTTGACGGCGCCGCAACCTATTGCTCCGTGCCATGGGATCGTTTGGTTCCCGCCCCAGTGCGGGTGAACCGGAGATCATGGTTGCGTGTTGGCGGCTGTTCTCGCCCACTCGCAGGATCCTCGGGATGTCTTGGGACGATTGCCGAACGGAGCGGTACACTCCTCTCTGCGCTCTGACTACGAGCCGACGTATGACCGGAGTCCCCACTTCGACGACAGCATTTTCGCGGGAAAGGCTGGACCGGTGTGGTCAGATCAAAATCATACCCAACGGAAGGAGAGACAACTTCGATGCAGCGCCGGGACTTTCTCAAGAGCAGTATCGCGTTGGCAGTCGCCGCTGAACTGGGAACGCAGAGGGCGCGCGGGCTGGTCCGCGCTCACAATTGGGAAAAATACGATTTTGGTTCAGGCCCTCCCGTGATAGACCGCCTCAATCAAGGGCCCTTCCCGCAATATCAGCCTGATGCAGCCATTCCCGGTGACGAGGTAGTAATGACCACGACTCCTTCAGAAGAGGTCGTGCCTAACTATGGCAAGGGACTCGTGACATACATCACGGCTGATATGGGGACCGAAGAAATCACAACGGACAATGTTCCCCAAGCGATCGAGGAACTGGTTCGATTCCCACTCGGACAGCAGCTCTATATACGCCCCACGTGGCGCGAGGTCCAGCCGCGGCCTGGACGCCTGGAATTGCCCGATTACATAAGACTTGTCCTTGCGCTGGCCAAGCAAACCAACAAGCGCGTCGGATTGCGGGTGCAGATGAGCGCTCCCGATTACACCCATCAAGCGGCTCTGCCGGATTTCGTGCTGGAAAAAGTACCGAAGGTCGACTTAGTGATGAAGGATAAGGAGAATGGCGCGGCAGCGGAGAGATATTTGCGGAATCCGCACGGGCGCTACCAGCCGCGATTTGACGATCCTTTCTTCCAGCAAGCTTTCCGTGAGTTGGTGGGCCTACTGGCGGCGGAGTTCAACGGGAATCCACAGATCGAGTTCATCGACACATTCATGTACGGCTTCTGGGGCGAGGGTCACACCTGGCCATTCGCCAACAATCCTTTTCCCGATTACCAGACGGCAGAACGGACGTGGATCAAGATGCTCGAGGTTCAACTCGAGCAATTCACCAAGACTCCTCTGTTGACCAACACGCAGCCCGACTTCAGCCGGGTTGGAAACTCTGAGCTCCTTGATCGCACGCTTCGCAGCGATAACTGGATTCGAAGCGATACCATCTTCATTGAGAACGAGCAGATTGAAGCGCTCAGCAACCGCCCGCCATGGATCGCGGCGTTGCTCGAACAGGCATTGCCAGGCAAGCCTCCGGACCCAACCGCGGCGCAGGAAGGAATCTCCCCGGCTGAAAACATCATTGCCCACGTGATGGATGTAGGAGCAAATTACTGGTCACTCTGGAATTTTCACCAGATAAGTGCGAAAACCCTTGCGACCTACTACCAGGCAAATTCACTATGGTTCGATCGTATCAACCGGCGAATTGGCTACAACGTTAGGCCGTCCTTGATCTGGGGATATGACGACAACGGTTACCTCGGTCTGATCATTGGCTTCGCCAATGACGGAATCGCTGGCGTTCCCGGCATTCTACGGGTCACGGTCGAAAGCGAGGACGGCAAGGTGCTCAAGACCGGGTGCCTGGATCCGGGTTATCCTCTGCCTGGCAAAATCCGCCAGGCACAGCTTTTGTTGCCCCAGGGGACGATGCTCAAGGGACTGAGACTTCGAGCCGAGATCGAAGTGAAAGGCATGCGCTACCCGGTGCGGTGGGCATGTCATCAGCAATTGAACGAGGATGGCTCACTCACTGTGCATGCCAACCTGCGCCAAGACGGATGAGCGCGATAAACCGTCGAGCGAATAGAAAGATTTGAGATCCGAACATCCGAGGTTCGGGAGGAGTGCCGGCGTTAGAAGTCCCGTATGGTATCACCAGCACGCAGCAATCCTAACCGCGTTGCAGAGTTCGACGTACGACCGCGGCAAGCGAATCACTCGTACTGCGCACATACCGGGGTGCGCACCAGGATGCCGCGGGCAAACAAGAGCGGCGAGGTCACGAAAATCCGTGTCGCGCGAACATTTCGCAAGGTCCTCGTAGCTTCATGGTCGTGAGCCGCCCCCTCGAAACCATCGAGCAGGCGGTTAACAACCAGACGCCGCCGTTTCGTTCAGCAGCGGGTCCCCCGACAGTACCCCTACGCAATTGGAGGGTGTCTCGATCACTGCTAAGCCTCGTATTCAGCCGAGGTTCTTAGGATTCGTAGGCGAGGAGCCTCCTCTCGCCGGAAAGTTGACTCGGTCGGAAAACACGGATGATCGCTCAGTTGGCCGGCGCGATTGGCCTCACCTGCACTGCACCGGCGGCTTACTACATCGGTACCGGACGGCTAAGCGAGCGCGCGCTCATTTTATGGGCGGCGAACTGGATTTTCGCCGGCAACCAGATTCATTTCGTTCAACTGCGAATTCATTCTGCCCGTGATTCCTCTTTTTCTCAGAAATACGCGCTGGGAAGGATCTTTTTGCTGGCGCAGCCGGCATTTTCGTATGCTTGGTCGTGGCATCGTGGGGGCACGTGCTTCCTCCCTTAGTGGTCGTAGCTTTTGTTTCGGCGATCATTCGAGGAAGCCTATGGTTCTTTCGGAAACCGGAACCCCTGGACGTCCGGAGCTTCGGCTGGTCCGAGATGAGGCACGGACTGGTATTTGGAATTCTGCTTGCCGTCGCTTTCATTTATTCGTAGAGCACATCTGCACTGCTTCTGCCATCACGAGGGCGGTCATACCAACGTCCCATTCTGCACGTAATATGTCCTGTTCCGCCAGCCAGGCCCGGCAAAATGGTCACACTGCGGACCGATCATTTGCCGATCGTTGCGCAACCCGCAGCCTAGCAGGGTGTCGCCAACCTCTTGAACCCGTGCCGGACTCCATTCCTATTCAGCACGCTCATGGAAAACTCCTCCAAAGACGCACTCCAAATCCTGATGATCCTGTTGCGTAAAACCCCAGTGATCGCGCGTCCCAACCGCTAAGGCGAGAGTCCCGCAAAATTGCGCCTAACAGCTCGTTCCGGGCCATGACGCGGTATGCTTGCCTTGCGCAAAGGCGCCCAGCAGACGAGGCAACGGCATGACGGAAGTTGCGGGATAGGAGAATTTCTTCGTAATCGTGGGGTCTTCGGCCGGAGCCCTGATCGGATTGCAGTTCGTCGTCATAACCCTGGTCGCCGCCTTGCCCCGCGCCCCAGGCCAGGAGCAGGCAGGCGGCGCATATGCGACCCCTACCATCGTTCATTTCGGAACTGTGCGGTTGCTCTCCGCAGTCTTGAGCGCCCCCTGGCACGACATGCGCGTCGCCTCATTCCTGTGGGGCTTCATGGAACTTTGTGGGCTTGCGTATGCCCTCATCGTGGTTCGGCGTCTACATATGACCGCCTACCAGCCGCTGTTTGAAGACTGGTTGTTTCATGCACTGTTGCCTATAGCCGCATACGCAATGCTGGCTGCATCGGCTTGCCTGGTCCGTGCCCATGGGCACGAGGCGATGTTTGGTGTTGCAGCCACGGCACTGATGCTGCTGTTCATCGGCATTCACAACGCGTGGGACGCCGTCACCTACCACGTTTTTGTGAAGAAGCGGGAGCACGAGGAATCTCAGTCGCATTCTCAGTGAGGCTGTCGGCAGCGAAACGATCAGCAGCGAAACACTGGCGATGCGGCCCTAACATCCTGACCGGCCGATTGCGACGGCGCTCGGGAGTCGTGCGGACAGCGACGTGCTTCTCCTACTACAATCACAGCTTGATCGACCGAATCCAAAATAGGTACTAAAGCTGCGCATGTTGACCCCTTCAGCTCCCCAGCAAGTTCTCTCAGTCCGCGGATTGCGAAAGATGTATGGGGATAACGCTGCTGTGGACCACGTCTCGTTCGAGGTAACCTCGAATGAGATCGTTGGGCTTCTGGGACCAAACGGAGCCGGTAAGACAACCACGATCAACATGCTGCTCGGCGTGCTCCAACCGAGCGCAGGTGATATCTCGATCGCAGGCGTCGACCTGACGCGCGACAGATCGGTGGCTCTCGGCTGCACAAATTTCGCCGCGGTGTATGCGCAGCTTCCGGGAAATCTCACGGTCTACCAGAACCTGCGGGTTTTTGGCCTGATCTACGGAGTGAAACAGGTGGCCACCCGAATCCACGAGGTCCTCCGAGAGTTCGACCTCATTCGCTTTCGCGACACGAAGTGCGGGGTGTTATCGTCGGGCGAGCAAACGCGCGTTTCGCTGGCTAAGGCGATGCTGAACCGTCCGCGCCTGCTGCTGCTCGACGAACCGACGGCTTCGCTCGACCCATCCACCGCCCACGACGTTCGCGCGCACATCCGTGAATTCGCGAGCAGTGGTTCGGGCGGTGTTCTCTGGACCTCACACAACATGTACGAAGTCCAGGAAGTCTGTGATCGCGTTCTGTTCCTGTCGCGCGGGAAGATTCTGCTCGAGGGCGATCCCAGGCGACTGCCTGAGGAGCGTGGCAAAGCCTCTCTGGAAGAGTTGTTCATTGCGGTAGCACGCGAACCCTTAAGCCTGGAGATCAGCGAGCAATGAGCCTTCGGCGTTCTGCCGCGATCGTGCTCCGCCAGTTCTATCTCATGCGCGGGAGCGCTGCGCGCGTCGTACCGCTCTTTGCGTGGGTGGGTGTGGATATCGTGCTGTGGGGATTCATGAGCCGCTATCTCAACGCGCTCACCTCAGCCGGGCTGAACTTTGTTGTCACCTTGCTCGGCGCTGTCCTTCTGTGGGACTTCTTTACGCGCGTGATGCAAGGCGTCACCATGACGTTTTTCGAGGATGTCTGGTCGCGCAACTTCCTGAATCTCTTCGCCTCGCCGCTGCGCATCTCCGAATACCTGGGCGGTCTAATCATGTCGAGCATCGTCACCAGTCTGGCAGGACTCGTTTTCATGCTGATCATTGCCAGCGGCGTCTTTCAATTGCCCTTCTTCGGCTATGGCGTCGTGCTTATCCCAGCCCTTCTCATTCTCTTCTTCTTCGGTATTGCTCTTGGCATTGCGGCAACTGGCATGGTGCTGAGAATGGGGCCCGCTGCAGAGTGGTTCGTGTGGCCGATCCCCGCGTTGCTCGCGCCCTTCGCCGCTGTCTATTACCCACTCACGACCCTTCCGCGCTGGATGCAGTACGCAAGCAGAATCATTCCTCCCTCGTATGTTTTTCAAAATATTCGCGGCCTTGTGTCTGGGGGAACCGTATCTTGGGCGTCACTCGCTTTCGGCGCGGGTTTGGCGCTCCTGTATCTGCTTATCGCTTCATGGTTTTTCTCGCGCATGTATCGTCATGGTGTGCGCACTGGTCTGATCGCGCGCTACAGTTCAGAGACGCTCAACTAGCCGCCTTTTGTACGGAGCGATCAGGAGGAACAAACCAGAAACCAGCCGCAAGCGGTTCCCGAATCAGACCGTGCCCGTTTGGTCTTGGGGAGTGGCATTCCTGGTCGCCGATGTGATCTTGAGGCAATGGCTGCTGCCAGAACTTGGTGTTCCCGCCTGAACCAGCGCAGATTGCGCCGAGTCTCGGAGCAAGATGGTTCCGAAGACCGACGCTCCGGAGGTTTTCAATCCGTGTCGTGATCCGAGGATCACTGGAACGTCCAATGACTTCTGTTCTAGTCTTGCTCGCTGCGTGAAATCTCGATCTCTCGTCTGAATCGGTAGGTGTGGTTCGGATCGGGCATGCGGCACCTTCGGAAGAACGATGCAAGCTGGCCGCTCGTTTCCGGGTTCCCCTGGAGACGTTTTTTCGTCGGCGAGATCAGGGCGTCTGGGAAGCAAGCTTGCCATTGCCGAGCATCCAATCTGGCGAGATTCGCCTGGTGCGTTCGTGCGCCAGGAGTGCTACAGGTCTAATGGATTTGCCACGCTATCGATCAGTGGCGCGAAAGGCGCTTCATGGGAGATCTCAGTCGTATCGGGGTATCTATCGATTCGGAACCACTACAGCGATTTAATTCGCTCGTCGCGGAGCGTGGGTACGACCACCGTTCGGAGGCGTTTCGCGATTTAATTCGCGACCGCCTCGTTGGCTCGGTGGTGTTCACGACCAAGGCACTCGTGGTGGGCACCGTCACCCTCATCTACGATCATCACTCTCGTCTACTGCCGGAGAAGCTCACCGATCTCCAGCACGAGTCGCATGCCATTGTCATTTCCACCTTGCATGTCCATCTCAACCACCAGAGCTGCCTGGAAGTCCTTCGCGGCAAGTCGAGAGATGTGCAAAGGCTGGCGGATCGACTCCTCAGCACAAAAAGCGTGCAGCACGGACGCCTCGTTATGAGTTCTCCTGAGACCCTGTCCCGTCATCGCCAACGGCCCGCTGACGCAATAATCGCGAAAGCCCGGAGCGGGAATGCCCGGGAAAGTCTCGTCTCGCGTGATCGTGGAGTTGGTGTTAGGACTTATACTACTGGGCAGCACGATAGGAAAAATGGCGTTATTGCCGGCGGTAGCACGAACTATGAGAACGTGATATGCGAAAGACTCCCGTCAGGTGCACCGGCGATGTGAAACGGGGTGTCGCTGCCGCCCGAACTCTGGGGCTGTTCCTGATGCTTATACTTTCGTCGTCGCTTCCGACAATAGCGCAAGAGATCATTGTGAAAGGCCGCGTCACCGACCCGCAAGGGAACAGTCTTCCGCACGCATCCGTGCGACTGGTCGACCATGACCGGGTTCTCGGACAAGCGATTTCTGGAAGCGATGGCTTGTTTCAAATAAGGCTCTTCCTGGCGGGACAATTCGTCGTCGAGGTCGAGGCAACCGGCTTTCGCCTGGTAGAACAGCCGATCCGCGTTGCCGTGAGCCCTAACCCGGAAATCACTGTGAAAATGACCCAGCTCTCGACCCGGAGCGAAAGTGTTTCGGTTACCGCCGACGTGAACGATCTGGACGTGCAGTCACCCGATCCGGCGATCAAAGTTTTCGCCTCGGAAAATCTGCTGGATGCGAACCCGGGCCGTCCCGGTGCCCCGATTTCGATTCCCGGCTATCCGATTGAGACGGCGTCGAGCGGTATCAAGGCTCCGCAATACTTTGCCCCGGGCGTTGCCGGCGATCACGGTGAACCCATCGCGCAGTACATTCAGGTCGGTAGCTATCTGGTGCCGAACAATCTGTCGGCAAACGCGCACGGCAACGGTTATTCCGACCCGAATATCTATATTGCTAGCGTGATCGAGAACGTTCAGGTGGATGGTGGCGCGTATAACGTGCGTGAGGGGAATCACGCACTGAATCTGGCCGCGATCTATGGACTACGTTCGCATCTCGATCCCTTTTTCACGCTGACGGGAGACTACCGGGATCTTACGGCCGCGGCAGGGATGAACCTTTCGGCGAACTCTTGGGTTGCGATGGAGGGCTCTTTCGGCAACGGATTTCTGGGCCGACTGGAGCACCGCAAACAGTTCAAGCTCAACGGCGGGCAGCTCTACCACACGGGAGATCATACCCTGACGCTGTTCGGAATCGCATACCTCGGCTACGGCTACGTGGCGGGACTGAGACCGATCTATGGATTCAATTCCGTCGATACCGCCGCCGGATGGGTCGAGAATGCGGATACGATCGATCCGAGACAAAAGGATCAAACCCATACGGCGCTCTTGGCGCTGAATGATGTGTGGAAACCAGACGATCATCAGGAGTTACAGCTCGCCGGATTCTTCAGAACTTATAACCTGTCTCTCTACTCTGACTTCGGATTGGGACTGATCCGTCAGAGCGAGTTCCGCACCGTGGCCGGTGGAAACGCGACCTACGTCAACAGAATTGCAAAGCGCTTTGCGTTGCTGGCGGGGATGGACTACGAGCGTGAGGCTCCGCGCCGCGACGACCTCGATCATTACAATTTCTACAATCCCGCGGCTCCGTCTAACTACGGTTCATTCATTAAGATCGATGGCAACAATGTGTCCATCGCTCCGGTGACCCCGTATGTTGCTGGGGAGGGCGAGTTGAGCAAGTATATTCACTATTACGTTGGCTGGCGGCGCGACGAGATCGAGATCACGAATCAGGACCTGATCTCGCCGTCGAATTCCTGGAACAAGTGGGTGGGGGTGAATTCGCCGAAGGCTACACTCACGATCGTCCCCGAGGACTCGTGGTACGTCCCGCTGATCGCATTCAGCTTTGGTAAGTCGTTCTTCACCGAAGATCCTAGAGAGGGCACGGCTTTGGATGGCCCGACGACGGTTGATCCCGTCGAGACCGCACGTTCTTATCAATTGGTCGCAAGTAAGACGTTCCACCAAACGGACGTCAAGCTGACGCTGGGCCATGAGACGCAAACTGCTGAATATGGCAAGATCGATCCCGACCAGGGATTGCAGTTCGACCTCGGTCCGGGCCGCATCCGTTACCTGGCGGTTACGCTGCGCCAGAGCTTCACGCATGGAGCGTTACTGGCGACCTTCGAGCAGGCGGATGCGCGCCTGGTGACCCCGTCCTTCTCTATTGTGCCAGAGGCGCCACGGCTGATTGGCGACTTCACCGCGACCTATCAAACGCTTCCTTTCCGCTTGCAGGCGAAGGGCGAGTTCGAGTATGTGGGTAGGAAGGTCGTAGGCAACGGCTGCAGCGAGAGCAGCTACATGAGCGGTGCCCCGAATGCACTCAACGACTACTGCCTGGGCGTGCCTGACGAGGAGTTCCGCCTGGCGGTATCGCGGCCTTTTCTCGAAGGACGGCTGAACGTCGGTGTGAACATGATGATCGCCACCGGTTGGACGGGGCAAACCACGGAGAACTTCGCTCTGGCCTCGGTATACGGACCCGGGAAAGTGGGCCTGGGGAGCGACGGGTTGGTTCCCGGAAATCCTGTGAATGAGGTGGTGGGTGTGCGCATCCCTTCATATGCCAGCGTGAGCATGACGTACCGCTTCGGACGGGGTTCCACACCAACCCGTTAAAACCAAATGGAGAAATTCCGTTGCGGGGTGGATGGAACCACCCCACCTATCTCGCGTCTGACTTTGGGCCCGCGATCGATTCCAGGCTGCCCGTGATCCTCACCTGGCGCCCGAGGCAGGGCGTAGGGCATGCTCGCCGAGCTCCGCTCGATTTTTTGGTGATATCCTTTCGCCACGTCGTTTTCCCGGGCGCGGGACAACCTACTTCCCGCACCCGACTGAGGCCGATCCATTTGAAGGCCGTTAGCACCCGCTGGTAGCGCAATTCCAGCGAACCCTGGAGTAACTCTGTTGACTATGGATATGCCCAGCCTTTCTACGCACCTCTTGCGTTGATAGTACCGGACCCGTAGGACGCGCCGTCTCGCCACCAGGAATCACGGAAACTGAGATCCCGGCGCAACCTTTGATAACATGTAGCCGGAGAACAGTCATGGTAGGCCGATTGGATAAAAATATGATCTCCGCACCAGACTCCCCCGTCGCCGCGCAAGCAACTTCACGCCTTCGGGTGTTGGGCATCGTATTGGCCGGTGGAAAAGGAACCCGGCTGTTTCCCCTGACGCGGGAGCGCGCCAAACCCGCGGTTCCGTTCGGAGGTAAATACCGGATCATCGATTTCGTCCTCAGCAATTTCGTCAATTCCGGAATCAACTCCATCTACGTGCTCACGCAGTTCCGCAGCCAGTCGCTGCTACAGCACCTGAGCGAGGGATGGCAGTTCGGCGGTATGTTGAAGAGTCACTTCATCATCAACGTGCCGGCACAGATGCGCTCGGAGAACGAATCCTGGTACCAAGGCACCGCCGACGCCATCTTTCAGAACATAAACCTGGTCGAGCAATCCGATCCGCACCTGGTGGCCATCTTCGGAGGCGATCACATCTACCGCATGAACATCGCCAGCATGATTGATTTTCATATCGCAAAGGGCGCGGAAGTAACCGTCGCCGCCATCCCGGTGCCGCGAGTGCAGGCCAGCGACTTCGGCGTGATTGAGGTCAGCGAGGATGGCCGCATCATGGCCTTCCACGAAAAGAATCCCCACGCCCCCACCATGCCCGGCGATTCCGGCCGGGTCTACGCTTCGATGGGCAACTACGTTTTTTCTACGCGCACTCTTGTGGAGTTGCTCAAAGCTGACGCCAAGCACCCCGGCAGTCATCACGATTTCGGCATGGACATCTTGCCCAAGCTCGCCGGCAATGCCCCCATCTACGCTTACAACTTCGAGGCCAACCGAATCCCCGGCGAGGCCGAAGATGCCGTCCCTTACTGGCGCGATGTTGGCACCATTGACGCTTATTACGAAGCTAACATGGACCTGAACCACATCAAGCCTGAGCTCAATCTCTACAATCGCGAGTGGCCGGTACGCAGCACGAGCTACCCCGATCCGCCCGCCAAGTTCGCCTTCGACGAAACCAATCGACGCGGCCAGGCACTTGATAGCATCGTATCGGGCGGATGCATTCTTTCCGGGGGCATCGTGCGCCAGTCCGTCCTCGGACGCGGTGTCCGCGTCCACACCGGAGCGCTCGTAGAAGGCTGCGTCATCATGGACAACTGCGACATCGGGCGCCACGCCAAGCTGCGCAATGCCATCCTGGATAAGAACGTCCGTATTCCGCAAGGCGCCACGGTCGGCTACAATCTTGATGCCGACCGCGCGCGGGGGTGGCACGTGACCCATTCCGGCATCGTCGTGATCGGCCGGGAATACAGCCCGGTACCGCTGGCAGCGATGTTTGCCTGAGCAGAGTTTGGCGCCGCCGCCCTTTGCGGCGGTCTCGAGCGCTGCTGCTTTCGGGTACTGAAGGCACACCCTCTGCAAGCCCGGAGCGACCGAGCCCTGATGGTGGTTGCAAACGCCTCATTTTCTTTCTGGGAGCGGGCGTCACCGCGGTCCTGACAGCGCACGGGTTCCACTGAAGGGTGGATCCGGAATGGGTGGGAGCTTGCGCGATGACATTCTCAACTGGCGACAAATCGCCACAGTGTCATTTGACCCCCGTTCAATTTGCATGATGTCCTGCTGACATCAACGGAGATCGCGTTTCGAACGGTTCGTTCATTTATGGGGTTGAGCCGTCAACCGTTTCACCAACAACGAAGCTGCCTTTGCTTCACCTCGGCACGATTGCCGGGCACCGTTGCTGCTTGGGCGCCTCTCTCCCGGAGCGCGCGGAGGGCGGGAGAGAATATTGCTGTAACCTGACTTATGCACAGAATTCGGCCTTGTGGGGGATTGTCTACTGAACTTTGGCCCCCCTCGTTTCTGCCAGATCGGGTTCGGGACGTCGACTGAGGATCTTCCGC
>Ga0187851_10003123_pt1 | contig 14170 bp, 2 predicted proteins | sample June2016WEW_6_10_FD_132997 | JGI IMG/M metagenome (GOLD analysis project Ga0187851, IMG submission 132997) | Peatland microbial communities from SPRUCE experiment site at the Marcell Experimental Forest, Minnesota, USA - June2016WEW_6_10 | ecosystem: Environmental > Terrestrial > Soil > Wetlands...
CACCGGAGCGCTGGTCACCGTGCCATAACTGTTGGTCACCACCAGTTCATACGAACCGGTGTTGGTGAGCGCCGCGGTCAACGCCAGCGTGTTGGTGTTGGCCCCGGAAATGTTGGCGTATCCGCCGCCGTTGTTGAACTGCCATTGGTAGTAAAGGGGCACCGCGCTCGACACGCTGGCAGCGAAGGTCACCGGCGTCCCGGCATACACGTTGTTCGTCGGCAACACGGTTTCCTGGTTGATGATGGCCGCAGTCACTGTCAGGGTAACTGGAGCGCTGGTCACTGCGCCGTAAATGTTGGTCACCACCAGTTCATACGAACCGGTGTTGGTGAGCGCCGCGGTCAATGCCAGGGTGTTGGTGTTGGCCCCGGGGAGGTTGGCATATCCGCCGCCGTTGTTGAACTGCCATTGATAGTAAAGTGGCAGCGCACTCGACACGCTGGCTGCCAAAGTCACCGGCGTCCCGCTAAACACGTTGTTCGTCGGCGACACGATAATCTGGTTGATGATGGCCGGAGTCACGGTCAGGGTAACCGGAGCGCTGGTCACCGCGTTATAAATGTTGGTGACCACCAGTTGGTAATACCCAGTGTTGGTAATTGCCGCAGTCAGCGCCAACGTGTTGGTGTTGGCGCCGGGAATATTGGCGTATCCGCCGCCGTTGCTGAACTGCCATTGGAAGTAAAGGGGCTGCGCACCCGAAACGCCGGCCGCCAAGGTCACCAGCATTCCGACATACACATTGTTAGTCGGTGACACAGTTAATTGGTATATGTCTGCCACGGTTGCAGGCGCCAATCCCAGGTCGAACACCGCGTCAAAGCTTTGACTGCCGCCGAATGTGACCGCCCCGCCAGCGGGAGGGAAAAGCCCGATCTGGCCCCCGGCATACGGATTGTTGCTGGCGACGGCCAACGCCTCCCAGCCGCCGATTGAACTACTCGCCTTGCCGAACGAATACGCATAAGTGGAATTGGGCGTCAGCGGAAACGACAAGCCCCTCCATTGCAGCCAGTCGCCGTCGTTAAAGGTGACGTTGGCCGAGGTGTAAGTTTGCAGCAATCTGACATTGCCGCCGGACACGGAATAAATATGAAGGTAATAAGGCTGGGGTGTGTTGATGCCACTGTATGAATCCAGCCCGGCCGACATTAAAGACACCGACGACAGCGTGTATCCCGCCGAGTTGGTGCCAGTGATGAAGGTCTGACCCGGTTCACCACCATCATGGCCGGTCTGGTTATCGGTGAAGTAATTCAAACCATCGGGAAATGTCGTGTTTCCACTGGTGCTCAGTTGAAAAATGTCATTCGTTCCCGGTGTTGGGGCGGTCGCGCCCAAGTCGGTAAGAGTTTGCGCACGGCTTGTCCCCGCCAAGACCATGAGAACACCGATCACCAGTGTCACTTTTGGCCGGATCCAAGTGACAACCTTTCCAGGCAGAAAGGGCTGCTCCATTTTTGGGTGACAACTGCCAACTGGGATGACTTGGGATAGAACATGATCAGGGACGAAAAGCTTGGCGTGCACTATCAACTATTCACACAAAATACGGAGTTTTCAATTGTTTATTAAATTCCATTTTTGGTAATCCGAAGCCTGTCCTTTTGCAGAATATTCCGCGCTCATCAAACCCATCAGGTATAACGGTGACGGCCTGACGCCTTGCCGGTGACACCCGGCGACTGACACGCGGCCAGTGTCGGCACGACTCGGCAACCGCTGGCGACCCGCCAAGCCGGAAGCAGTTGCCCGGCGCGACCGCAACAGTCCAGACACTCGCCACGATGCCCGCCTGATTCACTACGTCACGCAGGACGCGCCTTGATTGGCCGGGCGGGGCTTCCCCTTTGGCGTTTCAGCATGTGGCACGCACAACGTTTGCAGCCGTGCCGGAACGGAGCGATTCAAAACGCCCCTGTTACTACTTTTGATACTACTCGGCGGACTCGGTGGCGGACAGATCGTGAGAAACCCTTGTTTTAATGGCGCGTCCGGCAGGACTTGAACCTGCAACCTTCTGATCCGAAGTCAGAAGCTCTATCCAATTGAGCTACGGACGCCTGACACCAGCATGGCGGTTTCTTTGAGACAATTCAAAATCAGAATACAAATTCAGCCTCCATCGGACCGCGACCACAATCCGGCGCTTGCGCTTTGAAGTGTTGGGTTGAGACGGTACGACCAAATCGATACATGAAATTGCCGGTCGCGCGACACATCTCCGTACTGGGATGTTTCACCACTGGAATTTTCCCCACCGGCAACGTCATCTCGTTCACCCAAATTTCCAGCGCCTCCTGCCAGTTTTCAAACTGGCCTAATTCATCAGTTGCAGCCGGAAAAAGCGTTGTGGTGAACCACCAAAGTTGTTGGTGATTATAAGCGTTCCACCGGTTCCTGTCACCGAACCGCCCACAGGCGTCCAAACCGGATCCGTGAGATTATTTTTAAATTCGAGCTGATAGCTTTGCCCCGCCACGGCCGGCCAGTTGAGGAAGATGTTTGTTCCCGAAATCTGGATGCTCACCGGCACGGGCAGCGGAATGCTGGCGGAGAAACTCAAATTATCAATGCCCAAGCCCTGGGCTTTGCCGGTGTTATCCGTCATCTGCCACACCAGCCATAACGCAGTCCCCGCCGGCCAGTTGGTTATGGTTTGATTCAGCACACTCAGGTTGGTCTGATTGAGCGGCGAGGTGCCGTCCACCGCCACGCCGCCCGAATCGGAACCAACGGTCGGAAAACTCACATTCAGGGCCGGCAAAAATGCCGTTGCGGTGCCGGGGAAAGCCGCGGTGCCGGTTGGATCAACGAAATAATAGAATTGCAAGGTCTTGGACTTGTCGGATTGACGCCATACTTCGCCGGTGAATTGAAGATTCATGCGATTCAAAGCGATTCCTGTTCCGTTGATGAACCTGACGCCAAAGGCGGTTCCGCCGGTCGTGCTGGTGGCGAGCAAGCCCAGCGCGCGATTGGAACTGCTGGGCGGGCCGAAACTGAGCTGACCACCCGTGGTCTGGTCGCCGTCGGTCGCACCAAACCTGGAAAGCAGAACATCGGAACCATACCAGCCGGCCAGGGCGGATATGCCCAGCCCGCCGCTGTTGCCGCTGGCAATCGCCGGGTAGGCGAAGTCATAGGGGTTCGCCAGGGAGTAGGTCACGCCGTTGATGGTCACCGGGTTCGCGGTATTCACAGAGGTTGCGCCGGGATCCGGCAGTGAATCAAAGTTCTGGGTGTAAACCGAACCTGCCGCCGTGTAATCAATGAACGAAGGCGGTGGCATCGCAGTCCCGTTGTTGGGCGCGCCGGGTGTCGCCTGGAAAAATTCCTGGCGATTGAAGCTTTGTCCATCGGGGAAGGAACCATAGGAATCGTTGACACCTATGTTTACGTAGTCAACGTAGTCGAGCACTTGTTGTTGACCGTTGGTGGCGAGCCGGGTCAACGCCAAAGAACCCGTGCCGCTGGGCAAAATAAAATTGGCATGCAATTCACTGGCTGTCGAAAGGTTGGTCAGGCCGTCGGCGAAGATCACCTCGAACTGGCCGGCATTGATGACGGCGCTGCCTGGAAATGCCCACTGCAAGAGGTTGGTATAATTGTCGGCCAGATAAAGTCCGTTCAGCGGGATTACATTGGTGCTGGGATTGTAAAGTTCGAGCCAGCCGGTGTGTTGACCCGCGCTGTTGGTGATGCCCGTCAGGTTGTCGGCCTGCAATTCATTGATCCAGAGTGATGGGAAGGGTGTCAGAGAGGCTGCAACGCTGTTTTGCACACCGGGCGTGGCGATAAACGGTGAGAGCGACCAATTGCCGACGCGCCAATTGTCCTGGTTCGGGTCAATCAGTTGCAGGGATGCGCCGGTCCCGTTGGCGTTTGTCGGCCACGGCAGTTGATTTTCATATTCCACCTCGGCCACGGTCACATTGCTGGAAGTGTTCAATGCGAGGATTCCGCTCGCCGGCAACGTGCCGCCAAAATAGTCATACACCGGATTGGTCGCGCCGTAGGCCTCGGCAAAAGCCGCGCCATTTTCTGCCAGGACAAGGTAATTGGTCGGCGCAAGAATTGAACCGTTCGGAAACGTGTAGGACAACGCTTGAAGCTGCCAGCCGGACAGGTCAAACGTCATGTTGGTCGAGTTATTGTAGAGTTCCACAAACTGGGCGTCGTTGGCCGCCGGAGCATACATTATCTCGTTGATGACCACCCTGCCGGCGGGTGACGAATTGGTTCCGTTGTAAATGACGCTGACGCTGTTGCTGTCGCCCGTTATCGGCTGGTTATTTCTGTCCACGCCCACCACGTTCAAATTGTTTGTTCTGCCGGCCAGCGGCAAAGTGATGGTCCAGTTGGTCAAGCTCGTCCATGTCAGCGGATACGCCACGCCGTTGATCCAGACGGTGTCCACATTCACCGGAGCCTGACCGGTGACGTAAGCGACGTTGTTACTCAGCGTCACGTTTGGGTTGACCGTGAAGCTGGTGGCATCGACCGCAGCCAGTTGCGAGGCGATGCTGGTCTGAGCCTCGGCAATCCAAGGCAGCATGCTGGCGTTGGGATCCTCGACGGTCAGGCCATTGTCCACGAAGGCATTATATTTGGCGTCGCACAAGGGCGCGGTGTTGGCGAGGTTGAGCGGCCCGTTGACCAGTTCCTCCAACGCCCGCCAATACATGCGGAGGAAGGTCGGGTTGCTGTAGATGTCCGCAGTGTAGGGATCCTGATAATTGACCGCAAAAAGGTCTTGTCCCGGCCCCCATGCGCCGTGGTCCAGACAAATGTTGAAGTCAAACATCAACAGCGAATATTTCGTGCCCAGCGCGCCGATGTAGCCGTAGAGGTTTTGTTCCGTGGTGGCGCCAAAGCTGTCGCGATTGGCCGCGGCGTGATTGGCGGCAAACACGCGCATCCAGTTCTCCATGTCGGCCAGGTTTTCCATGTTAGCCACGTAATTGGGCGACCCGTAGGAATTGGCGGCGTCCACCAGCGAATAGGGCGCGGCAAAATTATTATCAGAATCGGCAGTGCGGCGGATCTCAAAGTTGTAGCGATAGCTTGCCGCCTTCTTCGCCCCCCCGGTTGTGGTGTAGTTGTTGAGCGTGACCCAATTGTTCATGTTGAACGAGGCGTAGCTGCCATTCGGAAACGGGGCGAATTCAAACCATGGCTGCATTTTGTACATATAGCCGCCGGTGTCGTTCGGGAAATATTCCTTCACCATGTCGCTGTCGGGCACCTGGGTGTCTTCCATGAGCACGCCGCGGCGGCTGCCATTGACATAGACCGCCACCAGGCGTTTGTAGAGCCACGGGACCTTTAGCGCGCGCAGGAAGGTATTGGCACACTCTTCGCGCTGGAGGCTGGCGTCATCGCCCGGACCGTTGCCAGGCTGATGAATCTTGTTGAAATCCGTTGCTCCCAGAAATTGATCGTCATCGTTGAATTCCCATTTGTAATGGCAAAGGCTGCCATTGGGAGTGTCAAACTCCTGATGATACGGACTGCCCGCGAACCGGCCTTGCATGTTGTAGATGACGCGGGAGTTGTTGACGAAGGTGCAATCGTTTCCTTCGTTGCTCAAGTCGGACAGGTTGGCCCAGCGGGTTATGTTGGTTTGCGTAATCCATAAATGATAAACTCCGAAGCTGCCGCCCGGATTGCCATCACCGAACATCACCACGCACTCGCGGACCGGTTCATTGTCCTGCGGACGCAACGCCGGGAAGCGTGTGGCTGCACTCAGGCCGTCCGCAGCCGAAATGTAAAACGCGGCAATTTGATTCGCAGCCTGTCCGGGAATCGTCGCACTGAAAACGCCGTCGCCCCGAACCGCGTCGCCTCCAGTACCGTCGTCCTTCATCGGCACGGCCGTGTAGTTCGTCGCCGGATCGAGCCGGTAATACAGCGTCAGGTTTGTCACCCCATCAGGGTCGCTCACGTTGGCCGTCACCACCACTGGCTGGCTTGCTGCCGGCACACTCGGATTGTGGGTCACATTGTAAATGGCCGGCCCGGCATTTGTGACGAATCTGCTGTTAGGCATTCCGGGACTGCCAAGGTTGGCCGGCACCGGCATCGCCGCCGTGGCTTCGAGCCAGTTGCCATTCAAACGGAGCAGCGCTTCCGGCCAGCCATGCAGCCAGCGCGCCTTGAAACGCAAAGTGGCGGTCTGGCCGGCTTGAAGGTTGGTGTTGGCCAGGGAAACCTGGCAGGAATTGACTCCGGTCCAAATACGGTCGCTGCACCGGATGTGAAGGGAATAACTGCTTTGATACCCGCTGTTTTCCAGGCTGGATCGCGTCATGCAGCCTTGGAATGACCAGCCATTCGTGCCGCTTTCAAACGCGCCATTGGAAACGTAGTTGCTCCCGTTGTAATCCACTTCAATGTTGTCCACCAAACATTCTCCGGCGTCCAGCAGACCGATTTGCGCGTAGTCAATGCTGGCGTCGTAATTGGAGCCATTGTCGAGCACGCCGGTGTTTTCGATGTCCACCCAGGAAGATTTTTGGGTTTCGTCGCTGTCCGCCCAGTTGGCAGCCAGACGGTGATTGGAATGGGGATCAATCAATTCCAGGCTGCTGCCACCGCCGCCGGACCATTCGCCCCAGCGTCCACCGGTGCCGTAGGTCACTTCGTCTTCCTCCACGTAAATGGTGTTGGTTCCAAAATAAGATTCGGGCTGGGACAAGACGACCAGTTCGCCATTATGCGACAGCTTGCCGCTGTAATTGCCATATGTGTTGCCGGAGTTGAGATTGGTGTAATTGGCAAACAAATTGGTGGTGTCCTTGCCCACCACGACGTAGCCGTTGGGACCGATGACCGCGTTGGCCGGAAATGTGAAGGTGACGCCTGACGTGAACTGCCAGCCAGCCAGATTCACTGTATTCGTGCCTTTGTTGTAGAGTTCAATGTACTGGTCATCGTCGTCGCCGCTGATTGGGTCATACATCAATTCGTTTATGACGATGTCGCCGATTAAAATCGCGCTGTTGTTTGTGCCCGGCGTGTTGGTCGTGAAGGCGTAAAAATCGTTCGCGCCATCCGGCCAGCGGCCAAAGGAAACACCGTCAGCCTGCGCCCCGAATTGCACCGCGTCCAAAATGCGGCTGCCGTCCGGCTTGATGAAGTAAAGCGTTTCGCCCGATCCATTGAGCGTGAAGCCGAATTGCGGCTGTGTGAACGAAACAAACCCAGCCGGCCCAATCACGGTTCCACCAGGAATGATAAATTTATTGGTCGTGGGATCATCGGTCAAAATACAGCCTGAAATGTCCACGCGGTTCGTGCTGTGATTGTAGATCTCAATGAATTGTGGCACCGCCAGATTTTCAGAATGCGGCAGGATTTCATTGATGACCACGTTCCGCAGTGGACTTGGGTGAAAAGCATCCATCAGGCCCGGCGAGCCGCCCACGACATCGCTGATGTCCCACGCGCGCGGATCTCCTTCGCCGTAACTTGGATTGGCCAGCACGATGGAATGGCCCGTGCCGTCGGCCGCCACCGGCCACGGGTAAACATCGGAATACGGAACCGTCAGCAACACCGCGCCTTGTTCGTCAATCAACTGCAGGGTTTCTGAATGCTTGAGACTGCCGTTGTATGGCCCGAAGACGTTTGTGGTCAGGCCATAGACATTCTGCATGCTTTGCGGTGAAGCGGCGATGACGAAGAAGGCGCCGCCCGGAATGATTGTGTTCGAAGGAAACGTGTAATTCATGTCGGCACACACAATCTGATAGCCACTGATGTCCTGAAACCAGGGAGTGGAATTGTAAATTTCAAGAAACTCCACGTTGTTGCCGTCGGTGCGCGGCGCGGGTTTCCACATGATTTCGGAGAAGACAATCCCGGTTTTGCGGCTGGAAGGCCCAAGCGGTTCGTGTGGATTGACAATTGTGGCCACCACAGCATTGGTGGGCGTGGTTTCATAATTCAGAAATTGCGCCGTGGTCAGTTGATTGGTGTTGTGACTGCTGACGGCCAGGCCCAGATAAATCTGACTGGGCATCGCAATTGTCACGGCGCCCAATTGTGTCCAATTTGATCCGTCGTAACTGCCGAAACCTGTGAACACATTGCCGGCGCGATTGAGTCGCAGCCATGTATTGGGATAGTTTACAGGAAAATTTCCCCCGGTGGCGGCCAGGCCATTGGTGGCAGTGCGATAAGCAAAAAAATCGCCGTTCATGCCCGGCGTGGCCAGCGCGGCAGCGAACGGGCTGCCTGGATCCAGACTGGCGCGGGCCATCAATCCGGCTTGGGCCCAAAGATCGGACAAACCCAACGAGCCCAGACAGACTGTGACGTCAAAATTGCCGGTCCTGAGTTGATATTCAAAATTGAATTGATCGCTGTAGCCGCCAATGTAGTTGCCGGCGCTGCTGATGTTCACACCATTCGTCGTCAAGGTGGCGCTTGACGAAATGGCTGGATTGCCGATGTCCTGCGCCGTGTAAGGAGAAGCGGTGAAACTGACAAGAGTGTTGGTGGCAATCGTGTTGGGCGGGATGGCTTGATCGAGAATGCCATTGACGACGAGCGTGTAGTTGCTGCCATAAACCAACGGCCCGGTAGTGAGGATGACCGTGCTGTTGTTGGCGGACAATGACGCGCCGTTGATGGCGGTGCCATTGGTCAACACGTAGTTCGCGACATTGGTCGCGCTGACAGCCTGGAGCACCTTGGAATAGTCCACTTCCACGTTCGTTGTACCTATGTTCACCGCCCTCAAAACGATTGGCGGCGTGGTGTCACGCGTCACGGTCAAGGTGACCGGCGCACTGGTCACCGCACCATAGTTATTGGTCAACACCAGTTGATACGAACCGGTATTGGTAATCGCCGCGTTGAGCATCAGCGTGTTGGTGCTTGCCCCGGGAATGTTGGTGAATCCGCCCCCGCTGTTGAATTGCCATTGCAGGTAAAGAGGCGGCGCACCCGACACGCTGGCCGTGAAGGTCACCAGCGTCCCGACAAAAACATTGTTCGTCGGCGACACGGTCAATTGATTGATGGCTGGCACGTTTGCCGGTGCCAATCCCAGGTCGAAAACCGCGTCATAATTGCCGCTGCCAAAAGTGATTGCGCCGGTGGTGGGAGAAATAAGTCCAATCTGCCCTCCGGAATACGGATTGCCGCTGGCGACAGCAAGCGCTTCCCAGCCGCCCACTGCCTCACTTGTTTTTCCGAACGAATACGCAAAAGTTGAATTGGCTGTCAGTGTCATGGACAAGTTGGTCCACTGCAACCAGTCGCCGTCGCTGAAGGTGAAATTGGCCGAGGTGTAAGTTTGCAGCAGCGCGGCCGTGCTGCCGGACACAGAATAAATGTGGAGGTAATAAGTCTGGGGCGTGCCAATGCCGTTGTAGGAATCCAGTCCGGCGGTCATAAAAGACACCGACATCAGCGTGTATCCCCAGGAGTTGGTTCCCGTGGTGAAAGTCTGGCCCGGCTCACCGGCACTATGACCACTTTGATTGTCGGTATAGTAATTCAAACCGTCGGGAAATGTCGTGTTCCCAGTGGTGTTAAATTGGATTATGTCCTTCGCCCCAGGACTTGGCGCGGTGGCGCCCAAGTCCACAAGTGTTTGCGCATGCGTCGCACCCGCAAAAATTGTGAGGGCACCGGCCGCCAGCATCATTTTCAGCCGGATTATTTTCGAAAGACGGGACCAGAAATTGAGATTTGGAAAAGTTATAAGAAAAACCGCTGCATGGCTGTCATTCACATAAACAATCTAACATTTGCAGCCATAATATCAAGAACTCAATGATGGACAGGATGTTGTTGCTGCCTTGCGGGAGATTCGCGTCGAGGCCGCAACGACACGAACTAGCTTCCGGCTTCCTTTTCATCTTCGCGCGGCGGGAATTCGAAAGTGACTTTGCCCGCGTCGTCCATCACAAGATATGCCGGAAAGGGCCTGCCGGCCTTGGAAATGAACTGATTGAGCAAATCCGTCTTGCGAACGGTCAGCAGCTTTTCCGCCTGCGGACGCTCAATCGGTTGCTGCAATATCTCCCGGCTGATTTTGAATTTGCAGTGCTTCCTGTCCGCTTGCGACTTTTCACAAAGATAGGCCGCGTCGGTTTCAAAAACCTTCCCGCCGCACTTTGGACATTTGCCCAGCGGCTCCTTGCCGGCAAAGTCAATCTTCGGCTGCGGCTCCTTTGGCTTCGCATCCTTCGAACGTGACTTGCGTTCGCGCGGCAGAAATTCAAACGCGGTCCCGCCATCCTTGAGCACGAGAAACGCCTCGAATTTGCGCCCCGTTTTTTTGGAGACAAAACCCTTGAGCAAATCAGTTTTGCCCTCGGCAAGCAGCTTCGTGACTTGTGCCGGCTCGATGTTTTGCTGAAAAATGATTTTGCCGGTTCGAAACGTGCAGGTCTTGTCCGCGCCGGTCGCCTTTTCACAAAGGTAACTCATCCCCGCATCGAACACCCGGGCGCCGCACTTCGGACATTTGCCGAGCGGTTCCTTGCCTGTGAAATCCACCGGCGCCGCGGCCTCGCCAAACTCGTTTTTCTGCTCGTTGCCAAAATCGAATTCGATTTTGAATTCCGGCGTCAGTTTCAGCATCGCGGCGAACGGTTTGCCCATCTTGCTCCGGAAACCCTGCAACGGCCCGATTTGTCTTTCGGTAATGAGCTCCTCGACTTCCTCGAACTCAAACATCCGGCTGCACAGCGTTTTCCAGATGGCAAAATCGCACTTCACACATTGGAACTGCTTGTACTGCTCGTGGACTTCGCCGCCGCATTTCGGGCACGGCGTTTTCAACACGCCAAAGTCGCCGGGGATGGTGTCATGTTCGAATTTCTTCGCGCGCTCGACGATGTGCCTCGTCATGTCAGCGATCTCCGACATGAATTCCTCGCGGCTCTTCTGCCGGCGCTGGATCTGATGCAGCTTGAATTCCCAATCGCCGGTCAGCTCCGGCCTGGTCAGTTCGGCAATGTCGAGGCCGTTGAGCAATTCCATCAGCGAAAATGCCTTGGCCGTCGCCTGCAGCTCACGCCCGTTCCGGTGAATATAACTCTCGTAAATCAAACCCTCGATGATGGCGGCGCGCGTGGCGGGCGTGCCGAGACCCTTTTCGCGCATCGCCTCGCGCAATTCGTCATCCTCGACCAGCTTGCCCGCGCCTTCCATCGCGCTCAACAGCGTCGCTTCCGTGTAGCGCGGCGGCGGTTTGGTGGCGTTTTGCTTCACCTCGATGCCGCTGGTGTTGACCTTTTCGTTCGGCCTCACCGGCGCCAGATTCGTGTCTTCATCCTGCGCTTCCTTGCCGTAGACCGCCAGCCAGCCCGGGTTGACAATGACCTTGCCGGTGCTCTTGAATGGCTCGTTCTCGACGCGCGTGATGCGGATTGTCTCCAAGAATTCCGCCGCCGGATAAAAAATGGCGAGAAACCGCTTCGTCACCATGTCATAAAGTTTTTGTTCCGGTTCACTCAAACCATGCGGCATCTGCGTTGTCGGGATGATGGCGAAGTGATCCGACACCTTGGCATTGTTGAAGATGCGCTTGTTCGGATGCACCCAGTCATTTTTGAGAATCGCTTCAGCGAATGCCCCATAACGGGTTTCGCCCAGCATCTTCAGCGCGCTCTTGACGGTGGCGATGTAATCCTCCGGCAGCGCGCGGGAATCGGTGCGCGGATACGTCAGCACCTTGTGCCTTTCGTAGAGCGACTGCGCCAAACCGAGCGTGTTCTTCGCGCTGAACCCAAACCGTGAATTCGCGTCGCGCTGCAAACTCGTCAAATCATAGAGCAACGGCGACAGCGAAGTGCTGGGCTTGCTTTCCTCGGTGACAATGCCCGGCTTGCCCAGGCATTTGTCGCGGAGTGCTTGCGCACGGCCAACATCCCAAAGGCGTTCGGGTTTGAGCTGGTCGTCGCCGTCCTTCGTGTCCGGCCTGGAAAAATTCTCGTCGAACCATCGCCCAATATACTGGCCGGCAGCGGCATCAAACGTGCCGATGACCTCCCAAAAATCACGCGAAACAAATTTTTTGATCCTTGCTTCGCGCTCGACCAGGATGGCCAGTGTCGGCGTCTGGACACGGCCAACCGTCGTCTTGAAAAAACCGCCGAGCTTGGAATTGAACGCCGTCATCGCGCGCGTGCCGTTGATGCCGACCAGCCAGTCGGCCTCCGACCGGCTGTAGGCAGCATCGGCCAGCGGCAGCATGTCCTTGTCTTCACGAAGCTGCGCGAAACCTTCGCGGATGGCCGCCGGCGTCATGGATTGCAACCAGAGCCGTTTGATGGGCTGCTTCGCCTTGGTAAATCTGACGATGTTGCGGAAAATCAATTCACCCTCGCGCCCGGCGTCACACGCATTGACGAGCGCGTCCACGTCGGGGCGTTTGATCAGCTTTTTGAGGACCTTGAGCCGCGGCTCGCTTTTCTCAATCGGCAGCAGGTCGAAATGCGGTGGGATGATGGGCAGGCATTTGAAAGTCCACTTGCCGCGCGCGGCCTCGACGCCTTCGGGCGGCACGATGGTGAGCAGATGGCCGACCGCCGACGAAAGGACGTAGTGGTCGCTTTCGTAAAATTCGTCCACTTTCTTGAAGCCGCCGAGCGCCTTGGCGATGTCGCCGGCGACGGACGGTTTCTCCGCGATGATGAGTGTTTTGCCCATTTGTTGCCCGCGCTTTTACACCGGGCGCGGCAAACATGCGAAGAAAATCTTTTTTGTCAAACCGAACTTGAAAATCGAATTTTTAGAAAAGTGCCAATCGAACGCTCTTTTTTGTCTTCGGCAATGACAAAAGATGTGGTGCAAATTCCCAAAATAAATCCTTGGCAACCTTAGGTGAAGAGCGTAGAACCGCATCGTCACACAAGCAGTTCCAAACAAATGTAGAAAAACAAGACCCAAAGGTTGATTCGGCATCAATCCCAATCCAGACGACTTTATGTATATCACGTTCAGCGGCGTTGCCAACACGAACGGCTCGCCCAACTGGGAAGCGACCGTGCCGCAATGAAAAAGTTCATTCGCAACGTTGTCGGAGTGTAAGCGTCATGCCAAGCACCTATTGACAGAGCAACGGCTTGGGTCGTAAGTGTCAGAGATATTATGCTACGACGTTTATGACGCGACGCGTTGCACCGGCTGGCGCGTTTTATTCCAAGCTTGCGGTGTCACTTCGGGGATTTGGCGGTTGGTCATGTGCGGCAGGCGGGTGAGGACTTCACGAAGATAAGCGTAAGGGTCAAGGCCACGGCGGCGGCAGCTTTCGATGACGGTGTAAATGATGGCGCTGCGTTCACCGGCCCCAGCGTCACCCACGAAGAGCCAGTTCTTTTTGCCGATGGCCGTGGGTCGAATGGCATTTTCCACGAGGTTGTTATCAATCTCCACCCGGCCATCATCGAGATAAACTTCCAGCGTGCGCCACTGGCCCAGCGCATAATCAATGGCTCCACCCAGCAAGCTTTGGGGCAGATGTCGTCCGCTGGTTTTGAGTTTAACCAGAACGCGTTTGATGCGTCCGACCACCGGAAAGCTTTGATGGGCACGCACGGCTTGGCGCAATTGCGGCCCGGCCCGGTGTTCGCGCAAATCGGCTTCAATCTGGTAGAGGTGCTGGATTTGCCGCACGAGCCAGCCTGCGGTTCGTGGTGAGGACTCGATGGCTTCGTAAAATTTACGCCGCACATGGGCCCAGCAACCCGCCAGTTCAATGGCATTGTCACGACTGTTGGCAAACGCGCGATAGGCAGAGTAGCCATCGCATTGCAACGTGCCGGCGAAGTTCCTGGGGATGACGTTGTCCAGACACGCACCTACGCGGCTGGTTTCCCAGCGGAAAAACACGTCACCGCCCGGACGACTGCCAGTCCAGAAATAGCCCTGCCTGATTCGTCCGTGACCGGGTTCCAAATAGCTGACTGGCGTTTCATCCACCTGCACATAGCCACCCGCCATCACCCCGGTGCGGATCTGTTCGTAGATTGGCTTCAACCAGTCAGCCGCCAGCGCCACCCATCGTGCCAACGTTTGCCGGGGCAAGTGAACTCCGTAGCGGCGAATGAAAATCTGTTCCTGCCGGTAGAGCGGCAGATGATCGCAGTATTTGCCGACCAGAACGTGCGCCAGCAATCCGGGTGCAGCCAGACCACGC
>Ga0187851_10003125_pt1 | contig 14166 bp, 15 predicted proteins | sample June2016WEW_6_10_FD_132997 | JGI IMG/M metagenome (GOLD analysis project Ga0187851, IMG submission 132997) | Peatland microbial communities from SPRUCE experiment site at the Marcell Experimental Forest, Minnesota, USA - June2016WEW_6_10 | ecosystem: Environmental > Terrestrial > Soil >...
GCGTCGTACTCAACCGCATCGCCGCCATCACGCTCGCCGCCTTTGGCCTCTGGACCCTCTTCACCTGCGCCCTCAAACCCCTGCTCTGATCATCCGCTGTGGCGAAGTGTCAGTATAGGATGATCCAAGCATGTCCCAACCAACCTCGACCGCTGTCCTCCTCCTCGCCCACGGCACTCCCAACGTCCTCGGCGAGATGGCCGAGTACCTGGCCAAAGTCACCGGCGGCCGCCCTCTCCCGCCCTCGGTCGTCGCCGAACTCCAGCACCGCTACGCCCAAATCGGCCTCGGCGAGACCCCCACACCCCAGCCCCCACCCCTCACCCGCTGGACCTTCGCCCAGGCCCATCTGCTCGAATCGGCCCTCGCTGCCGCCAGCCATCCCCTGCGCGTCTACGTGGCCATGCGTAACTGGCATCCCTTCATCCCCGCCGTCGTCCGCCAGATGCGCGCCCACGGCGTCACCCGCATCCTCGCCATCTGTCTCGCCCCGCAGAACTCCAGCACCAGCACCGGCCTCTACCGCCGCGCCCTCACCGCAGCCATCGAAGCCGAAGCCGCGCAGAGTCCCTCCGCCCCCAGGCCATCCCTCACCTTCATCGAATCCTGGTCCGATGAACCCTCCCTCATAGAAGCCTTCGCCCAGCGCCTCATCGACACTTACCCCCGCGCCTGCGCCGACGCGGGAACCGAACCCCTCCCCGTCCTCTTCACCGCCCACTCCGTCCCATGCCGCACCATCCAGGCCAGCGAATCCAACCCCGCCCCCGACCCCTACCCCATCGAGGCCAGGCGCACCGCCGCCCTCGTCTTCGCCGCCGCCGCGCGCCAGCTCCCCCATCTTAAGAAATGGTTCTTCGCCTTCCAGAGCCAAGGCGTCGCCGGGGGCCCCTGGATCGGCCCCACCGTCGAAGACACCCTCGCCGCCATCCGCGCCGAAGGCCACCCCGCACTCGTCCTCCAGCCCATCGGCTTCCTCTGTGACCACGTCGAGGTCCTCTACGACATCGACATCGCCTTCGCCCAGCGCGCGCGCACCCTCGGCCTCCGCCTCTTCCGCACCGAAAGCCTCAACGGCTCCCCGCTGCTGACCGAAGCCCTCCTCCGCGTCGTCCTCGCCAACACTTAGCTCTTGTCCGTCCGCGACAGCGGAATGATGGCGCATGCCGCGATCAGTGCTGGAACAGACAATATAATCAAGGTCGTCCTGGGGTAAGGCACGTGTGCGAACAACACGATCAGTATGTCGGCTATCCACACCGCCAGGAGGACCGACATAAACCTCACCATCCACTTCATGCTCCGGCGATTCGTCATCCAGGCCCTCCTTCGCGTCGTAGTCCGCCAACTTACCACTTACCGCTGACCACTGTCTTTACCGCACCACCAGCAGAACCACTCCATGCCGCGGCACCGTCACCTTATAGTCGTCCCCAATCCTCCCCAGGTCCTTTGCCGCCCACACATCCCGCGCCGTCACATGCGCCGGCAGGCCAGCCTCCTTCAGGTGCAGCCCAATCCCGCGCATCTCGCTCGCCGTCTCGCCGAAGTTGAAGATCGCCAGCGCCTTGCCTCCATTCTTCAGCGGCTTCGCCCATATCTCCACCGGCCCATCGGCAAACACCCGGTCTCCCTGCCGCCCCAGCGCGTCCTGGTCGATCGCGATCGCCTCTTTATTCATCAGGATCGCCGCAATCTCCGGCTTCATCTCGGTCAGGTTGTTGCCCGCGATCAGCGGCGCAGCCAGCATCGCCCACAGCGTCATGTGGGTCCTGTTCTCATCCAGTGTCAGCCGTCCGTTGCCCACCTCCAGCATGTCGGGATCGTTCCAGTGTCCCGGCGCCGCGTACTTCGCCAGCCCCGCCTGCCCGCGCCCGATCAGGCTCATCCGGTCGAAGTTCGCCGAGATGTCGCCCGTCGTCCGCCACAGGTTCGCGCCCACCTGCGGCCCCCACTCCCACACCGAGTCCCATCCGTACTGGCACAGGCTGTACACCATCGGCCTTCCTGTCTTCACAATCGCCTGGTGCATCTTCTCGTACGCCTCGCGCATCATCTTGTTCTGCGCCGCCGGGTCGTTGGGAAACTGCGCCCGCATCACGCCGCTGTAGCTGCACAGGTCGTATTTCAAATAATCGATCCCCCACTCCGCGTACGTCGCCGCGTCCTGCTCCTCGTGGCCCAGGCTTCCCTCGAACCGCGCACACGTCTTCGCCCCCGGAGAAGAATAGATCCCCAGCTTCAGCCCCTTGGAGTGGACGTAATCCGCCAGCGCCTTCATGTCGGGAAACTTCTCGTTGCTCTGGATCTTCCCATTTGCGTCGCGCGCGCCCTCCCATGTGTCGTCGATGTTCACATACACATAGCCCGCGTCGCGCATCCCACTCGACACCAGCAGGTCCGCCGTATCGCGGATGTCCTTGTCCGTAACCTTCCCGGCAAAGTAGTTCCAGCTATTCCAGCCCATCGGCGGAGTCGCCGCCACCATTGGCACGGCCGCCGCTCTCCGAGGAGTCGCCGCCGCAGTTGGCCGGGTCGCCACAGCATGATGCGGTGTCGCCGCCCCGCTCGCCGCTCCCGCCTGCGCTCTCTGCGCTCCCGCACCAACCGCCCAACCCGCCACCAATAAAACCAGACCGCCAGCCTTCAGCATCCCTGACCGGACCCGCATGCCCATCCCCATCCCCAAGCCTCCGTGAAACTTCCCCACGAATCTTAGAGTCTGCGCCGGCAACATGCAATCCATTCCATTAAACGAAATGCGCTCCCGCTCTCCGGGTTAGGAGAACAGGAGCGCAAAAAATCGTGCTGCTCAACTCGCAGTCGTCGTTTTACTGCTTCTCAATCTGCATCGAGACCGTCACCGCGGCGCCCACCGGCTGGTTGTCCACCGTCGCCGGCTTGAAGCGAAACTCGCTCGCCGCCTTCAGCGCCTTCTTGTCGATCAGCGTACCCGCTGACCGCGTCACCGCCAGATTGCGCAAGTAGCCATACGCATCCACCGTTCCGCTCACCGACACCTGGGTCACTTCAGGCGCCGCTGCCAGCTCCTCGCGCGACAGTTGGAGGTTCCCCGTCCGCACCATCCTGGGAGCGGACTCTTCGGTCACTTCGCTTCCCTTGAAACCGTACTCCAGGGTTCCAGCCTGGCGCAGCGCCTGGTGGACGAAGTTCTCCGTCACCAGGATCTGCACGAACTCGCGGACTGCCGGATGACTGGCCGCATTCATCGAAGAGATTGTATTCGCCGGTTCTGCCGCGGCGGCTGCCTTGATTGCCGCCTTCAGAACAGCAGGCTGGGTTAGCTCGGCCTGGACCACCGCCGAGGCTGGGATCGGCTTAACTACAGCCGGCGTGCTCGCCTGTCCATGGGCCAGGACAGGAAGCAGTACGAGAGAGGTCAAAATCGCTAGTCGCATGGAGAGTCTCCTTGTAAGACAAGTTTTGCTCAAAACAAATATACGTCTAAAGTTGAACAACTGTCAATAAAATTCTGGGTGATTGTACCGTTGACAAACCAAACTTTGGCGAGTAACGTGCTTTTAGGAGCATTCCGCTATGAACCTCAAGACCATCGCCCAGCAGTTCTCAACCGTTGAAGCCGCCCGCGACTTCCTAGAGAAGCAGCGATGGCCGGAAGGCCCGGTCTGCCCTCACTGTGGGGTTGTAGACGCGTCCTACAGGCTTACAGCAAGGCCCGGCTCCAAGTCTCCCGTCCGCCCTGGCGTGTGGAAGTGCCGGGGATGCTGCAAGCAGTACACCGTGACCAAAGGCACCGTCTTCGAGGACTCCCACATTCCGCTCAACATCTGGCTTATGACAATTCACCTTGTCTGCTCAAGCAAGAAAGGCGTGAGCGCCCACCAGATACACCGGATGCTCGGCATCAGCTACAAGGCCGCATGGTTCATGGTTCACCGGCTGCGCTACGCTGCCACGCAAGATCCGCTAGCCCCGCAACTGACCGGCATCGTCGAAGTGGACGAGACCTACATCGGCGGTAAATGGCGGCGACGCAAACAACTCGCACTCAAAGCAAAGAACGGCGAACGCCAGCAGGATCGCCCAGCCCCCATAGACAACAAGTTCGCCGTCGTCTCGATGGTGCAGCGCAACGGCGAAGTGCGGTCCCACCACGTCCAACGCGTGACCGCCAAAACCCTTCGCCCGATTCTGTATCACGACATCGAGTATGGAGCGCGGGTAATGACCGACTCCGGCACCGTCCTACATGGTGCAATCCATCCCCGCAAGCACGACCAGGTCAACCACACGGAACATGAATATGGGCGATACGAAGGCGGCATCTGCATCTCGACCAACACGGTCGAAGGGTTCTTTAGCCTGTTGAAGCGCGGCATCAACGGAACGTTTCACCATGTCAGTGAGCAGCATTTACACCACTACCTGAGCGAGTTTGATTTCCGGTACAACCACCGCAAGATTACCGACGGCGAGCGGACCTGCAAACTTATCGGCAAGGTGGCCGGAAAGCGGCTCATGTATAAAGACCTCATCCCCGCGAAGCCCGAAGCCGCGCCGCAGGCTTGAAATTTTGCGAAGCTAAGGCCACACACGCCGCCTGTTTTCATAGATAATGCTTGGCATGAGCGAACGTAAAACCTCCGGGTGGGTTCAGCAAAATAACGATGCCCTTGCTGCTGCAATAGCCGCAAAGCAGGAGCAAGCCCTTAATCGCATGACGATCAAAATTGGGGGTTCTCGGTATTGGGCTGATGTACGAGACGAGTTAAAGTCGGTGTCAGAGAACCTAGCCAAGCCCCTCCTTGGGAGGTTCCACCATTCCAACTTTGACACGTCCCGATCCGTAGATCATTGCCAATTGGCAGTCTCATTTATCGGAGACGGGACTACCCACCGGAATAGCCATGTCGATTTATGGTATCGCCCGGAGACTCAGGAAATTTGGTACAAGTCCACCCTGCGTGGAGAAAATGTTTCTCTGCGCCCCTGTGTCGTTGATGGTCGGGTGCATACGATTACAGAGAGCCACACAGATCCGATGGACGCCGAATCCGCTGCGGAGTTGGTTGCAAGGCCACTGGTTGAGCACGCGATGAGTGGCATTCTGGTTGCAGCGTAAGGCTAGTTCTTGACGTTCATCGCATCGGTATCGACGGCCTTCTTGCCGGTAACGCCTTCCATGCCATTCAGGATTCCGCGATACTCATTCTTATCGCACTGCATGGCAAAGCCGCCTTTTTTGTCACCATCCGCCCATGTCAACCCGACAAAATGTTTCTTTGATTTAGTGAGAGCCAGCAGGGCTCCTAAACCCAGGGTGAATACAGCGACGCCGATTGCAGCCCCGACCCTGCGGTGGACATCCTGCCCATAGCTTATGTCCGTAACGGAGGCCGCGGGAATCAATAGCGGGGGATTTTTACCGTTTACTATCCTAATTTGGGCTGGGTCGATATACAAACGAACCGTAGTGCCGGTCTTAATAGCTGGCACTGAGCCGCCGTCATAGACAACTTCGTATCCCTTGTCTGCCGCGAGCGCCGTAGCTGGAATTACGGCGCAGAGAATGACTGCAAGCAAACGCTTCAGGGTATGCTTCCGACTTATCACATTAGCCTCCACGTTGTTCGGTAAACCGAACAGTACCAGCCACGGTACCGGAAAACATGGGGCATGGCAATCTCTTTCCCGGTGCGGCTCGGAAGGCGGCTCAGCGACCTGCGCGAGAAGCGCGGACTCTCTCAAACACAACTGGCAGACATGGCCGAGATCGGACGGGCGCACCTGTCACAGATCGAAAACGGCGCGGTCGCTGCTCGGATCGACACACTCCACGCCATCGCCCAGGCGCTAGAATTGAGCCTCAGTGAGATGCTGAAGGGGTTGTGACTCCACATTTTCCCGGCTAAGCGAACACAAAAACCGAAATGTCGGCAACAATAGGGGTATGTCCGAGTCTGTACTCACGACCGAACAGGAAGCCGCGATCATTGGCCGGGTTGTGCTCGCCAAGAACGCAGCCGAAAAGCGGCTTGCCCTTCTAAAAGAAGAAGCGGCGCGAGTCGGGAAGGTCCTCGGCTCCCTCGCTGGCTATCTGGGAAACAATGTCGAGTACGTCTGGTTTGACGGCGTTTCAACCAACGAAAACTATCCCCATCCTCGCGGCGACTCCTTCTCGGTTGCGGACGTGGATGGAGATAGAATTGCCAAGCTCACCAGTGAGATTCGAGACGCGAAAGACGAAATCCAGCGACTCTCTCAGCAAGCGCGAGAACTTGGCCTTTAGTCGCCCCCCATCAACGCCCGCGACAGTGCGTAAAAAACCCACCCGACCAGTAACGCGCCCATGATGCACAGGCCGACAGCACAAACGTAGTCAAAGAATCGGCTGTGGATTGCCACCCCAATCACGCCAGAGCCGACCGTACCGAACAGCAAGCAGTACCAGGCATACTCGCGCCACGTCTCACGGCCTAAATCCTTGCGTTCCATTCGGGGTTGTCCTACTTCCCAGACTTGACTGGCGGAGGAGGTATCTTGAGCAACGCCGACACCGCATCCTCGAACTTCACCGGATGCAGACTGAGCGGCTTGGATGCTTTGCCTATCGTCACGAATTTCGGCCTCAACTTTGGTGCCTTCTCGTCCTTCATGCGACTATGATAGCGCAACGGGAAGGGACAGACTAAATGCCACCGTGGAGTTGGAAAAAGGTCACAAGAAACGACTGGGTATTGATGGACGAGTTCATGGAGATATGGGCGCAAGCTGGTTGGCCTATAGATGCGGCCCTATTCGGGACTCGAAACTTGCGTGCCAGGGTGACCTATTTCTATTTCACGCCTGCGGCTGCGTTAATAGCTGCTGATTTGTTGGAACAGTATGGAGCAGTTCCATCCGATCCGCCGGATTTTGCTCAGAGTGCCCTGCTTGTACATCCATTTCTTCTTGTTGGAGACGTGCGCATACTCGATAAAAATGGTTGGTGATCTTCGCTTCACCGCCGAACCCTTCGACGCGCCCGCTCGCGTAAATGCGGTACTCGCGCCCATCGGCAGAGATTTCAAAAATTAGGTCGGAAGTTGGCATCTTAGGGACACTCCATATAGTTTCGCGCTGCCATCCATTCCCGCAATCCACTCGGTAGCATGGGTGGTTTTCGCCAGACAGGAGTTCTTGTGATTACACGGTCCGAAGCAAACGACATACTATCTGCATGGCTTTCCGATGGAACACCATTGAGACTGGATTTCGCAACCCCAGATGTATCGCTTTCTGTAACCGGGACGCTCGCCCCGTCAGTGGATGGAATGCTCTGCGTGGGGTTGGGCAACATAGGATTCATCGAAATTCACCTCGCCGAATCGTGGCAATTTGATTACTTTGCTCCCGACGCGATGAGGACCCATGCAGAGGCGCGTATTGGACTAGACTACGATGGTTCGCCACAGCAGACGGGAGCTGGACTGATACTTGCGACCCCCAAAGACGTGCAGTTTTTGCTATTGGAAATCGTCAAGTAAACTGCCCCCAGCCTACACGCAAAACACCCTCGTAAACCACACAAAATACAAGGAAATATATTCGTGGTTTGTCAACGATACAATTGCCAAATTCTGTGAATAGAAAAATCCCCAGGAAAATTATGGGTATATCAACATAGAATTGACCCTCGACTCAAGACACCACGCAAAATCCACCCAGCTTCAGCACCACACAACACACCCGCTCAGCCCCGCCACACCCGCCGGGCACACCCCTGCCGGAATCCCTCTGCCAAACCTCAGAATCCCTGTCCGGCCCGCACCCTCAGGATTTCATGAAACTCCCCACAAATCGCAGCGTCTCAGGCCCAACCCCGGCAAATCGCCGTTTCAGCACGGCTTCCAACTCCTTCACTGTCCCCACCGGAGTCTGGCAGCTATGCCCGCTGCACACCAGCGCGAAGCTGCCTTGCACTCTGGGCAGGTGCGTCAACGTCAGCAGTAGCGCCGGTGGCAGTTGCGCCGGCGACTGGCCCGCAAACTGCTCTCGCTTCAGCCGCACCACGCTCTTGTTCGCCGCATAGAGCGCCTCGGCCGCCGCCTCTAGCCCACGCGCCGCCGCATCGTCGCCGATCACGCACACCTGCACCTGCGGGGTCACCATCCGCTCCAGCGCCAGGGCGTAGGTTGCGGCGTACAGGCCGAAGTGCTCCACCACCCCAGCGAATGTTGCCAGCGTTTCCTGTGCCTTGGCCGCATACTCCGCGCTCCCGTTCAGCGCCTGCAACCGCTGCAACAGCATCGCCGCCACCGGGTTCCCCGCCGCGGTCGGCGAGTCCTGCAACGGCTTGCGCCGCGTCACCAGCGCGCCCAGCCTGCGCTCCCCCTCCGCCGCCGCCTCGGTATCGAAGAACCCGCCTCCCACCGGATCGTAGAACCGCCGCAGCGCGCGCTCCATCAACTCCGCCGCAGCCTCGTAGTAGCGCATCTCGCCAGTCGCCTCCCACGCGTCCAGCGCCGCGTGGCCCAGAAACACATAGTCGTCCAGCCCGCCCGCCACGCGCTCGGCCTTCACTCCCGGCTCGCCATATGCCGCCACATGCGCCAGCCCGCTCGCGCCCCCGCCCCACGCCGCCCCCAGCACCCGGTCCAGCGACTTCAGCGCGAAGGCGCGCGCCTTTGGCTCGTCCAGCACCCGCCCCGCCTCCAGGTACGCCGAGATGCACATCGCATTCCACGCAACGTACATCGTCTTGTCCACATACGGCGTGGGACGCTTCTTGCGCGCCGCAATCATCTTCCGCCTGGCCGATTCCAGCAGCGTCAGCGCCTCCACCACCCTTACTCCGGCCTTGCGCGCAACCACGTCCAGCCCGCGCTTCACATGCAGCACGTTCTTCGCCACATTGTGCTGCATGTTGCCGATCTCGCCGATGTTGTAGTACCCCACCACAACCTCCAGCTCCTCGGCCGTCAGCGCCTCGGCCGCCTCATCCAGCGTCCAGGTAAAGTAGTCGCCGTCGTCGTCCAGCGAGAAGTCCGCGTCCTGCGACGCATAGAACCCGCCCAGCTTGCGGTCGCTCAACCACTCATCCATCCAGCGCATCACGTCGCGCGCCATCCGCGAGAACTCCACGTTGCCGAATGCCTGGTACGCATGAACGTAATTTCTCAGCAGCTCGCTGTTGCCGCACGCCATCTTCTCGAAGTGCGGCACCACCCAGTGCTCGTCCACCGAGTAGCGGTGAAACCCGCCCCCCAGTTGGTCGTAGATCCCGCCCTTCGCCATCTTCTCCAGCGTCACCAGCACCGCCTGCTTGGCCGCCTCCGCCATCTTCGCTGTTCCCAGACCGCTCAGCTTCACCGTCGCGCTCGCCGCGCCCGTCTCCGTCCGCGAAGCCACTTCGATCAGCAGGTCCAGCGCGCTCGAATGGGGGAACTTCGGCTGACCGCCGAATCCTCCATGCTTCAGGTCTGCGCTCTTCAGCGCGGACGCCGCCATCTTGTCCACCAGCTCGCGCCCAATCTCCTTGATCTCGCCGCCCGCCCGTCCGCTGAACGCCTCATTGTGCTCGATCGCGTTCATCACGCTCGCCGCCGTCTCGTCCACCTCCGTCCGCCGCTCCTGGAAGGCGTCCGCCATGGTCAGCAGAACGCGCTGGAAGCTCGGCCGGTTGTACTGGTCCTCCGCCGGAAAGTACGTCCCTCCGTAGTATGGCCTGCCCTCGGGAGTCAGAAACGCCGTCAACGGCCAGCCCCCCTGTCCGCTGATCGCAGCCACCGCGGCCTGGTAGCGCGTGTCCACGTCCGGCCGCTCGTCGCGGTCCACCTTCACAGCGACAAAGTTTTCATTGATGATTTGCGCCGTCTCCGCGTCCTCATACGACTCGCGGTCCATCACATGGCACCAGTGGCACCACACCGCCCCAATGTCGAGCAGGATCGGCTTGTCTTCCCTCGCCGCCCGCTCGAACGCCCGCTCGCCCCACTCCATCCACGCCACCGGCTGGTGCATCGCCGAGCGCAGATACGCCGATGTCGAGCCCGCCAGCGCGTTCCTCAGCCCATCCCCACCATCGTCAGCAATGCTCACTGGCTCAAGGCTCACAGTCGTCCCGCTACTGCTCTGCATTTGACTCATAGCTTCAAAAATCCCTGGGAGCAACCGTTGCGCATTGCTTACGACTTATACCCAGTCTAGTCACCAGCACACAGCCGCCTATCCCACACAAGTTCCATGCCCAAGCCCACTTGGGTAACCTCGCCGCCATCTGCCTCGCTTCCATCCGCCGCTCTTCCATCTTCACAGATGCGCTCGCCCTGCATCCCCGCAAGTGTATTGGATAGCCGGAATGGGCATCTCGATTCCGAGAAATGGCTCCCGCTCCAGTTCATCCCTCCCTCCCGCAAAAAAATCACTCTTTCAAGCTAGAACCGGAACAGATAGGACGCCTTGATAAAGATCTGCCGGCCGTCGTTCAGCATCGGTGCTGCCCTTGGCGGAGTTGTGTTGTTGGGGTCGCACGTTCCATCCGGCAGGCGGTTGCAGAGGCTGCGGTCCAGGTTCTGCAGATCGTTGCTGTAGCCGATATAGACGGACGTTCCGGGATGAGGAAGCCAGGTCAGCAGCACCTGAGTCGGCACCTGCCGCGTGCGCAGCAGCGAGGTCTGGGCCGGATTGGCCAGCGTCGAATCGTACTCCGCAATCACGCGCGCCGACAGCGAGCGAGTGAACTGGAAGTTGATCTTGCTGCGCATCGTCTGCGTCTCGTAGACAAACGCGCCACTCGTCGCAGCGTGGTCTCGATCCAGCAGATAGGTATTGTCAATGGTCAGTTGGCGAATCGGCTGCAGAGAAAACAGCAACGTCACCGTCTCCTGATTGAGCAGAGACGGCGCATCGTTTGCTGCAGGATTGTAATTCACATTGCCGCTGCGGAAGGCCTGCAGGTTGAAGTTGAACTGCGACCACGGAGCGCCGCGCACCACAAATCCGCCGTAGTTCTCGGTGAAGTCTCTGAAGCCGTTCAGTGCCGAGTAGCTCTGCGGGTTCACCGTGTCGGAGTTCTCGCCGACGATCGGCGCAAGGACGATATTTCTCGGCAGCGTCCAAAACGGATCGAAGCTCGAATAGTGAAAGACGCGGTCGTTCTGGTGATCGAATGCGACATTCTGCGACGTCTCCATGCCAAAGCTCTGAATCCGGCTGTGTTTGGGAAACCACTGATAGCTGGTGTGTGTAAATCCGTTGCGAAAGTTCGATGCCTGCACAAAACCCAATTGAGTCTCAAAGCCGGTGCTGTAGTCCTGATAGCTGCTATAGAGGCTGAAGGCGTGACCGCTGCGCGACAGTTGAATGTTGCTTGCAGGGCCGGCGGAGTAGCTGGGCGGCGAGCCGCTGTCCACAGTGCCCATGGTCGAGCTCTCCACTATCTGCCCCGTCGCCGTCCAATGCTCGTTTAAGTGAAGTGTCCCGTCGATGCCGCCGATGCGGTTCCATCCCCCGCCAAACTCATCGTCGGTATAAATGGCGCCGACGCTCGATCCCTTGCCCAGGTCCTCTGCCACGCGCCCCACCACAAACCTCGCGCGGTGGTTGTAGACCGGATCGCCCGGCGCCACCGTTTGTCCCGGCTGCCGGTCGTCGATGGCGAAGACGCCCAGGTTCGTATGTCCCACCTTGCCCGTCATGCGCATCCCATACTCCGGATGCACGATGTTGCGCGTATAGACCAGCGTGATCGGCGTACCGAAGTAGCTCGCATTTTCCAGGAAGAAGGGCCGCAGCTCCGGGAAGTTGACCGGATAGCGTTGATTGACGGTGAACTGCGGCTGCTCCGACTCCACATCGCTGAAGTCCGGGTTGACCGTCGCGTCCAACACAATGCTGTCTTTGACAATCAGCTTGGCCTCGCCGCCGCCCGTGCCCTCGATGTGCCGCGAGCTGAAGAAGGGATCCGTCGGATCCACGTCGATCAGCTTGCGTTCGTTCTGCGCCAGCACATAGGGATTCAGCTGCAGATTGTGCGATTCCGTCGCCCCTTGAATCCCATGCAGAACCCCCTCCTGAGTCAGAGTTCCACTGACGTTGGCAGCCACTCGCGGCCAGAAGTCGGCCTCTGAGTTGCGCGGAAGTGTGCGCCAGAGGACCACGCCCCAATCCGATTGATCGCGATGAAAGCGCAGACTGCGAAAGGGAATGGCAACCAGCGCCATCCATCCATCCTTCGTTAGCTTCCCCTCGGAATCCCAGACCGTGTCGTAGCTGAAGTCCGTCCCGTTGCTCTCGCTCCAGGAGGCATCGGCCTGCACTCCTGCCGGATTCACTCGGAAGAGCACGCCCGTTCGCCGGTCCTTGAATGGATCGAGCAGCAGCGTGACGGTGTCGTCATTGGAAGTATTCTCTCGCCGAGCCAGATGCCCGCGAATCAGCTCCGGATGCCGGTCATGGCAGATAAAGACAAAGTAGAGAGTGTCTTTGGTTCGCGCCATCCACACCTCGGTCTCTTCCGTCGCCGGCTTGCCATCGTTGGGCGAGTTCTGAATGAACTCCGCAGCCTCTCCCAGTCGCCCCTTCAACTCCGCGCGCGGCTCCATATTTGGGAAGTCGGAGAGACGCAATCCCTCGGCGATCAGCGGCACCGTCACATCGCTCCGCTGCGAAGTTGCCGCTGGCGCGGCGGTTGCCGCCACCGCCAGTTTAGAGTTTTGCGTCGCGCCCGCATTCGCCACTCCCATGCAAGCAAGACACAACGCGGGCACTATCCCCACTCCCCTCATGCTTCTACGATACGTTATCGAAATCGCGCCGGTTCCCCAATAGCAGACCCACTCATCCTTCCCCTCTGCCCCGCCTGAGTACTCCGTCCGTTCGATGTGGGTTGATGCTCACCCTACTTCGCTGGCGCAGCCTCCACCGTAATCGGCTTCGGCGCAGTCGGAGCAACAGGGGCCGTCAGCCCGGGAATCACCGGCACCGCCGTCATCACACCCGTCGCCGCATCGGTAATGCTGATCCCGTACCGCTCCAGCGTATTCGACAACAACTCCAGCAGTCCCGCCCGGTCCTTGGCATACGCCGCCGTCGCCGAGATCAGCGCATTCTCCGCCGTCGCCATATTGCGCTGCTGTTGCAGCACCAGCGCCGAAGTAGATGCCCCCAGCTTGAACTTCTTCTGCTCCGCCTCCAGCGACTGTGCCGCATAGTCGCGTCCCGCCTGCGCCGCGCTCACCTGCGCCCGGTCGTTGGTCAGCGCGTACTGCCCGTTGATCACCTGTATCCGCACCTGAGTGTAAAGCTGTTGCAGACGCATCTGTGCCTGCCGGTACTCCATCTGCGACCGCGCCTGGTCCGCCTGCGCCACCCGGTTGCGCAGCGGGATCGTGATGTTCACTCCCACACCCTTGTCCGGTGCCGAACTGTTGAACAGATTGCCCACCGCCGTCCCATAGCTGATCGATGGAAAACTTCCCGCCGGGTAGTTCGTCCCCGTATCGAAGTTCAGCGCGTCCGGGTTCTGCCCGCCCGCCAACTGGCTCGATCCATAGAATGCGTACGCATCCACCGTCGGCAGCAGCCCGTTCTTCTCCGCCTTCATTGTGATCTCGTTGTTCTTCATGTTCAGAACCGCCTGCTCGATCTGCGGATTGTTGGCGTACGCCTGCTGCACCAGCTCGTCCACCGCCATGTCTTCTTCCGGCAGCCGGTCCAGCGCCACGCGGTCGGTCGGAACCACCGGCGCGGCCATCAGCGCCGGATCGGTTAGTTCCCGCGCAATCGCCTGCTTCATAATCAGTTGCTGATACGTCAGGTTCGACTGCGAAGCCACCAGGGCCTGCTGGTCCGTCGCCACAGCCGAATCCGAATTAACCACATCCAGCGGCGCCAGCGTCCCAATCTGCAACTGCTTGCGGTTGTCCGAGGTCAGTTGCGTCGACTGGGCCAACGCGCGCTCTTTCGCCTGCTCGTCCTCATACGCGCTCACCAGCCCCCAGTAGATGTTCTCCACCTGGTTCACCGTATACAGCAACTGCTGCCGGAACGCCGAGTCCGTAATCCTCCGGTCGTTCTTCGCCTGCACCATGAACCGCCCGTTGATCCCCCACCCAAACCCCTGCAACAGGTGCTGCGTCGCGGTCGCGCGGAAGCTGGTCGAAATCTGCGGGCTGTAATCCGAAAATGGGTTGTTGGTCGTGA
>Ga0187851_10003126_pt1 | contig 14160 bp, 11 predicted proteins | sample June2016WEW_6_10_FD_132997 | JGI IMG/M metagenome (GOLD analysis project Ga0187851, IMG submission 132997) | Peatland microbial communities from SPRUCE experiment site at the Marcell Experimental Forest, Minnesota, USA - June2016WEW_6_10 | ecosystem: Environmental > Terrestrial > Soil >...
ACGTACCCTGCTGGTAGCCATCCTGACGGCGGCGCGAACCACACTCAACCAAGTCAACCAGTTGAGGAGTGCGGCTTGAAAAATCGTCGCTGCACGCGAAGATTCTTATCGTTAGCAATGCACTCACTCCTGCGTGCCGCGCCGAGACTCATCTCGGCGTCTTTGCTTCGAGAATCCAGACGGACGCGAGACACTACCCTGTATGCGAGATTTCCGCCGCCGCCTCCCACACCAGCATCCCGATGGGAAATGGCTCTTCGTCACCTGGCATCTTCACGGCAGCGTCCCGCACGCGCGATACCCTCCTCCCGACAAGCTCGCCTCAGGTGCTGCCTTCGTATGGATGGACCGCTATCTGGACACTACGCGACACGGTCCGAAGTATCTGGCGTTGGAGTCCATAGCTAGCATTGTCGTAGCCTCACTGCATCGAGGCGTACAAATAGGTCACTACGAGTTGGGAGCGTATTTGATCATGCCCAATCATGTCCATGTGCTGCTGCTGCCGAAAATCTCACCATCCAGGCTGATGCAGTCACTGAAGGGAGTTACGGCTCGAGACGCGAATCGCATTCTAGGCCGCGCCGGTGAGACGTTTTGGCAGGCGGAGTCTTATGACCATTGGGTTCGAGATGAAAAGGAATGGCGGCGAATTGCGGCTTACATCGAGAACAATCCTGTTAAGGCGGGACTCATGAGCCTCGCCGAGGATTATCGCTGGTCGAGTGCGGGCGAAAGGAAGAGCGCCGAGATGAGTCTCGGCGCTGCAGACACGAGTGTCTGCGCCACATCTCACTAGCTAAGAGATAGAATTGGGGCGTGATTAGAAACCTGCTTCTTTCGTGCTTTCTGCTCGCGCCCCTCTTTGGACAGGTGCCGGACAAGATCGATATCGACCTCGACGGCAAGCCTTTTACGACGTTTCATTCCGGTGTCGTGGAAGGGAGACCCTATCTCGCGCCGCTACGCTCCGCGTCCGGCAAAATCATCACGCGGCGATTTCCCATGGAGTTGAGCGAGGGTGAAAGCCGCGACCATCTGCATCATCGGGGCCTGTGGTTTTCCTACGATGACGTGAACGGCGTCAAATTTTGGGAGAACGACCCCTCGTACAAAGATCCACAAACCGGACGAATCGTGGCCACTAAAGCCGAATGGAAGCCCGCTTCAAAGACCTTGGAAACTGTATTCGATTGGAACGATCACGCCGGCAAAACCGTGCTGGTGGAGCATCGCGTGATGACCTTCCACGCCACGCCGGCTCTGCGAATTATCGATTTCGACATCACCCTGACGGCTCCCGAAAAGGTTGTCTTCGGAGACACCAAGGAGGGCGCCTTTGCCATCCGGCTGGCGGATGCGCTCACCGAAAAGAGCGGGTCCGGAAAGATGGTGAGCGCGGAAGGCAAGCAAGGCATGGCCGCGATTTGGGGCAAGCGTTCCAGTTGGGTTGATTATTCCGGCACACTGGATGGCGAGAAGCTGGGTATTGCGATTTTCGATCATCCTTCGAACCCCTGGTATCCGGTGCATTGGCACGCGCGCGATTACGGATTGTTCGCGGTGAATCCCTGGGGACAACACGCGTTCGATCCGGCCGCCCCTGAGGCTCACACCACGCTCGCCGCGGGCGCCTCATTGCACATCCGATGGCGCGTGGTGATTCACTCGGGCGACACTGCCAGCGCGCACGTCGCCGATCTGTACCGCGAATTTGCCAAATAGCTATTGACAGAGCATCCCGGCTATGCTATTTTTCTAGCATAGTGCTGCTTATGCAGCATCTAAGCTATGGCTTCCCAGAAGGTGCACACCACGTTGAGCCGCCGCGAGCGGCAGATCATGGACATCTTGTATCAGCGCGGGCGCGCCAGCGGTGCGGAAATCCACGCTGCTCTTGCGGATCGTCCCAGTTACTCGGCCGTGCGGGCCAAGCTCCGGGTGCTGGAGGAAAAAGGCCACGTCCGGCATGAGGAAGAAGCTCTCCGGTATGTCTACGTTCCCACGCTTCCGCGCGAGCGTGCGAAGCGATCCGCGCTGAGTCACATGCTTGAGACATTTTTTGAGGGATCCACTGAACAGGCCGTCGCGGCATTGCTGGATCTCAGCTCCGCGAAGCTGTCCGGGGCGGAGCTCGACAGGTTGGCGCGGCTGATTGAAGAAGCCAAGGCGAAAGGAGATTGGAAATGAGTTCATTCTTGATGGATCAGGCCGTCCGGGCCACATTGCTGTTGATCGCTGCTTACCTGGCGGCGTTTGCGATGCGCCGGGCATCCGCTTCCGCGCGGCGTTTGGTGTGGATTGCCGCCGCCGTGTGTTTGCTTGCGATGCCGGTGCTGTCGCTGCTCGCGCCTTCAATCGGCGCTGGCCGGGTAGTCGCCGCCCCGGCCGCAGTCGTGATGACGGTCAGCCCGGCCCGGAGCCTAACAATGCCAGTCGCCAGGCACGTCCCGGCTAATCGAGTGCCGTGGATTCCGATCATCTGGGCGGCCGGCGCGGTATTCGTCCTCGGCCGCTTGGCCGCTGGACTGCTTCGCCTCGCCTGGCTGAAACGATCCGCGCGGCCAATTGAACCGGCTGGCAGTGTGACATGCCTGGAAAGCGATCGAGTGACGATGCCCTTAACGTGCGGCGTGTTCCGGCCCGTTATTCTGCTTCCGTCCTGTCACAGCTCCTGGCCCGCGGAGCGATTGCGTCTGGTTCGTGCGCATGAAATGGTCCACGTGCAACAGCACGATTGCTTGTTCCAGATTGTGATGCAAATCGCGTGTGCACTGCACTGGTTCAATCCACTGGTTTGGATTGCAGCCGCGCGATTGCGCATTGAACGTGAGCGAGCTTGCGACGATGGCGTGCTGCGGCTGGGCATTGACGGTCCATCGTATGCCGGACATCTGCTGGAGCTGGTCCGGACGCTGCAGCCCGGCGCAGCCCCGTTCCTAAGTGTAGCCATGGCGCACCAGTCGAACCTCGAAAGCCGGCTGGTCGCGTTGCTGAACGCGAAGATCAATCGAAAAAGATTGAGCCGGAAGGCTGCGCTTGCGACGTTCCTGGCCGCAGTTTGTCTGTTATTCCCGATCGCAGTCGTTCGCGGCCAGGCGCAAGGCGCGCGCGGTACGATTTCAGGCTTTGTCTATGACGCCAGTGGCGCCGTGATTCCGGGTGTTCCCGTGCTGGCCACTAATCTGGACACAAACGCTAGAGAGACGGCTATCACTGGTGCAGCCGGTGAATATTCGCTGGCTTCGATTCCAGCCGGGCATTACACGCTTGAAGTGAACAGCCCGGGATTCAAGACGCATCGCAATGACGTGACTCTGAATGCGAATGATAGCCAGCGCTCCGACATAATCATGGAACTTGGTACTATCAGCGAAAAAGTGGAGGTGATCGGCAAGAAACCGCCAGCTCTGGTTGCGCGTTCAGTTGTTCCACGCCGAATTCGTGTAGGGGGCAACGTTGTTGCAGCTCAGCTGGTCTCCAAAGTTGCGCCCATCTATCCCGAGATAGCTCAACAAAAGGCAATCGAGGGGCCGGTTTTGCTGGAAGCAGTTATCTCGACCGGAGGCAACATACTGTCGTTGAAGGCGGTGACTACCGCCGATCCAGATCTGGCCGCGGCAGCGATCACCGCCGTTCAACAATGGCACTACCAGCCGACGCTGCTCAACGGAGAACCCGTGGAAGTGGCGACGACCATCATCGTGAATTTCCGACTGACACCGTAATACCGCCGTTCAAAATCGAGCGCCGCGCGGCCTCAATCACCTGCTCGTTGTAGTGGCTGTTGGCCGGCGTGGCCGCGATTCCTTCGTCGTCGATCTCTTGAATCGCCTGCTGGCGGTCCAACGCGGCGTCCACTCTCAGGCAGCAGCGGAACAGGTAATCAATGGACCGGTAGCCGTACCCGACCGGCGTTAGCCCCGGGCCTCCTAAATCCACGTACTGAAAATAATCCGGACTCGGCTCGGCGTACATGGTGCTTCCGGGCGAGTCCGGCTGGCGTGAGTAAACGTATTCGAGCCCGCGGTATTGATCGGAATGGCGCAACAGCGCGCCGCGATCCTGCGCTGAACAGTAAAGCGTCAGGCCCTGGGTGTTGGTGCCGGGCGCGTCATCAGGGAAGCTCAGGGAATTTTGTACATTCAGGCACGCGCCGTTGCTCCAGATGACGCGCGCATCGGTCCAGAGATAGCCCTCGTTGCCGTTCGGATATTGATCCGCGATGCCGTAGACGCTCACCGAAACCGGCGTCAACCCTGTGATGAAGTGCACCAGGTCCACATAATGACAGCCGATGTAAGTGAACGCGTCCGAGTTCTCCTTGGTACACCAATTCTGAAAGTTGGAGTGGCGATAGTACCACTTCTCCATCAGGCAAGCGGTTCCCAGGCGAAATTCGCCGAATTCGCCGGCTCGATATTTGCGCCGCGCCATAAAACTGCGGTCATCGAAACGCTTGTGATATTCAACTCCCACGAACAGGCCGCGCTTCAGCGCCTCATGCCGAATGGTCTCGGCTTCCGACGCCCGCAGCACCAGCGGTTTCACTGCCAGCACGTGTTGATCGGCCTGAAGCGCGGCCATCACGGCGTCAAAATGCAGTTGGTCGGGAAGCGCGACCACAACCACGTTGCGCGAAGGCATTCGCGCGATGATTTCGCCATAAGGCTCGGTCGACGAACGAAAGGTGTGTCCAGGGAAGGCCCGCTTAATCTGCTCCGATGCAGCCAGCGCATCCAGCGTGCTCTCGTGACGGGCGCACACGGTGATATGGTCCGCCAGGCCGAGCCGCTGAAGCTGATAAAACGAGGGGAGAATCTGATCGTGCGCGATCATCCCGCCTCCGATGATGCTTATTTGCATGCTGTTACTTGCAGTGCCCTTCGAATGCCTTTTCCAGCACCGCGGTACTTTCGAGAATCGCTTCTTCGGTGATCACCAGTGGTGGAGCGATCTTCACCGTCGCGCCTGCGAAGCCGACCGGAGCAAACATCAGCACACCCTGCTCGTAACAGTGCCGCACGATTTCGAACGCCAGATCTCCATCGGGCGAGCTTGGCCCGTCCTTTACGCATGCGAGGCCGGCCACCAGGCCGCGGCCCTGCACCACGCCGATCTCAGGAAACCGGCTCTGAATTTCGCGCAGCCGCCGATGCAGCACATCGCCTATCCGGCAAGCGTTCGCTGCCAGCTTTTCGTTAACCACGATGTCGATGGATGCCAGCGCCGCGGCGCAACAAACCGGATTACCGGTGTGCGTGGATGTCATGGTGCCGATCAGTTGCGAATCCATAATCTCCGCGCTACCGGCGACGGCTGCCAGCGGAAGCGAGCTCGAAATTCCCTTCCCGAACAGTGCCAAATCGGGCACGATGCCGTAGTGCTCAAAGCCCCACAGGGTACCGGTTCGTCCAAAGCCGGCCTGCACTTCATCCAGAATTAATAGCGCTCGGTGCCGGTTGCACCATTCTCGTAGCGCCCGCATATACTCATTGGGCGCGAAGGCGGCGCTGCCGCCCTGGTAAGTCTCCATCAGCACCGCGGCGACATTTCGCGGATCGACATGGTGTTCCTCGAGGCAGCGCTCGAAATGATCGAAGGATGTATCGGGAGTGCGGAAGCCGTCCGGGAACGGCAGTTGCACGAAGCCCGGATCCAGGTTGCCGATCCATTCCTTCAGATATGGAATACCGCCCGCCTGCTGCGCGCCCAAGGTTCGGCCGTGAAACGCATCGGAATAGGAAACGATTATATTTTTCGAGCGTCCGCCAGTGCGAAACCCATGCACGCGGCTGAGCTTGATGGCGCATTCCACAGTTTCAGAACCGGTGGTGAGCAAAAACACCTTCTCTAGCGGTTTCGGCAGCAGCTTCGCGATCCGCTCCACCAAGCGCGAACGAATCTCGCTCGGAAATGCGTAATTGGTGAGTAGCCCGGATTTCGCTTGCGCCGCGACGGCGTCGATGATTTCCCGCCGCCCATGCCCGGCATTGGTGATGAGTACGCCGGACGACCAGTCAATCCAACAATTGCCATAAGCATCGTACACCTGAAAGCCTTCTGCGTGGTCCCAGACCACGGGCGGCTGGCCGCGCATCGCCAGCGGCTCATATTGATGCAACTTTTCAAGGATCGGAAGCGATTCAGGAACCGGCAACTTAGTCACAATGCGCCGCAGTTTGGTATCGACGGAGGGAACCGCCTCCGGCGTTGAGGGGAACTCACGAGCCATGACGGTTATTTTCGCATCGTTTGCCAGGGCTGCGTTTGGGCTTCGAGTGAGACAACTGCGTTCGTTTGCGCACTTGATCTCTATGGCAAAGAAAACAGCTCTCGCAGTGAGACGTAGATCTAACGTGGTTCCTGTGGCCTTCATCGAGAGGCGCATTTATTTCATTCGCGGCCAGAAAGTGATGCTCGATACGGACCTGGCGGAGCTCTACGGCGTACCAACCTTCCGGTTGAATGAGCAAGTGAAGCGCAACTTAAGGCGATTCCCGGGCGATTTCATGTTCCGGCTGAAGCCGGAACAGGCGGAATGTTTGACATCGCAAAATGCGATGTCAAAAGACGGGCGTGGCGGCAGACGCACGATGCCCTATGTTTTTACCGAACAGGGTGTGGCGATGCTGTCTAGCGTGTTAAACAGCGAACGCGCCGTACAAGTGAACATCGCTATTATGCGAGCCTTTGTCAAGCTGCGCGAGGTCATCGCGACTCACAAAGAACTGGCGCAGAAAATCGCCGAGCTGGAACACAAGTTTCAAATGCACGACGCGCATATCGTAGCCGTCTTCGACGCAATCCGCCAGTTGATCGAGCCGAAACCGGTTCCATCCAAGCGGCGAATTGGGTTCCCCCTGGCATTGGCTTCTCGGAAGGCCTGACAATCCCGGCTTGTGGATTGCTAGTAATTGATTGCGACTGGCTGCGTCAGCTTGTACGTGAACCGCGTCTCCGGTGCAACCTCGACGCCTTTTCTTGTCAGGACTCCCGCGGTCGCGCCGGTGAGACCGCCGACCGCTGCGCCTATGCCGGCTCCCGCGCCTCCGCCGACAGCCGCTCCAATCGCCGCACCAGCGCCCGCGCCGGCGGCCGTTCCAACCGCAGTCCTCTTGGCCCGCGATCCACTTTGCGAATCCACTTTGTCCGCGTTGACTTCAACCCTCTGTCCATTGACGGTTACTGCAACCAGGGTCATGGACAGAGAGGCGCGTTTGAACTTTGGATTCTTAATATCGGATACCCGCAAGAACGCGCTCGTGTTCGCCGGCACTACCGTCACCCCGTCGACGATTATGGGATCGTCCAGATTCGCGGCATACTCTCGATTCAAGTCGGCGGTCTTCGAATTGATCCGGTCGACCGTGGTGATGGCGATCTCGGTACCAATTGGGAGCGTGATGCTTTGCGGCTGTGCTGGCGCAGGCGCGGGCGCGGGCTCCTGGGGCGAAGCGAACAGCGCACCGTTAGTGCCAACCAGCAAGCAAATCTGCCAGAAGATGAGCGGCGAAGGTTTTGTCATAATGGTCCTCCTAGATTACGGGGTTGCAGTCCAATGCACCATGCAATGCTTCTGTGGGCCGGAGCTCTTGTTTTTGACGATCAACTTTTGGGTTTGTCCGTCGCCTGGCGCCAGGCGGGCTTCCCAGGTTTTGGTGTCGTAGTCGAGGTGCATTTTTACCAGCGGCACATTCCGAAACACGTATTCGGCGTTCTGCGGGATGGGTCCGCCGCCGCATTCCAGAGTTCCGGATTTCGGTCCGCTGTAAGGTTGCGGAGGAGCCGCAAGCGGCGCAGGTCGAGGCTCGGTTTGAAGCGATGGGCGCGCCGGTGTGGAGATAGCCGCGGGCGAAGGCGGAGGATCGTCGCTCGAGTGCGATTGAGCGATAGACGCGGTCTGATCGCCAGTGGGAGTGCTGTCGTTTACGGCTGGCCGCGCTAGAGTGGGCCTTCTACGCGTGGTTGGCTGCTCAGTAGCGACGCTCTCTCTCGAGGTGCGGTCGCTTGCCGCACCCGGCACATCCGCTCTAAGATCGGCCAACCAGCGCTCAGCCGCATAGCTCTTCTCCTGGTCGCTTCCATGCAGATCTTGAGCCAGAAGGGCCTGAGCTACCCGGCGGTAATGAGGCAGGATCCGGAGCGCGTCCTTCTTCCACGTTCCGACATCCGGCATGTCCAGCAGAATCCTGCAGGCCGTCTCCGCCTCGGGCTGCGAGAGGTTAGGCGTACCTCCCAGCAGATCATCCAGAAAGGGTCGCGCGCTTTCCGGGAAGCGCGTCATAAAGTTCACGAACATCGGCGCGTATGCGGGCTTGAACGCTGCTTGACGTTGCTGGCGCCACGAGAACTCGACCACGGCCGAGGCTACGCGCGCATCGGCCAGCGGCTCCATCAGCTCAGTGAGATTTGCCCGGCTATCTTTCTGCCAGGCCGCGATCAGTTCTTCATCGATAAGATCTCTGTACCAGGAGAGCAGCCCGCTGAGCGTCTTGAGGGTCTCAGCGCTATTCGCCGGATCAACTGCTTCTAACAACGCCCTGATTTTTTGGCGCGCGACAGTTGGTGTATACGGCGGAGGCCCAACCACCTTGAACTGCGCATTAGCTGTTACGCCCGTTGTAATAAATGATGCGGCGAGGAAGACAATTTGAGCGATGCGGTGAAGAGGGCGTTCCATAAATCGAGCCTGGACGCGGAGATTAGTGCTGATTATTGTAACGCGATTGAGTGAATCATCGCTTGGTCTAGCGAAATGTTGAGATAACTTTCCCCGGTACTCCACTATACCTGTATTCCGTGCGGGTACATCGGTGTTACGAATAATCTTTATCCTGACGCTCGCGCTGGCTTCCGGGATCGCCCAGAATCCCGACCCAGCGTACGGGCCTCTGGAACAAGCTTACGCCGCGCTTCGCCAGAAAAACTACGATCAGGCCATCGCCGGATTCCGGCAGGCAATCGCGATCACGCCCAATCGCGCTTCCATCCGCAAGGATCTGGCTTACGCGCTGCTCAAAGTGGGCGAAAACGAAGAAGCGCGCGACCAATTCGCCGAAGCCATGCGCCTGGACGCTTCGGACCGGCATGTGGCGCTCGAATACGCGTTCCTTTGCTACGAAACCAAGCAGCAAGCCATCGCCCGGCGCATCTTTGACCGGATTCGCAAGACTGGCGACGCCACCGCCGAACAGGCTTTCCAAAATATCGACCGGCCGCTAGCCGACGGCATTGCGCGTTGGAAAAAAGCGCTAGAGATGTCACCGGACAACTTCAGCGCGCACCAGGAATTGGCCGCACTGGCCGAGCAGCGTGATGAACTGGCTCTCGCGGCCGAACACTATGAGAAAGCCTGGCGCTTGAAACCCGGCGAGCGTGAGCTTTTGCTGGATCTCGGCCGTGTTTGGAAGCTGGAAGGACACACCGAAGAGGCCACTTACGTGCTGCTGGCCGCGTCGCGAGGCGAACCTGCACGCGTCGCGGAAAAAGCCCGCGAACTTCTGCCGTCTCGTTATCCCTACGTCTACGAATTCGAAAAGGCGCTGGAACTGGATCCGAATAATTTCGAGTTGCGCCGCGAGTTCGCGTATTTGTTGCTCGAAATGGGGAAGAAAGAGGAGGCTGAGCAGCAGTTCCAGAAACTGAATCAGATGGCCCCAGATGATCTGCTCTCGGCCGCGCAGCTTGGTTTCCTCAGGCTGAACCGTGGCGACTACGCGGACGCGCAACCCTTGCTCGAGCAGGTGCTGAAGGGCGGCGATGAGGATCTGGCTGATCGCGTTCGTGTGGCGCTCAAGCTTCCGCAAACCATGCGGCGCCGCGGCACTACCGCCCAACGTACTTTCGAAGAAGCCAAGAGTATGGCCGAAAAGAGCCTGAACGCCGGCTATCTAAAGGATGCTCTGAAATATCTGACCATCGCGCAAGAAAACGATCCGGTGGATTTTAACGTGATGTTGAAGCTAGGCCGCTTGTACAACATCATGCACGAGGATCGGGAGGCCATCAAGTGGTTTAAGCTGGCTGCCAAGAGCCCGGATCCGGCCGTCGCAAAGGAGGCCGATCAGTCGTATCACAACCTGGCGCCCGCGTTCGACTTGTTTCGCACTACTTTTTGGGCGTTTCCCTTCTATTCCAGCCGCTGGCACGACGCGTTTGGCTACGCCCAGGTGAAGACGGAAATCAAGCTAGGCAAGCTTCCCATTCGTCCGTACGTCTCGGGGCGATTCGTGGGCGACGTGCGCGGCACCACCGGGTCGACGCTCAGCAATCCCGCACCGCAATATCTTTCGGAAACTTCCTTTATTTTCGGCGTGGGAGTGACCACGCTGCCCATTCACGGCGTAGTGGGATGGTTTGAGGCCGGTGAATCCGTAAAGTATTTGACCAGCCGCACTGATGTCGGCGCTATGATTCCGGATTATCGCGGTGGCATCGCCTACGCCAAGGGATTCGGACATCTGATGGGCGCGTCCAAGGGCTTCTTCTTCGAAAGCAATGAGGATGGCGTCTTCGTGAGCAGGTTTCAAGATGACATGTTGGCTTACTCGCAGAACCGCGCGGGCTACACGTTCGCCAAGACCGAAACCGGGCCGTTACAGCAAGCTCAGATCTATTTGAACTTCAACGGCACGGCTGATCGCCTGGGCCAATACTGGGCCAACTATGTGGAATCCGGGCCGGGGGTGCGATTCAAAGTTCGCGAGCTGCCGAAAGGGATGTTGTTTTCAGTAAACTACATGCGCGGTGTGTACACGGTGAACGAATACAATCCACGGCGGCCGAACTTCTATGATCTACGGGCTGGATTCTGGTATGCATTTACACGGTAGCGCACGCACTGATGCGCGCCGCGTTCACACTCGTGTGAACGCACGGGCGTCGGCAAGAGTGCCGACGCGGCACGCACGAGTGCGTGCGCCACGATTTGTCTGGCTTTGGCTCTGGCTGATTAGCTCGGCGCCGGCCGCTACGTTCACTTACCACATCGCCGGCGACGACCCGGGCGCCTGGCCCCAGATCCTCGGCTCCATCGGACTCACCGCGGCCGCGGGAGGGCCCGCGAATCTGGTGGTGGTCCGCAATGTCGCTCCCGGCTCTGTGGCGCAGTGGATGCAGCGCATCCAGCAGGGCGAGATGGTAGTGCTGGAGGGCGAAAGCGAACTCGCGCAAGCGCTCGGCTTCGAGGCCGGCAAAAAGCACGTAGTAGTACGAAGCATCGTGGATGAACACGCGCCCAAGCTCCCCATCGTGTGGCAAACGGGTGTGGACATTCCGGTATTTCAGCTACCCAAAGACGCCCGCGTTTTCGCCACCGAACGTTGGGAGGGCGCACCGCTGGAAGCGGCAGTACGCCGAGGCTCCGGAGTGGCGCTGTGGATCGCCGTGCAGCCCGGTCCACAAGGCTACGAGCGGTTTCCGTACCTGTTGCAGGCGCTCAGCGATCTGGGGATGACCGCACCATTCCGCAGCGAGCGTCTGTGGGCATTTTTTGACGGATCCTATCGCTCGCGCGTGGATTTGGATTATTTCGCGGACCGCTGGCGCAAATCCGGCATCGGCGCTCTGCATGTCGCCGGCTGGCATTACTATGAATCCGACCCGGCCAACGACGAATACCTGCGCCGTCTGATCGAAGCTTGTCACCGCAAGGCAATTCTGGTCTACGTGTGGCTGGAGCTGCCGCACGTCAGCGAGAGATTTTGGGCCGATCATCCGGAGTGGCGAGAGAAAACCGCGATCCTGCAGGATGCTCAACTGGACTGGCGTAAGCTGATGAACCTGACGAATCGCGAGTCCTTCGCCGCCGTTTCCACAGGCGTTGAAGCACTGATCACCCGTTTCGATTGGGACGGTGTGAACCTGGCCGAGTTGTATTTCGAATCGCTCGAAGGCGCCGACAATCCCGCCCGCTTCACTCCCATGAACGCCGAAGTTCGAGACGAGTTCCGCGCGATGCACGGCTTCGATCCGCTAGAGCTGTTTCAAAACGGAAAACCGGACGCTGCGCGGCTGCGCACTTTTCTGGATTACCGCGCCGAGCTCGCGCGCCGCCAGCAGGAGGAATGGATCGCGAAGATCGAAGCCATTCGCGAATCCAAGCCGAATCTGGATTTCGTACTGACGCACGTGGACGATCGCTTCGATACGCGCATGCGCGATCTCATCGGCGCCGATGCCGCGCGCGTCCTGCCGTTGCTGGATCAGCACGACTTCACGTTTCTGATTGAAGATCCGGCCACCATCTGGAACCTCGGTCCCGAGCGGTATCCGAAGATCGCCGAAAAGTACCAGCCGCTCACCAAACAAACCGACAAACTGGCCATCGATATCAACATCGTGGAGCGCTACCAAGATGTTTATCCCACCAAGCAGCAGACAGGCACGGAGCTGTTCGAGCTGGTGCATCTGGCGGCGAGAGCATTTCCGAGGGTGACACTGTACTTCGAAAACTCCATCCTGGCGCCCGATCTTCCATTGCTCGCCTCAGCCGCGGCCAGCGTGGATAAATTGCAGCAGGACGGCCGCCGGCTGATCGTGGATTCGCGTTACGGCGTGGGTGTTCCATGGCAAGGGCCGGCCATAGTGAACGGCCGCTTGTGGCCGGTTCACGACCAGACAACTCTGTGGGTACCCGCCGGGCCGAACGTTATCGAACCGGCACAAAAAGATCCAGCCATGCGCATGCTCGATTTCAACGGCGACTTACGCTCGGCAAATGTTTCAGCGGCAGGCCTGGAATTCTCCTACCAAAGCAACGCCCGCGCCGCTGCCGTCCTAAACACGCGCCCCTACAAGTTAGAAGTGGATGGCTCCGCAACCAAGCAAACGATCCTGGAATCCGGCCCCAACTGGGTAGTCCTGCTCCCCCGCGGCCAACATGTAGTAGCGATATCGAGCGCCCCGTAAACGCTCGATCGTCCCCAACCAGAAACCAGAAACAAGAAACCAGAAACGTATTATCATCTGATCCATGCGCCGCTTCGCCAGCCAGCGCTGGCTTGCTCTCTGGGCGGCCATGCTCGCCTACATGCTGGATGCGCTGGACGTGCTTCTGTACGTCTTTGCCGTGCAAACATTGCGCGATCAATTCCACTGGTCGGCCAGTACCGCGGGCCTGGTGAGCTCGGCGACGCTCATCACGTCCGCCGTCGGCGGAATTGCCGCGGGCATTATTGCTGACCGCATCGGTCGAACGCGCACCCTGGTCTACACCATTCTGCTCTACTCCATCGGCTCGGCTGGCTCGGCAACTTCCGTAGGGCTTGTTTCACTGCTCGCGTGGCGAGCGGTGGTGGGATTAGGACTCGGCGGTGCCTGGTCAGCCGGCGCCGTGCTGGTGTCGGAAAGCTGGCCGCCGCAGCATCGTGCCAAGGCCATCGGACTAATGCAATCCGGATGGGCCATCGGATATATGCTGGCCGCCGCAACCACCGCACTCATCCTGCCGCGCTTCGGTTGGCGAGTGCTTTTTCTGGTTGGAATCCTGCCCGCCTTCCTCACCATCTGGATTCAGCGCAAAGTGAAGGAACCCGAGATCTGGATGAAGCGCCCGAAACTAAGTCCCATCTCCGCGCTATTCCGCCCGCCCCTCGCGCGCCGCACATTTTTCGCAACAGCACTCGCTACTTCCGTTCTGTTCGCCTATTGGGGACTCGCCACCTGGCTTCCCGGATTTCTCGGCGCTCCCAAATCCCAAGGCGGCGCCGGACTCAACATCCTGCGCACCAGCGCCTGGATCTTCACCATGCAGTTCGGCGCATTTCTCGGATACATCAGCTTCGGCTGGATGGCCGATCGCTTCGGCCGCCGACCCGCCTTCTTTGCATATGTCGTTACCGCCGCGATACTCACGCCCATTTATGGACTCACTCCGCGTTGGGCGGGCGAGTATTCCGAAACCTGGCTGCTCGTTCTCGGCCCCTTCATCGGCTTCTGCGGCACCGGATTCTTCGCGCTCTTCGGTGCCATGTTGGCCGAACTCTACCCGACCTCCATTCGCGGCACCGGGCAGGGCTTCGTGTATAACGTCGGGCGCGCCATCAGCGCGCTCGCGCCTTTCGCTGTGGGAGCCATCGCGGACCGTCAGGGCATCGGTGCGGCGCTGGCACTAAACTCCGCGTTTTTTCTGCTCGGATCCGTGTTGATTTTCACGCT
>Ga0187851_10003127_pt1 | contig 14141 bp, 12 predicted proteins | sample June2016WEW_6_10_FD_132997 | JGI IMG/M metagenome (GOLD analysis project Ga0187851, IMG submission 132997) | Peatland microbial communities from SPRUCE experiment site at the Marcell Experimental Forest, Minnesota, USA - June2016WEW_6_10 | ecosystem: Environmental > Terrestrial > Soil >...
CGGCGGCCTGGAAAACATGGCCACCCGCCTGGAGGCCATCGGCGGCCAGCTGACCGCGACCATCCACAACGGCCAGTTCGACCTGATAGCGCAGGTCCCGGCCACGCCGCCCGAGGCGCCGACCGCTCCGCCACGGCCACCGTAGACGGGCCCCAAGTCCGTTGCGGCAGCCGGCTACGCGGGCGGGATCCCGTGCTTGCGCAGCGGCACATCGGGCCGCTTCTCGCGCAGCATCGCCAGCGCGTGGCACAGCACGGCCCGCGTCTCCTGCGGGTCGATGACATCGTCAACGAGGCCCCGCTCCGCGGCGTAGAACGGGTGCATCAGCCGTTCGGTGTATTCCGTCACCAGCTGCTTGCGGAGCTGATCCGGGTCGTCGGCGGAGGCGAGGTCCTTCCGGTGGATGATGCCGACGGCGGCATCTGGCCCCATGACCGCGATCTCGTTGGTCGGCCAGGCGAAGGAGAGGTCGGCACCAATTGACCGGGAGTCCATGACGATGTAGGCGCCACCGTACGCCTTCCGGAGGATGACCTGGATCCGCGGCACGGTGGCGTCGCAGTACGCGTAAAGCAGCTTGGCGCCGTACCGGATGATCCCCCGGTGCTCCTGGTCCACGCCGGGCATGAAGCCGGGCACGTCGACGAGGGTGACCAGCGGGATGTTGAAGGCATCGCACATCTGGACGAAGCTCGCCGCCTTCTCCGAGGACTGGATGTCCAGGACGCCGGCCCGGACCGAAGGCTGATTGCCCACGATGCCGACGGTGCCGCCGCCCACCCGGGCCAGGCAGCAGACGATGTTGGGGGCCCACTCCTCATGCATCTCCATAAACTCGCCGTAGTCGGTGACCTCGGCAATCACCGCACGGATGTCATAAGGGACCTTGGGATCCGCGGGGACGAGGTCGAGCAGCCGGGGGCACAGCCGGTCGGCTGGGTCGTCGAGCTTGGTCGCGGGCGGCAGCTCGTGATTGTTGGCGGGCAGCAGGGTTACCAGATAGCGGACGTCATCCAGGCACGTCTCTTCGTCATCCGAGATGAACGTGGCGACACCCGACGTGCGCGCGTGGACCAGGGCGCCGCCGAGCTCGGCATGGCTGACCGATTCGCCGGTCACCGTCTTCACCACGTCCGGGCCGGTGACGAACATGTGCGCACTGTCGCGCACCATGAACACGAAATCGGTCAGCGCGGGGGAGTAGGCGGCTCCGCCGGCGCAGGGTCCGAGAATCACGCTGATCTGGGGGATCACTCCGGAGGCGCGTACATTGCGCCGGAAAATGCCGCCGTACCCCGCCAGCGCGGTGACGCCCTCTTGAATACGTGCCCCGCCGCTGTCGTTGAAGGCAATCAGCGGAGCGCCCACGGCCATGGCCAGGTCCATGATCTTGTGGATCTTGGCGGCATGCGTCTCGCCGAGGGAACCGCCCTGGATGCGGAAGTCCTGCGCGTAGGCGAACACGCGGCGGCCGTGGACGTTGCCCGATCCCGTTATCACGCCGTCGGTGTGCGGTTGTCCGTCTGCTCCGACACCGCCCGATGGGCGGCGCCTGAACAGGTCGAGCTCAACGAAGGATCCGGGGTCAAACAGCAGTTCCAGGCGTTCCCTCGCGGTCAGCTTGCCCTTGTCGTGCTGGCGCTGGGTGGCGAGCTCGTCGCCCCGGATGGCAAGCTCGCGGGTGCGCCGCATCCGGGTCACCCGGTCGCGCACCGTCAGCGCACGCGGCTCCCCGGCGTGGAAGGGGTCTCGCGCGTCCGGCAGGACGGCCGGCCTGGCCGCGGCGCTCGGCGATAGCACCGGCACTAGGCCGTCTGACCTCGTGACCGTCATGTCTGCCCCCGCCGGTCAACGGGCGGAGAGCCGGTCATTGCGGTCACGCTCATGCGCGGCCTCCGACCCCGAGCAGCCCTGACTTGGTGCGCACCGCCGCCGTGACCGGGTATTCCCTCAGCGCGTTGCGAAGGAGGTCCGGCACCCGGGTGGGGACGATGCGGCCGTCAGTGCGGCGCATGCAGGCAAGCCGCTGGTGGCCTCGGGCCACCAGGTCCTCCTGCCCGTCCCGGAGGCGAACGTAGTCGAACGCCAAGCCGATCTGGGTCTGAGTCAGGTCTTCCAGGCGCATCCTGATGGAAAGCTGGTCGAAGGCCGCGATCTCGGCGATGAACTCGCACTCCGCTTTGAGCGTGAACAGCTTGAGGCTGCCGAGCAGGTCATCGAGCATATCCGAGACGCTCTCCAGCAGGAACAGCTCTCTGCACCTCCCCTGCCAGCGTATGTAGTTCACGTAGTAGACGTTTCCGACGAGGTTGGTCTCCTCGAAACCGACCACATGACGGTACTCGTAGTAGCGATCCATAGCTAGCTGACGCCTTCCATCAGGGCCTCACGGCCCGTGACCGGGCATATGAGAATTTCACGCACAAGTTGTGCATAGATCCCAGATTGGAAGCGCAGCCCGAGGTGTTCATCTTTGGTCTTGCGCACTTACCGCCGACGGCAGGGTGGCTGGCCGGCCCCGCCCCCTCGTCGCGGCGGGCGCCCGGCGGGAGTCAGCGGCCGTTGACGCTGCGGCCGGACGCGTGCCCCAAGAGGTAGGCCCGTCCGTTCTGGGTCGCGCGGTCGCGGTCCGGGACAGCGGGTTCTCCGGTATCAAGCGCGGGATCCCCGGACAGGATGCGCCCCTGCAGCCGCTGGAGCTGTGGGCAGGGTTCCACGCCGAGCTCGTCCTTGAGCACGGAGCGTATGCTCTGGAACGCTTTCAGGGCGCGCCCCACGTGGCCGGAGCGATACAGGGCGATCATGAGAAGTGCGCAGAGATTCTCGTTCATGGGGTTCTTCGCGGTGAGCAGCGTCAGCTCGCTGAGCAGGTCGGTGTGGCGTTCCAGCGCCAGATCGGCCTTGATCCGCCGCTCGAGCACGCCCAGCCTGGCTTCTTCCAGCGATGCCGCGTTGAGCTCGAGTACCGGCCCGAGCCGCATGTCGGTCAGGGCGGATCCGCGCCACAACGCGAGCGCGCGGCCTAGCAGGTCGGACGCGGTGAGGTAATCACCGGCCTCGGCCGCCGCCCGGCCGGCGCGGGCAAGTCCCATGAACTCGGGCACGTCGATCTGGCATGCCTTCGCCTCAAGCATGTAACCGCCGTGCCGGGTACTGATCATCGTCCGCGCGTCGCTGTCTTGTGCCGCCGCGGCCGCGAGCCGGTTGCGCAGCTGCATGATGTACGTCTGCAGCGTGGTGGCGGAGCTGCGCGGCGGGGCATCTCCCCAGAGCTCCTCGACCAGCGTCGGAACCGTGATGACGTGGCCTGCGTTCAAGGCAAGCAGGGCCATTATCTGCCGCTGCTTGGTGGCGCTCGGTGTGGCCTGCATACCGTTGAGGCATATGGACAGCGGGCCGAGCAAGCGGAAGACTATCTTTCCTGGCTCGTCGTTCATCGCAGTTCCCTCAGGTGTGTGCCTCGACTAGTGATGGTTTATAGCTCGATCATCGGTCCGCCAGCGGATCCCCGCTAGTGCGTGGCTCATCAATCCGGTTATGAAATAATCACGTGCGCGCAAAATCCACCTTTAGTGAGAAATTCATATGCTGTCCTGTGGTATTTTCCTAGTGATTTTTTCACGCGGATCCAGTGATCGGGGCACTGGGGAGCCAGGCCGCCGCGGGTGATACTTGACCCAGGTTCACCACTTACCCGATGGGAGATTCCCAATGGATTCGTATAGTACGCCGAAGGCAGCGGCACGGCGCGCCGACATCTGTGGGCACGCCAGTGCCGATGAAAGCCACGAGCTTGTGATCGTGGTCCTCAACGAACTTGCCTGCGCCGGCAACGTCCGAGCGTGCCAGTTCTGCACGGTTGACTACGCCGGCATGTATCCCGTAGCTGCTGGAGCCTAGGCTCGGTCATGATAACCGCAGATTCCTTGACGATCGGATTCAAGCGGCACCTGCGGGCGGAGACGGTCCCGGCAGAGGCGGTCTACCTCCTATCGGGATCAGGGGTGACCGCCCTGTCCGGGGCGTCCATCGAGCGGCTCGCGCCGCTCCTGGACGGCACCCGGAGCCTCGCCGAAGTGCAGCGCGACGCCCTGCCGCACCTGGCGGCCTCCGACGTGGGGCGGCTGCTTGAGCGCCTCATGAGGGCGGATCTGATCGAATTCCGGCCCGCCGCCGCAGCCAGGCAACGTGACCCGGCCGACGCCTACTGGAGCCTGGTTGGCCTGGACCCCGACGCGGCCGTTTCCGCCGTCGGCGCCGCCCGGGTGATGGTCGTCGCCGTCGGGGGCGCCGACGCCGGGCCTGCCCGCGCTGCGCTCGCGGCATCGGGCATCACCGAGGCCGGCCCGTCGGACGGCCCGGCCGCGCTGGCGTTCGTCCTGTGCGAGGACTACCTGGATCCCGCTCTCGAGGCCGTAAACCTGGCCCAGATCGACAGCCACCGTCCCTGGCTGCTGGTCAAGCCGTCGGGACCCGATCCATGGGTCGGCCCCGTCTTCCGGCCTGGGCAGGGGCCCTGCTGGGCCTGTCTGGCGAAGCGGCTGGAGGGGAACAGGTACGCCGAGGTCCTGGTGCGGCGCGTGTTGGGCGCACGGGGCGGTTCGCGCCCGCCGGAGGCCTCGCTCCAGGCGGGCCGGGCTCTCGGCCTGGCGGCGGCGGTCCTTGAGGCCGAGAAGTGGCTCGCGGGCCTGCGTTATCCGGGTCAGCAGGCCGTGTCGATCCTTGAGTCGCTCGCCTCGAGCCGGCAGAACCATGTCGTAGAGCGGCGGCCGCAATGCCCGGCATGCGGCGACCCCGGCCTTGTCGCCAAGCGGGTCAACAGGCCGATATCGTTCATCTGGCGGCCGATCGCCGCGCGCGATGCGACCGGACAGCGCGCGCTTACGCCCGAGCAGATGCTGTCGGGGTACGGGAACCTGGTGGATCCCGTCACCGGGATCGTGGGCGAGCTGCGGCAGGATCCGGCCAGCCCGGGGTTCCTGTTCTCCTGCCTGTCCGGACGTAACCGTGCCCTCGCCGTGAACGGCGTGCGGGAGGTCACGGCCGGGCTGCCCGCCAGCAACGGCGGCAAGGGCACGACCCGGGCCGAAGCCCAGGTGGGGGCGCTCTGCGAGGCGGTTGAGCGGTACTGCGGAACCAGGTGCGGCGACGAGCCGGCCGTCCGGGCCAGCTATCGGGAGCTCGGTTCCCTGGCCGTGCATCCGGCCTCTTGGATGCTCTTCGACGAGCGCCAGTACGCCGCCCGCGCCCAGTGGAACGCGACCTGCGCACCCTGCCACCTGGTGCCCGAGCGGTTCGACGAGGATGCGGTGATCGAATGGACCCCGATCTGGTCACTGCTCACCGATGAGCAGCGGCTGCTGCCTACTGCGATGCTCTATTACAGTCCGCAGGACATGCCCGGGCACCGGTCGCTTTTCGCCGATTCGAACGGCAGCGCGGCGGGCAGCAGCCTCGAGGACGCCATCATCCACGGCTTCCTCGAGCTGGTAGAACGGGACGCCGTGGCACTATGGTGGTACAACCGGACCCTGGCGCCGCTGGTAGACCTGCAGTCATTCGACGATCAGTGGCTGGCCCGGCTGCCCGCGCAGTATCGTCGGCTCAGGCGTGAGGTGTGGGTCCTCGATGTGACCTCCGATCTCGGCATCCCCGCCATGGCCGCCGTCTCCAGGCGTACTGACAAGCCCGCCGAGGACATCCTGCTCGGGTTTGGCGCGCATCCCGACCCCGCGGTGGCGGCCCGCCGCGCGCTGGGCGAACTCGGTCAGCTGCTGCCCTCCGTCATCGGCCCCCGGGCGGGCGGCCAGGGAATTGCCTCGGACCCGCACCTGGACCGGTGGCTGACCTACGCCACCGTGCGGAACCAGCCATACCTGCGTCCTGATCCCGGCCAGCCCGTGCGCGCCGCGGCGGACTACGGGTACTCGCCGTCCACGACCTTGAACCTCGGATTTATCTACCGCGCGGCGCACCGGGCCGGCCTCGATGTCCTGGTCCTTGACCAGACCCGGCCTGATATCAGAATGCCTGTGGTCAAGGTGGTTGTCCCAGGCTTGCGGCATTTCTGGCCCCGGCTCGCTCCCGGCCGCCTTTTCGACGTTCCGGTCGCGCTCGGCCGGAAGACAGCACCCACGTCGTACGAAGAGCTGAATCCTATCCCGATATATCTCTGATACAAGGAGCGTTATGCAAAACCGGCCGCGAGTGGTGGCCTGCTGGGCCTGAGTAAGCGGCCGGTGCAGGCCGCAGGTGGTAATCTCAGCGGGTTCATTACCCAACGCGACTTTTGCATAAGACACAAGGACATGACGATTAATTACGCCCCTGATCCGGGCACCGCACACGAATTGTGGTCGCTGCGCGAGGATGTCGACGTCGAGCTCGGACCCGCCGAAGGTCTGGTGCTCCGGAGCCCGTGGGGGGAAGTCGCGATACCGCTGCCCTCTCCGCCGGTGCGCGAGGCGTTGCGGCGGATGCGCCTGGGACCGGTGTCGCTGGAGAATATCCCAGGTGTCGGGGGCACGGGCAATGGGAATCCGGGGCAGCGGCAGCACTTGTTCCGGGTGCTCGACCGCCTGCAGCCGCTGATCGTCAGGTCGGTGAAGCTGCCGACAGGCCAGCCGCTGCTGTCGGTCGTCCCGCTCACCCCGCGATCTGCGTTCAGCCTCGCCCCGCTGTCTCCGGACGCCCCTGTCCGGCTGTCGGCCTTTGCCCAGCTGCGCACCGATGGGCGCGAGTACCGCCTGGAGTCTCCGCTGGCGCTGCACCGGGTGCAGCTGCACCGGGCCGAGGCAATCCAGCTGATCGGCATGCTCGCGAGCCCGTCCGCTCCGGCCGACGTTACCGCCGTGCTGGCGCGTTCGGAGCCTGCCGTGACGGCCGCTACCGCGACGGCCGCGCTTGAACATCTCATCGCCGCCGGAATGGTGACCCAGGCGCAGGCCCCGCCGGATGCGGCGGGGGCTGCGCCCGTCTTCGCCGAGGACAGCGATCTGGCCCTGGCCGGCTGGTCCCCGGCCGACCTGACGTTCCACACAAGCAGCACGATCGGCCGGCATGACCGTTCGTGCGGTGTCACGTATCCGATGGACGACGCCGGGGTGCCCTGGTCGGGCGAGCCGGCCGTCAAACCGGCAGGACCTGACCCGGGCATCACCCTGCACCGGCCGCGCTGGGACGATCTGTGCGCCAGCGACCCGCCGCTGGCGGTCGCGGTCGAGGGGCGCCGCTCGGTGCGCGATCACGGCGGTGACCCGGTTACCGTGACCGAGGTCGGGGACCTGCTCTATCGCACCTGCCGGGTGCGCTGTCTGGGCGATACCCGGGGTACCAGCGGGCTGGCTCCCCGGGTGGTGGCGATCCGGGAACTCAGCGATCGCCCGTACCCCAGCGCGGGCGCCTGCTACGAGCTTGAGCTCTACCTGACCGTGGGCCGGTGTTCGGGGCTGGGGCGAGGCGTGTATCGCTACGACCCGCTCGGGCATCTGCTTGAGCCGGTCAGCTCCGACCTCGGTGTCGTAGCTGAGATGCTGGCGTTCGCCGGCGCCGCTGCCGCCATGGGGAGCGAGCCGCAGCTTGTGATGACGCTGACCGCCCGGATACAGCGGGTTTCCTGGAAATATGAATGCCTGCCTTACCGTCTGGTGCTGATGGATGCGGGCGTGCTCATCCATAACCTGTATCTGGCCTGCACCGCGATGCGGCTCGCTCCCTGCGCTCTGGGCGGTGTGAGCAGCGAGCTGGCGGCCCGTGCCTTCGGCGCCGACTGGCGAACCGAGCCCGCCATCGGGCAGTTCATCGTGGGCCGGGCGGCCGATGATAACGACCATCCAGGCCGGTGGCACCCCGTCAATGACGGCGACTGGGCCGACCAGGCGTGTGCTCAGCTCAGCGCGAATCACATGCCATGCTGACGCGGTCCCCACGTGTCCTGCGGATCTCCGGTCGGCCCGGGGCCGTCCGCCTGGCGATGAACGGCTTCCTCCAGTCGCCCTCCAGCAGGATCCGAGCTGGATGAGCGAGGCTGGACTCGGCTGGTGGTCCGAGCCGTGCAGAGCCGCGATGTGCGCTACGCCTGTCAAGTCAACGAGCCAAGAGGTAGAGATGACAAATCAGACATACGGACAACACTGCGGTCTCGCGCGCGCCCTTGAGATGGTCGGCGAGCCTTGGGCCATGCTCGTGATCCGCGATCTGCTGGTGGAATCCAAGACTATGGCCCAACTGCGCCAGGGCCTGCCGGGGATGCCCGAGGACGTTCTCCCGGCACGCTTGGAGGAACTTGAGCGCGCGCAGGTGATCCGCCGCCGCGAGCCGTTGGCGTTGGCGGATACGAGCGTCTTCGAGCTGACCGCCTACGGGGTTGAACTCGAGGATATCGTCACGCAGCTGTGCCGGTGGGGAATGCGCACGATGGGTGGCCTCCAGTACGACGAGATCATTACCGCCGACAGCCTCATCATGGGGCTGCGCGTCACCTTCTCCCCGGAGGCCGCCCGCGGTATCCGGGTAAATTTCGTGGTTGAGCTGGGGAACGTCGTCGTCCACGCCTGCATCAACAACGGGGAGGTCGAGATCGGCCGGGGCCACCTGCTCGACGCCGATCTCATCATCGAGGCCGGGCCCCCGCTGCAACTCCTGCTGTCGGGCGAGATGAGCCCCAGGGAGGCGCTGGAAGCCGGCGGGGTCAGGCTCAGGGCACCCGACGGCGGGCCAGGTAACTTCGGATTGCTTGTGTGGTTCGTGGAGCTGTTCCACATCCCGCCGCCGCCGGTGCATTCAAACGCGGGCGGCCTGATGCAGAGTATGCGACGGTCGTCGGCGCCCCCCGCCCTGATCGGGCAGGCCGCTAAGGCCGGCACCATCCGCGCAGGCAGCATCCGCTAAGGCAGCCGCTAAGCAGCCGCTAAAAGCATCGCCGTGGAGCGCCTTGGGCGTCCGCGGGTGGTCGGCTCGGACGACCGACGGCCGCACGGCGCGGGCGCGTAGACTCACGCGCCGTGCGGCCGGACAAGCGTCACTGCGTCTTTGGCCCCGCCGCACCCTCCGGGCCGCCCGCGAACACGATCCGGAACCGGTCCGCCGACGTCGCCACCGACTTGGCTGCCGTTTCCTGCTGGTCGCCTGCGCCGATCATCATGGCGACTAGCTGTGCTTCGAAGCAACGGTCGGCGTCGTAGGGATCGATCAGGTAGGCCCCGAGCTCGAGCGAGACGGTTCCGTGTACACCGAGCCACATCTGGTGCGCCACCATTCCGGGATCATCGGGACGGAATCGTCCGGCTTCGATGCAGCGCGCCGCGCACTCGACCACCTTGGTCAGGGTAAAGCGGCCGTACTGCCTGTCCTCCTCGGTGAGGGCGAAGCCTCCTAGCGATGCCCCGCCGAACATGACCCCGAAAATCTGCCGGTAAGTGACGGCGTTGTGCCGGTACGTCCGGCCCAGCAGCACCATGTCGGCGACCGGGTCGTCGGTCAGCTCCACCAGGCCGAACGCCTGCTCCAGACGGGCGAACCCGTCGTGGACGATTTCCCGCACGAGCTCGCTCATGCTGCCGAAGTACGTGTACACGGCCATCGTGGACGTGTCGGCTTCGGTGGCGAGCCGGCGGGTGGACAGGGCCGCCGGGCCGCCCTCGGCGATCAGCCGGGCGGCGGCCTCGATGAGGGTGGCGCGGACGTTCGGGTCAAGGCGGCGGGGACTCATCCTGACAGTGTTCCATAACGCCGTTTTGACAGCATTGCATAACGGCGCTATAGTGTTAACACAACAGCGTTATACAACGTATCGAAGGAACCCGGCCCCCCGCCGGGAACCCCGCAGGAAGGCCTCGCCATGACCGCACCCCGCATCCCCGCCGACAGCAGCCGCCCCTCCCAGTACACCGTCACCTCCGGCCTGGACCTGCTCGACGACTGGGCCGAGCACGCCAGCCAGCCGCAGAAGAACACCGTCTACCGCACCCTGTTCGCCGTCGCCGACCAGAGCGTCTACACGACCTGCACCGTCGTCTACGACCCCGCCAGCCCGCTGGACTTCTTCGTCCTGGCCAAGAACGACCTCGCCGTCAAGATCCACCTCGAGTCCGTGGACGCCTTCGCCATCCTCTACATCGGCCCTAGCGCGACCGCACCAGGATTCGACGCCGCCCCCCCGGCCGCCGTGGAGGTTGTGCCGGAAAGCGAAAGCAACGTCCGCTTCTAGGGCTGCGGGTAACGCGGCCCGGGGGAGTGCGGCTGACCGCGCCACGGGCCGCCTGGCAGGTGCTGGGCCCTGACCTGCCTAGAGGTGGGGTGGGGACCCGTGCTGGCTCGACGAGCGAAAGGCTTACGCCGTCCGGCCAGCGGCTATGGCGAGATCGGCGGTCAGAAATTGACGAAAGAACAGGCCAGGGCCGTAACTGCCGGGCTAACTATTACCGATAAAATTTGCCAGCCTGGCACCGCGGCCAGGCCGCGTCTTGGCGCCGTGCATTCCGGCGTTGGTCGAGCCCAGCTTGACCGCGCCTAAAGCGTCGCTGGGCAGGTTTATCCGGAGGCCTGCTCACCATTGGTATCATATTCAACGTTCACCACAACCATCCCAACTGTAATTTCCTGCACTACTGTGCGGACACCCGATGGTGCGCGGCCGGAGGATGCGTGACGGAATAGTGCGAGGGTGATGAGGATATGCAGCAGTGGCAGATGTCTATTGACATGCTTGCGAGGTTTGGATAGCTTTGTACTACACATAACCTAGCAAAGGCGGAGATGTTATGAATGCGGCGAACATGCCTGGGCTCGATGTTTCAAGCAGAGTGCGGGCACGTGACATCCAAATGGCTGGAGTCGCCGATGTTCGCCGCCGGGTCTTGATGATCTCGGGCGCGATCGACACAGCGGACCATGACATTTCACTCTGCGTTAACCTGCCGGAGCCTGGCCGGTGGCAAATAATCAAGTCGACGACTAACCTGACCGACCAGACCTGGGTCGCCATCCAGGTCATCACCGACGAAGAGTCGAGCTTCGTGGACGACGACGATAACGCGGTCATTTCCCGGCAGTTCACCAAGACCTTTATGACTCCCGACCAGCGGCGGCTCACGTTTTACGGTGGCGAGGTCCGCCCTGGGGAGTCGCTGCTGAAGATGTACTCCCTGGAGACGTCGGCCCGCCGGCCTTCGTATACCTATTCGCAGTACAGCCCGATCACCGCGGACAGCACGGAGACCTCAGCCGCGAAGCTGGACCAGATGATCACTGACGGCCTCCCGTCGAGGCCGGTCATCGAACTGATCGTCCCGGTAACGGTCATCGGCTGATTGCCGACGTGACGATCTTTATCCCGTCACCCCTGCTCCTTGAATCCCCCCGGCACCGGCCGTGGACGGCTTGGCTCCAGCCTGACGCGCGTCCCGCGGCCGCGGCGCCTCCGGCCACCGCCGATGTTGTCATTGTGGGCGCGGGTCCGGCGGGTCTGGCCATGGCCGCGGCGCTATGGCACCGAGGGGTACGGGATACGGTCCTGCTCGACCGCTCCGGCCGGCCGTGCGGTCGTTTCTTCGACCGGATAGACGTCCTGCGACAGCGTGTGCTGCGCTCGCCGTACGATCATCATCCCGGTGCCGAGGGCTACCGGGACTGCGAGCTGCTGGACTTCGCCCGGCTGCACTGGGGCGTGCTGACGCCGCCGGAACGGCGGGAAATCCGGATGGCGCAAGCTGGCCACCGGTCGGTGGTGCCGGTTGACGTTTTCGAGGCCTTCTGCCGGCATGTCGCCACGATCCACGGCGTCGCGGGGCGCACCTGGCCAGCTACCGTCCGGCAGCTGGACCCCGGCCCCGGCGCCGTCCGTATCCGTACCGATGATGTCGAGCTGACCGCCCGGTTCGCGGTGCTGTGCACCGGAGAAGAGCGCAGGCCCGCCCCCGCGAGCTGGTGGCAGGACGCGTCACGGGCCGGGCCGCCCTCGGTGAGCTACTGGGACGAGCCGGTCCCCCCGGACCTGGACCGGCTCGTGGTCATCGGGGCCGGCCTGTCCGCCGCGCATCTGACGGCGAACGCACTGAACGAGGGCCGTCGCGTCGCCTGGGTCTTCCGGGCCGCCGCCGAACGTTACCAGTGCTCTGACGTGAACGCGGCGTTCTTCCGCGCCGAGGGTCGTGCCAGGTTCGACGGGGTGGCGTGGCCGACCCGGCTGGCCCAGATGCGCGCGGAGCGCAGGGCGTCGGTGATGTTCGAGTTCCGTCCGCTCTTCGAGCATGCCGAGGCCAGCGGGCAGCTGACGGTGCACCGCGGTCGCGCGGTGGTCGGCTTGGCCGGCGGTCTCGGCGGCCAGGCGGGAGTGCGGCTGGCCGACGGCTCGGTTATCGCGGGGGATCATGTGGCCATGGCCCTTGGCACTCAGGCGTCGGCGGGCGCGGACCTGCTGCCACCGGAGCTGACCGGAGCTCGGGACGGCTGGCCTGACCTCGACGAGGCTACGCTGGCTTACCGCCGTGCGCCGCGGGTGGTGGCCGTGGGCGCTGCGGCCGGCATGGTGCTCGGCCCGGCCGCCCGGAACATCGACGGGCACCGGGTAGCGGCCGCGCGTGCCGCGGCGGGGATTGTCGTCGGCCTGCAGGCGGGCGAGCGGTTCGATGTCCAGTACCGCGAGGCCGAGGAGCAGCTGACCGCCCATGCCTGACGAGCCCGCTCTTACTGACACCCGCTTCTCGCTGCCGGCCTGCGATGATCCGCCATCCACCGAGATCGGTGTGATCGTCATGGGGCTTACGGCTGAGCAGTTGCTGGCCGGCCTTGGCGTGGCGGCACTGGCCGATGACCCGGCCGCGGTCACCCTGCTGGTGGACCAGATACGTCATAACGGCACCGTGGGCCTCACCCTCGGCCATCTCGTCGCCGTCGGCCTGGACCGGTGGCGGGCCGTCCAGCCCGCCCTGGCCGCCGCCGGGCCGCGGGATCACCGTACGGCCTCGCTACGTCACGCGTGGGCACAGGCGTACGGGGTGCTGACGGAGTACGAGGTGGGAAAGATGGGCCAGGCCGCCGCCGTCTACCTCACCGCCTGCTGGCTGCGCGCTGCGGAGATAGACGCCTGCCGTACCTGAATCGGTATCTACCGCGCTGTCAGGTCGCGCCCTAGTCCTGCCATAGGCACGTTACAGCAACATTCGAGCTGCCTGGTGCATTGTTTCCTTAACGCGGTATACAACGCGAAACGGAAACGTTCGCTCAATCGCCGCAGGCTGTTGCCACAGGTCCGTCAGAATTTTAGCTGATTCTGCGATCTGGCTTGCCGTTCGCAGCCTGCGCGAAAGCTACGTGCTGTTTCGGGGAGAGGAAAGCCGATGAACAGCGCGATAGAGCGTTCGATAGAGTTTATCTGGGAACGATACGATGAGCCGCTGTCGCTCAGTGATATCGCGTGCAGCGCCATACTTAGCCGTTTCCATTTCTGTCGCATATTCAAGGATGCTACCGGCGTCTCGCCCGGTCGGTTCCTGTCCGCCGTGCGTATTTATCAGGCCAAGCGCATGCTGCTGAACACCCCCATGAAGGTGACGGACATCTCGTTCGCGGTGGGGTACAACAGCCTGGGCTCCTTCACCAACCATTTCACCGCCAGCGTCGGCGTCTCGCCCGGCCGGTTCCGGCGCGCGTCGGGAAACGTGGACTTCGAGCAGTCGGTCCGCCCGCAGGCTCGCCCCGAGCTTGACGGCACCGTGACCGGCACGGTCACCAAGCCGGAAGGCTTTGGCTGGACCCGCGTTTACCTGGGTGTATTCGAGGACCCCATCGTGCAGCGCCACCCCATCGCCGCCACCGTCTTCGACGTCCCGGCCGCGGCCGGGCCGCACCCGTACCGGCTCGCTAACGTACCGAACGGCGCGTGGTTCATCCACGCCGTGGCCGCGGCCGACACCTTGGACCGGGAGCCCTGGGCCCGCCGGACCGTGCTCGTGGACACCGGGAAGCTCGGGCTCCTCCGCCCGGGAGCGAGCGTAAGCGCCGATATCTCGCTCCGCCTCCGCCGCCCGACCGACCTGCCCATCCTGCTCGCGCTGCCGGATCTGGAAACCCAGCCGGACAGCGCTGAGGCTGAGATGGCCGAGATCCTCGCCGCGCAGGCCGTTTCCGGCACGGTGTTATCC